>Ga0233439_10001875_pt1 | contig 25101 bp, 25 predicted proteins | sample SI_123_September_6_FD_182713 | JGI IMG/M metagenome (GOLD analysis project Ga0233439, IMG submission 182713) | Seawater microbial communities from Saanich Inlet, British Columbia, Canada - SI_123_September2016_100_MG | ecosystem: Environmental > Aquatic > Marine > Inlet | place: Canada: British... | reverse complement strand
GTTTACACACAGGGCCAACAGGCACTACTGCTACAAAGATCATGATCTAATAACCTATATTTTTTAACCCGAGTGGTACACTTTTACTCCGCCACACTGGTACGAATTTACTCTGCCCTTGACACAAAAAATATGGGATATATTGATTTTGCTTGGTCCTACGAAGAAATTGATCGGTTTGTAAGAGGATTGAGTTATTTCCCTTTCGAAAACAATTTCTCCTATGCAAAACTACGTAATTCGTCTGGCGAGGTAATTTTAAATAGGATTTCGCGTATCGGAAACACTAGTTACAATAGCGAGCCGGGGACCATATTTAAAGCCAACAAAAATGAATTTCAAATCGCCTGTTCTGATTCAATTATAGAATTGGACGATTTACTAACCTCCTCCCTAACCCCTCTTACCAAACTTGAAGCAATAGATATATTAAAACTAAAAGAGGGCTCTTTACTAAAAACCATAATCTAAAAATACGTTCCTTATAAACCACAAGGAAAACCCATCAACCAAGACGCTAATGCCGACTTGAAAAACTAGGAAGTCTAATTGTCAAATATCCATCTATAAATTTTCAGATGAAAAAGGGATTAAAAATCACCCAACCAGTTTCACTTGCATCCCTTCACTTACTCTCAAATTAACTATTCTACTTCTTTCCAAATTTTTTAATCCATTCATTAACTAGCCGGTCAACCTTTTCGATTTGAGCGGGAGTCATGTTTGACTCTAATTCTATTCTGTTTTCGCGCCTTAAAGACCCATGCATGTACCCACCTTTTTCGGCAATTTTGAACCACTTACTGGCTTCAATATTATTCAGTTCTACACCAATACCACCCTCGTACATAGTGCCAAGATTATTTTGGGCGTAAGCATTTCCGTCTTGGGCAGCAATTGTCCATTTCTCTACAGCCATTTTGAAATCCCCACGTTTGTAGGCATCAACACCGTCTATAAAACTATCGGCATAAACCGGGAAGGTGAACATAAGCATCAAAAATGTAAAAACAATCTTCCTCACAATAACCTCCAATTTATCCGAAGCGCATCATAAATATCGAAAAGTTTTACTTACTCAACCAAACTTCGCATTAAGAATAAGGTAGTGAATTATGGTGATCGACACGGGCAGCAAGAAAAAACCAAGGATACCCTTAGTTAAAATGGGCTTTCAGATCGAAAAAAGGCCCTTCCCAAATTGACACTTGGGAAACAAAAGAGGTTTAAATTTTATTAAAACGTGGCTAATTAAAAAAGTTCGGACGCAGTCAATTTAAAGCAATACCATTATCCTTACTTGCTGACCTGATACCGTCAACGGTTTTTATTCTAGCTCAACTCCCTAACAACCTCAAGCGGATCACTAGCAACTGAATTAATAAATGTTTCTTAATTTTCTCAACAAGTTTCCCTAAATAGCAATGGCAACTCTATGCTATAATTAGTTGTTTAATCCGCCGGTTTTTCGGCGCGAGTTTACCAAACAAGAGCTGGTTGGAGAAGAATTATGACAACGGTTCTAGGCATTTCCTGCAGCCTCCGAAATGCTCGTTTTGGGGCTGGTAGCGACAAATTCGTCGGAGAAATAAAATCTATTCGGGATGAAGCAGGATTAAAAAAATATCTTGAAGAGCAAACAAAAATCCGAGTTAAAGATTTTATTTCTGCGGGCCGCGAAGACAACCTACCTTTCGACGAGCTTTACCAAAACCTGGTCAAATCCCAGAGCGAACAGGGTTTAAGTAATTCTGAAGCGGCACTCGCCGCAGGCCTTTGGGGAGCTCATTCCAATGGCGCAGAAATATTGCATTGCGGACTGGCAAAATTTTTCCCCATGAATGGTTCACGAGAAAATCTCGATGCTCTTCGTGAAATGGTTCTCAAGGCAAACGCTTTCTTGATTTCCGGCCCTGTCTATTTTGGTGATCGCGGTTCTCTGGCTCAAGAATTTATTGAGTTTTTGCGCGAAGACAAACAGTGCGCAGACCATATTAAAAAATGCCTCTATGGAGGCATTGCTGTAGGTGCTAAAAGAAATGGCGGTCAGGAAACGACCCTTATCTACCAGATTGTAGATGCAACTAATTTAAATATGTTGGCCGTAGGTAATGATAGCGAAACATCCGCACAATATGGAGGGACAGCAGTTGCTGGAGATGTAGGAACTCTTGCTTCAGATGATTATGGTGTTCAAACTTCAATAGGAACAGGACGCCGCCTTGCCAACGTTGGGAAAACCCTTGAAGAAGGCCATCGTTCCTCCCTAAATGACAAAATAAAGGTTTCCATTTGGCTGACCCAAGATATTTCGGATCATCGTGGGTTAAAATTTATCGAGTCCTTTTGCAGAGAAGTTGAAAAAAAAGACTCGCGGGTTAGTTTTGATATTACAGATTTTACTTGTCAGGAAATTTATCGTTGCATAGCCTGTGATATCTGCCCAACAGACACAGGAGACCCCAAGAAATATCGGTGCATCATTCATTCCAAGCAAGATGTCTTTAAGCTCTATCACAATATGCTCATTGATACAGATGCTATTCTCTTAGCCGCTTACAGTCCTGTCGATAGAGGAAAAATCAATAGCGTTTATCAAAGATTTATTGAAAGAACGCGATATTTAAGACGAGACGATTTTGTGATCGGTGACAGATTGGTCGCACCATTGGTCATCAGTGAAATCAATTCCAATCAAAATCTGCACATACGAATTCTCACCTCCATGTTAAGACACCATACAGTTTTGCACAGACCCGTCATTGGCATGGAATATCAAAATAAAATAATTAACTGGGAAACAATGGTAGAGCAGGGGTTGAGCTTTATCGAAACTGCCTCAAAACTAACTGCAGGGCGTATCAGGAAAGCCCAGAACCAAATGAAGGAGACCACTTACAATCCTATTGGCTACACAATAAGCGCTGAGAAATTACGTTCTGATCAGAGCAACGGAAAAACTGAGGCCGCACATCAAATCCGCAAATCTGACATGCTTGAAGCTCTTAAAAACAGACTAGACTAATAATTTATTTATCTCATAACGTTTATATATTTATAAATTTTTTATTGAACACTACCTGCAAAAATTACTATCCTATTTCTTCTATAACGGAAAGAGTTATTTTCTTACCCCACCCTAACATCCGAATTTATTAAAAGAATTTATAATATCTTCGCATAAGTCCAAAAGAATATTAGCTCGCTAATTATGTCAGACAAAAGACTAGTTAAATTAAATTGGTTTCATGATGATGGATTTCGAGTATTCGCTTGGATAATATTTTGGATAGCATCCATCTTTTTCATGTTGGAATCGGCAGTTTATAAAAATTTAATCTGGAGTTTTCCAAGCCTCGAAAACTACATGATGATACGGAACAATGATGACTGGGTCCACAATGCATTTACGATTCAGAAAATCAAACGTCTTGCGAAAGAAAACAGTAACGCGAAAATATTAGTCTATCTGGGAGGGTCGAGTAGTTTGGAATCCATTTCTACGGATGAGAATATGGAACTCAAGCTCAAAAACAAAACGGGTAAAAACATCAGTTTTTTCAGCATAACCTCTAGCTATATGACTTACGCTGAAGCAACCATGATCTTATCCGAGTTAGGTCCTATAAATGCAACCTACCTCATTAGCATCGCTCCAAACTACCTGTCCAAACCAACTTGGGCGCAAATTTTACACGATGAACGTACCTACTTGAGATACTTTTACCTCCCAGTTCCAAGCAGAGTTCGCGAAATACTTGCCAAATATGGGTTAGACCTGGGGTTATTCTATACTTTCAGAACATTCCGAAGCACCTATGCCTTGGCTCATCAGTTTAAGCACAAAATATCAAGCAAAATTTTTCACACAGAATATGATCGCCATGCGGCACCAGAAAAGTTAGCGCACGAAAATAATAATAATTTGACTTCTAGATGGTCCGCCTTAGTTAAGCTACATGGCAATATGAATATCCAGCTTTTAAAACTTGTCATTGATACTGCACAAACTTCTAAAAACCCGATGATATTAATTAGAATGCCAAATGCCCCTCCTTTAAAAGATTCAACTCGGGTTTTCGAAGAAACACTGGATAAATACCTCTTGCCAATTTTGAAAAAAGAAGATGTAGAGTATCTGGATCTTAGAGAAAAAGCCCAATGGGAGGTAAACGATTTTAGAGATACCGTTCACTTAATAAGCTCAGGCAGAAAAAAATTTGAAGATACGCTTTCGTCTGAATTAAAAAGGTATTTTGATTATAGCGGTGAGAATAAATGATATTTTTCTCAGAGGAATATATTGTCGGAATGGTCATGGGGTCAGTCATATTTTGGGCAGTAGTCCCCAGCCAACTGCGCATTCCCTTTATTGCATTGACCAGCACTCTATCCGTTGGGCTAATCCAACCTGTCTTCACTGGGATATTAATTGTATTAATAGCATTTGTTTACTTTGGGACTGTACAAATTCAGAAAGGGGGAAAGCTTGCATGGGTTTTCTCAATTATCCTCGTCATTGCCGCAACGCTACTTCTAGGAAAATATATGTTGGTGTACTTCGCACCCATAGCCAGTGCTGGTGGCTTTGAACAAAACTATATTATTCCGCTGGGAATTTCTTACCTCACTATTAAAATGATAGATTTCGTTATCAGCGTAAAACAGGGATCTATCAAACAAATCAATTTTACAAGCTTTTTAGCTTACATCACGTTTCTACCTACATTTTCCGCCGGTCCAATTGAAAGATATGCAAAGTTCACTGAGGATGCCAAGCAAGCATTTATTGTCAAACGCTATTTCACCGGATTCCAGAGAATCATCATTGGCTTTTTCAAAAAGGTAGTTCTCGTTGATGGCATTCTCGATAGTTTACTATTAGGAAAAGTCAAACCATACATAGTGGCTCATGCGGTGTGGAAAGATGTGCCACCCGAAGCAGCATTTGCTTTCATATTCCTGTCTCTTCTTTATGCTTACTTAGACCTATCCGCCTATGCTGATATTGCCATAGGACTTGGGCAGTTGTATGGATTTCAAACCTGCGAAAATATGGATTACCCATTGTCCAGCCAAAACATCAGTGAATTCTGGAAACGTTGGCATATATCCTTATCCATGTGGTGCAGGAATAATGTGTACTTTCCTATCTTGGGTCTAACAAGAAGCAATACGATGGGTATTTATGCCGCATTTGTAATTATGGGATTGTGGCATTTTGTTTCAATAAAATTTATTATATGGGGATTGTGGCAGGCTACGGGCATTGTGATCTACTCGTGGTGGACAAAGAACATTAAAAAACGTCTAGCTAAAACCTTGTCGGTCCCACCCCTAGCAGGAAAGATGATGGGAATCTCATTAACAGTTACGTTTGCCGCCTTCGGCTATTCGTTTATGATGGCCGACTCGCTCGACCAAGCTTTCCAGATTCTTCGTGGTGCTTTATTTTTAAATCGACCTTTATTTGACATGGTATTATAAATAATGAAAAAGCTTGTTTCAGAATGTCTTTGGGCATTGACAATTGCAATACTTTTATACATTACTCTTTTTACATATTTTGTTCTCGCTGTAACCCCAAAGGAGTTTCGTTATGTGTGGTTTTAATTTCTCTTTAAATCAAGTTTAAACTTGAAAATTATCTTTCACACTCAACCTGTTTTAATTTTGGTGCAAAACTAATGAAGAACATAAAAAGTAAAGTAGCAGAATATCTTCAATCAGATCTTATCGATGAGGAATGTGAAATTAAAGATGACACATCGCTTTTTCAGGAAGGCCTTTGTGATTCCCTCAATCTCATCACATTAGTAAATTTTTTAGAAAAAGAATTCGAGGTGAAAATTGGGCCTTTAGACATCAACATTGAAAGCCTGGATACCTTGAATGCAATAGAGGCGTTCATCAATAAAAAACTAGCTCAATAACTGGTTTTAGCGAACTCTGTGAAATTCCATTTCTGAGAACCATCAAAATCCTATAGCAATTGAAATCTCTCAGCAAACACCCTGCCCATCAACCAGAAATTGTTTGCACCCCTCACTCTAGATCCGAACAACAATCTATATGCTCAATTTAAAAGTACCTCTCTTCCAATGGTTTCAATATAAATCTTTCCGGCGGTTTTTATGGATGATTGCTTGGACCCTACTAATTTTTATTGCTCTGGAGTTTGTGGTTTTCAAAAGTCTTTTGTGGAGCGTACCCAATCTGGAAAAATATCTATTACTGCGTAATAACGATGACTGGGTTCATAATGCATTCACTATCCAGAAAATCAAACGCTACGCCAGGGAAAATCCTGATGAAAAATTACTGATCTATCTAGGTGGGTCAGGCAGCCTGGAATCCATTTCCTCTGACGAAAATATGGAAACCAAGCTTTCAAATGTGCTTGAAAAAAACATAAGTTTTTTCAGTATCACATCGAGCTATATGACTTTTGCTGAAACAACCATGATCATATCCGAATTGGGGTCGATCAATGCCATTTACCTAATCAGTGTTGCGCCCTATTATCTTATGAAGCAACCGCAAATTCAGATTGCCCATGATGAACGTACTTATTTAAGATATTTTTTCCTTCCTGTACCAGCAAAGGTTCGAAATTTACTAACCGAATACGAATTAAATTTTGGCCCCTTCTATATCTTTAGAACGTTCAGGAGCATATTCGCAATAACTCACCAAATAAAATACAACATCAACAATAAGGTTTTACACGCAGAGTATGACCGCCACGCAGCTCCCAACAAGGTTCCGGTGAATGATTCCCGAGAGGAAAGAAGAAAAATTGACAGAGTTCTATGGCAAATGGATCTTTTTGCTGATATGAACTTCAAACTTTTAGAGCTGACAATTGATACAGCCAAAAACCATCGTGCTTCCACAATTCTGCTAAGAATGCCTCTCGCTCCAGTTAAGTATGAAAAAATCCGACAAGCAGAAGAGGGTTTGGATGAATATCTAGTACCACTATTAAAAGCAGGAGCTATTGACTATATAGATTTACGAGACAAAGCCCCATGGAAGAAAGAAGATTTTATGGATTATGAACATATGAGAAGTATTGGAAGAAAAAAGTTTGAAAATGCTCTGTCAGATGAGCTAAAGCACTATTTTGAAAGTAACGACGGTGGTAAAAGGTGATTTTATTCTCGTGGGAATATATCACTGGAATGATCATAGGTTCGATTATCTTTTGGATGTTTGTTCCAGCCCACCTTCGCGCCCATTTTATTACGTTGGCAAGCATGCTTTCTATAGGCTTATTTCAACCTATATTTACTAGCATATTAATTGTTCTTATTATTTTTGTATATCTTGGTGCGATTCGGATCCAAAGAGGAGATAAGTTTGCATGGGTAGGGATGTTGATCCTTGCAATCATCTCTATACTGATTCTCGCCAAATATTTATTTGTTTATTTTGAACCTTTGGCGGGTGCTGTTGGTTTCGAGAAAAATTATATTGTTCCCCTGGGTATTTCATACCTCACATTAAGACTGATTGATTTCATCATCAGCGTTAAAAGAGGAGTGGTTAAAGAAATCTCGATTTCAAACCTTTTTGCCTACATCATGTTCCTGCCCACATTTCCAGGAGGTCCCATTGAGAGATACACCAAGTTTATTGATGACCTCAAACTATCGTTTAACCCCGAACGGTATTTCGGTGGGTTTCTTAGAATTGCTATAGGATTTTTCAAAAAAATCGTTCTTGTAGATGCCATTCTCTACAGTTTGCTTTACACCAAAATTTGGCCTTATGTAAAAGCTCATACCGTTTGGAAAGATGTACCTCCAGAAGCTGCCTTTGCCTTCATATTGTTCACCATGTTATACGCATACATAGATCTCTCTTCCTATGCGGATATTGCCATTGGACTTGGTCAGTTGTTCGGACTTCAAACTTGCGAAGATATGAACTACCCGATGTTCAGCCAAAATATCAGTGAATTCTGGAAACGCTGGCATATGTCATTATGCATGTGGTGCAGAAACAATGTCTATTTTCCGGCCCTCGGGTTAACGCGAAGTAACTTAATCAGCCTATACATTGCATTTATGATCATGGGGGTATGGCATTACTTTGCAGTGAAATGGGTTTTATGGGGATTATGGCAAGCTACCGGAATTGTGATCTATTCTATTTGGGCAAAATATTTAAAAAAACATATTTCACCTTACTTTCCTATTCCATCTTCAATTGGGCATGCGCTTGGAGCAACCCTGACCGTAATTTATGTTTCCTTTGCCTATTCCGTTATGATGACCGACTCACTCGAACAAGCGCACCAAATTTTACGTGGTGCGCTCTTTTTAAACCGACCGTTATTTGATATGGTTTTATAAATGATTAAAAAACATCTCGCAGATTGTTTATGGGGATTTGTGGTCGCATTTTCGATTTACATTTCCCTTTTCACACATTTTATATTGGAAGTTAAACCTCAGGCATTCCGCTATGTTTGGTTTTAGCTTCTGCATGAAAAAAAAACACTCTCCACGATCTGAGGTTGTCATTCCTCTAGTATACTCTTTCAATAAAAGTGGTAACGCATGCAATTAAATTTAAAAAATCATGAAGCCTAATTCTTTTTTAACAGATATTGCCACAGACAATCGCTCCCTAATGATTCACAAGGAAGGGATTTTCACCTATTCGCAATTTGCAAAGGATGTTGCATCTTTTTCCAACGGACTTTCCGACCAAGCCTCATCAAATACCGTGGCAGTTATCAACACTGGCGATCATTATGAAATGCTGGTAGCTATTATTGCGGCATGGAAACTTGAAATCCCTGTCATGCCGATGCCTGAATCCTCTAATGAGGAGTTGCTGGAAGCCGTCCAAAAAGCCATCGGGAATAAAATTGAGATTGCTCATACTGTCACAATTTCGCCAAATAAACCTGAACCCGATTTTTATTTACTCGATGCAAAACATTTCATGACAAAAGCAGAGCAAGATGTCTGCTTGTTTATGCTGACCTCTGGCTCCACAGGTCAACCCAAAGTGGTTCCCATTGTTTGGCAAGCCTTGCATAAAAATATAACTGAAACTGCCAAAGTCATAGGCATAAATGAAAATGACCGAATATTTATGAATTTGCCCACCCATACTATGAGCGCAATACACCATTTGCTGACCCTGCTTTCAGTGGGAGGAAGCTATTCTGTGATGCGTGGGTTTACTTATGGCAAAGGAATACTGGAAAACTTACGCGAGACTAGCTGCACTGGTTTAGTAGGTGTTCCTGCAACTTTTATTCGAATGCTACCTGTTCTCGCAGAAATATCAGAATTAAAAAATTTTCGTTTTTTTTTCAACTCCGGCGAGCATCTACCTACTCCAATAATAAATAGCATAAGAGAAGGTGCGCCAAAGGTTTCGATTTTTTGCGTATATGGATTGACTGAAGTTGCAGGTCGGCTATGCATATTACCAGAAGGCCAATTGGATAATAAGTCTGGCTCCGTAGGCCACCCTATTCCTGGAATGGATATCATCATTAAAGATGATGAAGGCCATCAAGTTCAGCCAAATATTAAAGGAGAGGTTTGGGTAAAGGGGCCTTGTCTTTTTTCAGGCTATCTCGGTTCTACTGGTTCCTCACTAGAAGAATTTGCCACTGGGGATATTGGTCATTTGGACGATGAGGGTTATTTATTTTTAGAAGGAAGAAAAGATGACATTTTCAAGGTAGGGGGAGAAAAAGTAAGTGTCATTAAAATTGAAGAAGCTCTATACGGCGATGAAACTTTAAAAGATTTTATGGTGAAACCTCATTATGACGAACTCATCGGTAACGTACCCTGTCTGCATTTTGTGCCTAAGCCGGGAACTAAAGTAAAAACCCGAAACATCGTTAAACGTTTAAGATCTTTACTGCCGGATAACCACATCCCAAAAATTTTTATAGAAGTGGACGCTATTTCAAGAACTTCTATTGGAAAAAAAATAAGACGGTAATTTAAGAACCAAGCAAACACACAAATAATCTAATAAATTCCCTTTAAAGGCTATAATAATAAACCGAATCGACCATGTAGTGGTATCTAGCTAAAGATTGGAGTTACCGATGGATATGCTTGTAATCGAACAGGTATGGGCAATTGTCTTATTTTTGTTGGGAGCTTTTATCCTAAATACCTGCAGCAGCCTGGAAAGAAAAGATCAGGAGTTCCTTAAAGACGCACGCAACCGTTATGGCAAGCGCAAGTCAGATATGGTCAAACCCAAAACCCTTCGCGGCACTTTGATGACTTTGATAGGCACAGGTCTTTGTCTCGGTGGCATGATTCTTTTTATGATGCACGTCTGAGTCCAACTGCCTCAGGTAATAGGTCGGGGCTTGATGGGGCGAACAGAATTTTCCTAGCTTCTAAATACAGTAAAATTGCTTCCCCTTGATAAAGACACTTTTACATTGAGTGCTTAGACATCAACTCTTCACAATAGATTTAATGGCATGGCCGATTTTTTGCCAGTTATCTTTCCCAGATAATAGAACAGCAATCGGCTCTTTTTCATAGACGATGGGATATTGCCTGAGAGTTATCAGCAATCCTTCTTCTGGGGCGGTGAGTTCTTCCAACCTCTTACCACTATAAATATCGCGGACCTCTCCAATTTTTTGTCCCTTTTTTAAATGGCTACCGACTTTCACTTCCTTAAGAAACATTCCCGCTGTTGAAGTTCGCAGGGATATTTCTTCATCGGGTTGATAGATTCTGGTTTTAGTTTTGCTTTCATTTTTCTTACCACGGTTGTCTTTAAGAATTCCTTCTGCTTTCATAAAATTCAGAATTCCCTGAAATAGGGTTTCGCATTGCTGTGGATTAATTGTTCTGGGAGATCCCGCAGATATCATAACCGAAGAGGTATCCTGCATCTGCCATTGATAAAACAAGTTCACCTTTTGAATAGACGTTTCTTTCTGCCTGCGCACGGCCTCTATTTTTAAATCCCTACACATTGTTTTAATCCTGCCATCCTGTTTCTGTATTTGGATATGAGGAGCGTCTTCATAGTGTGGAGCCGCGGAGGCTAGGATAATGCCCCAGAAAGAATCTTTCGTGTGCTCGTAAAGAGTGGAAGCAATCGCCTCAGCGGTTTCGCCTTCAGGGTTCCCGGGGAATGCAAGGTCCATATCCATTCCATCCAAGGGCCATAATCTTGAACCCGATTGAACCGCGTTGACATTGACTACCGGGAAGGTTTGTACCTGCCCGGTCAGAGTGTAGTGAGGGTCAATACCTTCCACAACACTATCGAGAAACTGTGTGAGGTGCGAGTTTAGAAACAATCCATTCAAATGATCTCCCTGCAACCCGCTGACGATTGATAGAGGCTCGCCAGATTTACCCCATGTGTTTTTATAGAGCTGGAGATTGCCACCGAAAGGATTTGGAAGTGTGAGTATTTTTTCTTTCATTTTTCTCGCAATACTTCGGCAATACGTGCCAGGGGCGAACCTTTATGGACCAACGGGTGTTCGCGAATCGTGAATAACAAACCAGAACAAGGGGAAACGATTTCTTTTAGAATACTCCCATCAACCGGGTCAATGAGCTTTCCAAGCATTTCCCCTTTTTCAAGGATTACTCCTGCCTCTACCTGTTTAATAAATAAACCCGAATGAAGAGCTTGTACCATCACCACCTGATCCGGCTGAACTTGCTTGGCTTCTTTGACGGGTTCGGGAGTGATGTCGATTACTCCTGTTTCATTAAGAAGATTGACCATTCCCTTAAATATCTGGTCCCCGCTGTCTGGATGAATGCGAAGACAAATACCTGTCTCAATAACTAGTGTGGGAATCTTTGATCTGTTCAGGTTATAACCTAAGGTTGACGAAAATATTTCTGCGTTAGGGTGAACCCATATCAAGTCCACATTGCATTTTTCCGCCAAAGGCAGCAGCTTTTTTTCAAAATCTTTTATGATCCGTATCTGCGGTATCTCCATCAGTTGGAGATTGCTGGAATGAAAATCAACCACAATATCTGAAGAAGATTTCAAGTCTTGCAATAAGGTTTTTGAGGTTTCTACAGCAAGGGAATCTGTTTGGTTTGAACCAAAGGTACGATTGATATCCAGAGAGAAGAAAGGCCAGAGTCGGGTTGCATTTTCCAGGGCCTGCGGGTTTACCGCCGGGTAAATATTTATTTCTCCTCGAATGGCTTCAGGATCCTTGGTTTCGAGTTCTTTAAGATACCGCAAAAGTTTATGGCAAATATAAAGACCTTCCATTTCATCGCCATGAAGTCCGGCTACAAATGAGACCCGAAGCTTGTCTGAACGCCCATGAAAATTATGTTTTAAGATTTCAACAGGAGGGCCTAGCGGACTCTTAATGGAAAAGATACATTTTGTTTGCACGAGATTATTGAACGCGGCCTTTTTTTATTTCGATTTGCATGGCATCGATTTTTCTTTTTAAAGTATTCCGGTTGATTCCAAGGGCCTTGGCGGCAGCGACTTGTTTTCCAGAATAGGTTCCAAGAATGATTTCAAAAAGATTCTTTTCTACCTTTTGAATGAGCGTGTCATACAATATTCCCTCTTTCTCCAAATTCTGTCCCTGTAGGAAATCGCGAATGAGCTGATTCAACCTATCATCCCATTGGCTTGATGATTCCCCTTCCTCCTGAAGGTGCGCCGGAAGATGCTCTGGCAAGATAGGACCAGAAAGTGCGAGCATTACCGCACGCTTGATAACATTTTCCAGTTCCCGAATATTACCCTGCCAGTGATAACCGCTCAAAATACGTTCTACATCTGGGGAAAGGTATACCGTTCCACGAGCCAATGTCTTTGAATAACGACTGAGAAAGTGGCTGGCTAATAGAGGGACATCTTCCAGTCTTTCTCTTAACGGAGGCATATCGATATGAATAACATTGAGGCGATGGTACAAATCTTCACGGAATTTTTTCTGATCGATCAATTCGAGTAAGTTTTGGTTAGTTGCCGAGAGGATACGCACGTTTGCGCGCAGAGGCTCTTTTCCCCCCACTCTATAATATTCATTGTTTTGCAAAACACGTAATATCTTTGCCTGCAATGGCAGCTCCATGTCTCCAATTTCGTCAAGAAACAAAGTTCCACCATCAGCTTGTTGAAACTTTCCTATTTTTGTTTCTACTGCACCGGTAAATGCCCCCCGCTCATGACCAAACAATTCTGACTCCAGAAGTTCTCTTGCAATAGCGGCACAGTTGATACAGATAAAAGGCTTGTCTTTTCTTTGCGAATAGTGGTGCAAGGTGCTGGCGATCATTTCCTTGCCGGTTCCGCTTTCGCCTGTAATAAGAATGGATAAATCCGAACCTGCTGATTTTCCGATGGTCTTGAAAATTTCCTGCATTTGTTTGCTTTTGCCGATAATTGCATTCTTCTCATTTTCGGTTGAGGTAGATAGACTTTGCGAGGACTCAGGTTCTTTAGGGGCAGAGAAGGATTGCGCAGTTTTTGCTTTTTCTATCAGTTTATAAACATCATCAAAGTCGAAAGGTTTGGCAAGGTAGTCGTAAGCCCCCAGTCGCATTGCTTCAATCGTATTGTTCATGGAATCCTGAGCGGTCATCAATACTATTTTCAATTCAGGACGAAATTGCCGGGACTGTTCCATTAATTCGAGACCGCTGATGCCTTCCATAAAAATATCTGAGAACATCATGAGGTATTCATTTTTCTGGAGCAGGTCCAGGGCTTTTTCCCCACTGGTCGCCGTATCTACGAGGTAATTGTTTTTCCCCAGACCTTTTTTCAAAATCCAGAGAATACTTTCTTCGTCATCGACAATAAGAATTTTATGTTGATCGGAGCTCATATATTTATCTTATCACCTCTGACGAATAGGCAAAAACACTTGTACCGTGGTGCCCAATCCTTTTTCAGAAGTGACCTTAATTTTTCCGTGGTGGTCTTCTACAATTTTCAAAGAGATTGGCAAACCCAACCCGCTGCCCTTACTTTTGGTCGTGTAGAAAGGCGTAAATAGTTTTTTCTGCGTCTCTTCATCCATTCCTTCTCCAGAGTCAATGATTTCCACAGCTATATTTTGGCGAGGCACACTGGCTATAGGTGTTTTCACAGCAAAGCCTGAGCTGACGCGTGTAACAATTTGCACAATGCCGCCTTTTCTCGAAGCCTCAATTGCATTTTTTATAAGGTTTAAGAATACCTGCTTTAGCTGGTCTTCATCGGCTTCGATAAGCGGTAGGCTGGGATCATAAATTTGCTGGAACCGTCCATTTTTACGGGCCAGAGTTTCTTTCTCCAACATCAATATTTCTTCAAGGACTTTATGAATATTAGTTTTTTGTAATTTAAGGTCAATGGGTTTTGCAAGATCCATCATTCGCTTGACCAGTAAATTTATCCGATCCACCTCGTTTATAACCACATCGATGTATTCTCGGTGCGCATTCTTTTCTATGTCATGGCGTAATAATTGTGCAGAGCCGCGGATCCCTCCCAACGGGTTTCTAATTTCATGGGCAAGGCCCATTGCCAGGGCTCCCAGGTTTGTCAGGTGGTCTGCGGGCCGTTGCTGTTCTTCTAACTCCCGAATCAGGCTCATATTTTTAATAAGGATTATGACGCCTTGAATAGAATCATCAGACTCAAGATAGGGGGATAAGGTCAGGTTGGCGGGGAAATGGATAGAAGCTGTTTTTCGCGCCCCGTTTGCCTCTACATCATGGTAGCAAGCCCCGGTGACAAGTACTTTACGAACTTTGTCGAGGAGTTGTGACTGTCGTGGAAAAAGTTCATCAAGAGGCCGGTTGACGATGGAATCTCTGGATTTGTGGAACAAATCTTCGACAGCTAGGTTGCTATGTAAAATGGAAAGCGAGGGGGAGACTAGAATTAATCCATCTATGAGAGAGAAAAAAATATTTTGGTGTATGCGGTCAGGTTCTTTCATAGGGCTGGGTTATTTTGAACCCTTGGCCTTTTTAGACTTTCCACTTGAGTAAGGACTTTTTGGAGTTGTTTTTTTAGCCGGCGCGGGCGCGGGTGCCTTTTCTTTTTTTTCTGCTGCCGGAGCTTTCGTGTCCGCCGCTGGCGCGGGAGAACCATCGCCACTACCTGATTGTTTGCTTTCTTGTTCCCATCCTTTTTTGCGAGCTTCTGATGGATAGTCAGAGGCATACCACCCAGAACCCTTGAGGATGAACCCTGATGCAGAAACCACCCGGCGCACCTTGCCATTATCTTTACCATCGCAACCCAGGCCTTTGCAGGTTTTCAAAGGTTTCGCGGAGATAGCCTGCATAGCCTCAAAGGTGACTCCACATTTATCACATTCATATTCGTAAATTGGCATAAATCATACTCTCCAGAATTTTATTGGGTCGAAACATTCTAAGGATTATAAGAATAAATAAGATTTATAATCCCTATTGGCAAACAGCTTTTATTTTATAGCAAAACCCGTTTTATACCGGGGTGAGCCATTTGCTAAATTTCGGATTACTGCCACGAGCAATCTCGAAAAAGGTCTGTTGGATTTTATCTGTAATGGGTCCCTTTTTTCCTGAGCCAATGGTTCGGCCATCGACTTCGCGAACAGGCGTTATCTCTGCAGCCGTTCCGCTAAGAAAAATTTCTTCTGCAATATAAAGCTCATCACGGGTAATGTTTCTTTCAATTAACTCTATGCCGAGTTCCTTACAGATTTCAATGACGGCGTCACGCGTGATTCCATCCAGGTTCGAACAGGAAAGGGCCGGCGTATGCAACTTACCCTTTGAATAAATAAAAATATTCTCGCCAGAACCTTCAGATACGAACCCATTTGGGTCGAGCATAATGCCTTCATCGTATCCATCGCGATGCGCTTCTGCCTTGGCTAAAATGGAATTTATATAGTTTCCACATGCCTTTGCCTTGGTCATCGTGATGTTTATGTGATGTCGGGTGATGGAAGAAATTCGTACACGAATTCCTTTATTCAGACCATCTTCCCCAAGATAGGTTCCCCAAGGCCATGCAGCAATAGCACAACGAACATCAACACCTACCGGGTTAAGACCCATCTTATTATCCCCAAGAAAAACAATGGGGCGGATATAGCATTCCTCCAGTTTGTTTTCGCGGACAACCTGAACGATGGCGTCATAAATTTCTTTATTTGAAAAAGGCACTTCGATTCCCAGAATGACGGCAGACTGAAACAAACGGTCGACATGCTCCTGAAGCCGAAATATTGCAGAACCATTTTCTTGGGAGTTGTAGCAGCGAATTCCTTCAAAAACTCCCATGCCATAATGAAGAGTATGGGTCAGGACATGAACATTGGCTTCATGCCAGGGAACCAGCTTCCCATCCATCCAGATTTTTTCTGATTTTTCCAAAAGAGCCTCTTTTTTTCGAGATATAAGATATATTTTCTAAAAATAGTGTAAAGTTAGATATTATTGGCCCTTACGCTGAAAATCAAGGCAAATAAATGCGTTGACATGCTATTATAGGTCTGATATTTTCCACATCTTGCTTTTGCTATTCAAGAAGGGGCCGCTAGCTCAGTTGGTAGAGCACTTGACTTTTAATCAAGTGGTCGAAGGTTCGATCCCTTCGCGGCTCACTTCTTAATTTTTCTTCATAAATTGAACGTCCCCATCGTCTAGCCTGGCCCAGGACACCGGCCTTTCACGCCGGCGACGCGGGTTCGAATCCCGCTGGGGACGCCAATTTATACCTCCCTCCTAAGCCTTTGAAATAAAAAAGAAATTTGACGGTTCGGAATCTATCCTCTTAAGACCCTCTTTGTATTCACGCTCATCCAAATCCGTGAAAAGTTTGGTGATGTGTGGGATTCCAGCGGTTCGAAAATTTTCGTTTAGAAAGTTGATCCAATGGACGCAAGGATCATGTTTTTGATTTCGTGTAAGATATTTGCAGGATCAATCGGGCATCTATAATTCTGAATTAATGCTTATAGTGTAAAATGACGTTCAAATTTCTAGACTGCCCGTCTCCTTCCGACCCAAAGCGGGCATTCACAATAAAATATTCAGGTTGCCTTATGGAACAGGTTCTCATTTATTCAGATAGTCTTTCTTGGGGGATTATCTCAAATACAAGGCTGCGACTACCTTTTGAAAAAAGATGGCCCGGGGTTTTTGAAAATTCTCTAAACGCCAAGGGTAGGAACATCAGGGTTATTGAGAACTGTTTGAATGGTCGTAGAACCAAATGGAATGACCCGTTTAAAGAGGGGTCGAGACGGTTCACAGGGTTTAGCTCAAGTTATTGAAATGCACTCTCCACTCAAACTGGTTATTTTGATGCTGGGCACAAATGACTTTCAAGAATCTCATAGCAATAACGCAAAGCTATCTGCTCAGGGCACGGAAATATTAATAAATATTATTCGCCACGCTCCGATAGAGCCGGGAATGCTTATTCCAGAAATTATGATTATTGCTCCACCAACAATTGTTGAGCCAAAAGGTGAAATCGCTAACAAATTTGATGGCGCTGAGAAAAAATGTATTGGTTTGGCCACCGAGCTTAAAAAAATATCAGTAAGGCATTCAACAAGCTATTTCGATTCTGCTTCTATTACCGAAGCTAGTATTGTTGATGGCATTCACTTAGATGAAAACCAGCACCTGTCACTAGGTAAAGCTATAGCAGAGGCAGTATCTAAGATAATATAAGTGGGGCAAACTGAATGTCCGCATTTGGCCGTTTGGGGAGACATGTTACTATCGAAGCTTTGCAGTCTTTTATCATTCAAAAGGAGCATGGTAAAATAGTTTTATGACTACTTGGATAATGCTGCTCAGGGGTATCAATGTTGGCGGGAACAACCTATTGCCTATGAAAGACTTGGTTGAGGAACTTGAGGAAATTGGTTGCGGAAGTGTAAAAACGTATATTCAAAGTGGCAATGTGATATTCAGAAAACCGGGCTCAAAAGCGCCCCAACTTACAAAACTCATCGGAAAGACAATTTTAAATCGCCATGGCTTTGAACCAAAAATTCATCTCTTAACCGTCAGGGAGCTGGAGAAAGCGGTAACGTCAAATCCCTTTCCAGACGCTGAAGAAGAACCAAAATCCTTGCATCTTTTTTTTCTTTCCAAGAAGCCAAAACCATTGAAAAGTGAATCATTTGACAAGATCAAAGCAGGGAGCGAAAATTATTTTCTAAATGAGAACATGTTTTACCTTCATACTCCTGACGGGTTCGGGCGCTCAAAGCTTGCTGCAAAAACAGAAAAACTTCTTGGCGTTGACGTAACGGCACGGAACTGGCGCACAGTTTTAAAACTGCTGGAATTGGCAAATCGAAATGAATAACGGTTTCTGGCCGAGCGGAGATATGTCGATATTCGACCTAAAGCGGACATTTGAGCATTACTAAAATGCCCCGTAAAATAAGCAAACTGGAACAAAAAAATAGGATAGCGATGGAAGTAGATAGAGTTGATCATTTTGCCCTCACGGTGAAGGATATAGATCGTACCGTTGATTTTTACGAAAAAAACTTAGGTATGAAAAAAATTATTTTTGGTGATAGTCGGACGGCCTTATTTTTTGGGAACCAGAAAATAAATTTACACCAGCTTGATAGTGAATTTGAACCCAAGGCTCAAAATGTGAGCCCAGGAAGTGCGGACCTATGTTTTATTACAAATACAAGCATAGATGAAGCAATTAGGGAGCTTCGCGATAACAACGTCAAAATAATTGAGGGACCTGTTAAACGAACGGGAGCAAAGGGGGAAATTACCTCAATATATTTCAGAGACCCGGACGGAAACCTTATTGAAGTTTCAAATTATATAAATCTCTAACAAAACCAATGTCCGCTATTGGCCGAAAACTGCCCTCTAGGCCTGCTTTAAAACTCCGCTAAAACGAGGTGAATAATGGGTACGTCGAGTAAAAATAAAATGCCTGCACTTTTTTTAGGGCATGGCAGTCCCATGTACGTTATTGAAGAGAACCCTTACGGAGAGACTTGGAAACTAATAGCGGAAGGCCTTCCTATGCCGAAAGCGATTTTATCCATTTCTGCTCATTGGGAAACCAAGGGTACTTTTGTAACAGGGATGGAAAACCCACCCACAATTCATGATTTTGGAAACTTTCCACAAGCGCTGTTTGATGTTCAGTATCCAGCCAAAGGAAATCTTGAACTTGCCAAACGGATTCAATCTCTAATTTCAAAAAGAAAGGTCAAACTAGATACGAGTTGGGGCCTTGATCATGGGACCTGGGCGTTATTGACCAAAATGTATCCAGAGGCCAATATTCCCACGATCCAGTTAAGCTTGGATAACACATTAACTCCACTAGAGCATTATGAAATTGCAAAAGAATTGAAACCTTTGCGAGATGAAGGGGTTTTAATTCTGGGAAGCGGAAATATTGTTCATAACCTCAGCCAGATAAGCTTTGATGCAAAGATTGAGCCTGCAAAATGGGCGATCGAATTTGATGAAATAATAAAGCAATACCTTGTGGACGGAAAATACCAGGGAATAATTGATTATGAATCCCTCGGTGATATCGCCCGCCTTTCTGCCCCTACTCCAGAACATTTTATTCCACTCATTTACATTATTGCCTTGCAGGAAAACGATGAAAGAGTAACCTTTCCGGTAGAAGGCCTTGTTTCCAAAAGTATTTCGATGCGAGGTGTAATGGTTTCATGAGAAATTCGAACTTAGGGACGCTGGGGACGCTGGGGACGCCAATTTATCCTACCCATCCGACTTAATCAGCGTTAGAAGGCATTATTTTTATCACTCTGAACTCTACTGAGGGTTCTGTCGAAATTGAGACATTGAACACATTTTCGTCGAAGGGCTGCTCGATGGCGATGACTTGTTTTGCTTCTTTTCCTGTAATTTCCCTACTGAAGGATTGACCATTAATTTCAATATTTATAGTCTCAGGAGGGTTTCCGGGGTTGCGAAGCTCCAATTCCACAACAATAAATTTTGCCTTCCTCCCGTACCAGGGAAAAGTGATTTGCGCTTGCCCCTGGCCAAATTGCGAACTATGAAAATTTGGTTTTATTTCCCCAAATCGGATTAAGGATTTCAGACCATATGCAACTTTAAACAAACAAGATAAAGGTTGCGGCGCATCTTCCAAACCCCAGGAAAGAAATAAATTCCAAGTCAACTTGGGAAACCAGAAACCCGTGTGTTTTCTAGCAACCCGCCAATGCTCGAACAACCGCAAAAACCCACCGCTGGATGTTTTGGTTGCAGGATGAATTCTTGCCGCAGAAAAGTAATCATCTACCGTTCTCCAAATGGCCTTATTTTGGATAAACCGACACCATAAATCCCAATCCATTACATAATGCAGTTTCAAGTTGATTCCCCCAATACTTTCCAGAAGATCACGACGAAAAAAAACAGCGGGCTGTAAAACATCTATTTGCAAATTGGGCGAGGATAATTTTTCAAAATTAATTTTTTCAGGAAAAAGAGTCTTAAATCCTCCATCCTGAAAAAGATGTACTCCTCTCCCACTGATAATCTGGGCCTCGGGATCTCGTGCGAAAAGTTGACGGACTCGATCAAGAGCCTGCGGGAAAAACAGGTCATCTGAGTTCAACCAACAAACAATGTCTCCTTTAGCTTTTACGAAACCTTTATTAATAGCATCACTTTGCCCTGTGTCCTCTTCCTGTATAACAGTGCATCGGCTTTTCCATTTTCCGAGAACTTCAGAAGTTCCATCTGTAGACATCGAATCAAAAACCAGAACCTCCAATCCTTCAAGATTATTGTGCTCCAAAATACTTACCAGGGACTGTTCTATAGTTTCCGCCTGATTGAAGCTGGGGATCACAACAGTTAAGGAGGGAATATTTTTTGAAGAGAGAATTTCATCCATAGGAAAATACTAGATTAGGAGGATTCAATCAGGGGGATTAAGGCCGACCAAGAATTCTCAAAATTAATTTTCATGGGTTTCCAGAAAATCCTGATAGGCTTTTCCTATACCCTCTTTCAGTTTTGTTTGAGCTTGCCAACCCAGTTTTCTTAATTTTTCTACTGACAACAGCTTTCGTGGTGTCCCATCTGGTTTGCTTGCATCAAAAGTGATTTCACCCTGAAAGCCTACTACTGTCATCACTGTTTCGGCTAGCTCTCGAATGGTTACTTCCTCACCCGTACCAATGTTGAAAATTCCTTCCGTCAATTTCTTTTCCATCATATAGATAAGAGCGTCGGCAGCATCATCTACATATAGAAATTCTCGCATCGGTTTACCACTTCCCCAAACAATCAGTTGTTTATCCCCGCTCACCTTCGCCTTATGGGCCTTACAAATAAGAGCGGGCAAAACATGGCTGGTATTTAAATCATAGTTATCATTTGGGCCGTAGAGGTTTGTCGGCATTGAAGAGACATATTGAGTTGAATATTGCCGGTTATAGCTTTCGCACATTTTAATGCCAGCAATTTTTGAAATCGCATATGGTTCATTGGTCGGTTCAAGTGGACCTGTCAAGAGATACTCCTCTTTCATAGGCTGTGGGCAATCACGGGGATAGATACAGCTAGAGCCTAAAAAGTTTAACTCTTTAATTCCGGCTAAATGTGCTCCGTGAATTATGTTGGTTTCGATGGCAAGATTCTCATAAATAAACTGGCCGCGAAATGTGTTGTTGGCGTTTATGCCACCCACTTTGGCTGCAGCAAGAAATATATAGCGGGGTTTTTCTTTCTGCAAAAACGAAAAGACAGAATCCTGATCGAGAAGATCCAGTTCTTTGCGTGTCCTCATTAGCAAATTACTGTAGCCTCTCTTCTGGAGGCCTCGGACAAGTGCGGACCCGACCATCCCATTGTGACCCGCAACATATATTTTATCGCTTTTATCTATTTTCAAATCCGTCATAAAAAATTTTACTCGTGACGATTGTAGGCATCGTAGCCGTGTCTTTTTACTAATTCATCACGCTCGGCGGCCTTAAGGTCTTCACGCATCATTTCGGACACCAGTTCGGGAAAAGTGGTTTTAGGGGTCCAACCCAGTTTTTCTTTTGCCTTAGTAGCATCTCCGAGCAAGCTTTCAACTTCAGTGGGACGAAAGTAACGCTCATCGATAGCTACGATACACTTTCCATCCTCATCGTAACCCTTTTCGTCAGAGCCGCTCCCCTTCCAACTTATATTTATGCCAATTTCTTTTATCGCAGCTTCAACAAACTCTCGCACACTATATTGAATACCCGTTGCGATAACAAAATCCTCAGGCTTGTCCTGTTGAAGTATCAACCATTTTGCTTCTACATAGTCCCTGGCATGTCCCCAGTCTCTCTTTGCATCCAGGTTACCCAGGTAAAGGCATTCTTGCAATCCGAGTTTGATACGCGCCAAAGCACGAGTTATTTTGCGTGTGACAAATGTTTCTCCGCGTACCGGGCTTTCGTGATTGAATAAGATGCCATTGCAAGCATATATTCCATAGGCTTCACGGTAATTGACCGTTATCCAGTATGCGTAGAGCTTTGCGACAGCGTAGGGACTGCGTGGATAAAATGGCGTGGTTTCTTTTTGAGGCACTTCTTGCACTAACCCATAAAGTTCAGAGGTCGACGCCTGGTAGAAACGTGTCTTTTCCTTTAAATCTAAAATGCGGATTGCTTCCAATATTCGCAATGCACCCAGAGCGTCGGAGTTTGCAGTATATTCTGGTTCTTCGAACGACACCGCAACATGACTCTGCGCTGCGAGATTGTAAATTTCATCGGGCTGCACTTTCTGGATGATATGCAGCAGACTGCTGGAGTCTGTCATGTCGCCGTAGTGCAACATAAAGTTTCTATTATCTACGTGAGGATCCTGATAAAGATGATCGATCCTATCCGTATTAAATAGAGAAGTACGACGTTTTACTCCATGTACAACATAATTTTTTTTTAATAAAAACTCCGCTAGGTATGAACCGTCTTGACCTGTGATTCCCGTGATAAGAGCAATTTTTTTGTTGGCCATTTTCCTCCAGCAAGTTTGGTTCTAAAAATCGTTAATCCTTTTATAGACTCATCGGATAAGACATCATGCCCGATTAAAACTGAAAATATATAAAAGCATTCGTTTCATTTTGGTTTAGCGTATAAGCAAAAAACCATGCAAAAACACAACAAGAAACCATTATCGAGGGTTTCCAGTCACCGTAATTTTCAATTTCGTGATCCTGCAAAGCATTGTAATCATCCCTTCCCACAAGCTTAAAGTAGGTATCCATGGCAATCAATCCTATCACCCCCAGCACAAATCCAAGCGCAGGCCTTTCCCATCCACCATTAGCAAGCGCCGCGTAACAGTCTACCACACTGCTTAAATCAGGAGCGCGAAACGGAACCCATGCAAGAAAAACCAAAACAAGAGTTAAAATTGTGGCAGCCACTTTAGGAATTCGTTCTAAAAAATCACCGGACATTCGTTCCGCAACCAGCAATCCCCCATGCATCATTCCCCATAATAAAAATGTCCAATTAGCTCCGTGCCAAAATCCGCACAAAAGCATTGTCAAAAAGATATTAAAAAAGGTGCGAGCACTTCCCAGCCTGTCCCCTCCAAGCGGAATATAAAGATAGTCGCGGAACCAGGTCGAAAGAGAAATATGCCATCGTCGCCAAAAATCTCTTATACCTATTGCACCATAGGGCAGGTTAAAGTTTTCCATCAACTTAACACCAAACAACCAACTGATACCCTGTGCCATTTTTGTGTACCCGCTAAAATCCCCATAAATTTGCAAACCAAAGGCAATGATACCCACTATCGCCTCACCGCTGGTTGCCGCTGAAGGATTATTAAAAAAAGCATCACTGGATTGGGACAGAAGATCCGCACAACATTTTCTAAGCCATCCTTCTGCAAACAACGTTACTGCAGCAGGAATTCTATTTGCCATTCCAGAAACTTTATTTTCAATTGTCTCTATTTGAGGCATTAATTCTTGCGCTCTCATAATAGGACCCGCAACCAGTTGCGGAAACCAGGCAACATACAACAGATAACGTGGGTAAGACCGGCAGGCCTGAATACGACCCATCAAAACATCGACAATATAAGCAAAAGACTGAAAGGTGTAAAAACTTATTCCCACCGGAAGCATCACCTCGATTAGAGGTAACTGTTCCTGAAGGCCAAAGGAGGTAAAGGCTGAGTTAATATTTGAAAAAAAGAAATTGGAGTACTTGAAAATCCCAAGAATGGAGAAATTGACCAAGGCACTTATGGTAATGCCTACAGCACGGGCATGCGGCCTAGACTCAAAATACCGGGCTACATTAAAGTCAATAGTGGAAGTCGCAAGCAGAAGGAATATGAACGCGATGCTGGAAAATCCATAAAATACATAAGAGACCCCCAGCAAAACCCCCATTACCGCAATTCGCGGAAGCAGGAGAATTAACGGCAAAAGTATTGCCATGAACCAGAGAAAATCTTTTGTATGAAAAAGCATATTTTTTTAATTTGCCCGCATTACATAATTATCGTTTGAACAAAGGCCATCCTGCAAAAGTCTGTCGGCAATTACTTTTCCCATATGCCTATAACCTTCAGCCGTAAAATGGATGCCATCGGTAGAGAAATGTCCCAATTCCATTGAAGCTTTTTTAGTGAAGGGATACATATCAACCACCTGAGCCTGGTTTTCTTGTGCGACATTCTTAATAATGGCATTGCCCAATTCCACTTCGCTTTTTAGAGCCTTGTGCAAATCACCATGAATTTTTTTTGCCTCTCCCAACATATTAAGGCTGAATTTTTTCAGATCTTCAGGAGCCACATGGAAATATGGCCCATAGGGAGTTACAAAATATATTGGGATCTTCATTCTTTGAGAGAACGCAGAAATACTAGCTATCAATCCCCCAAGCTCTCTCTTACGTTTCTTTTCATACTCTGAAAGCGTTAGTCTCGTAGAAGTAGTTTTTGGCAGAGGCGGAGCTGGGCGTAGTCCCATTGTCAGTTGAAATTGAACAATGCCTTACGCCACTTTAATAATATTTTCTTTAAAATTCAAGTTCTTCATTGCCTCTCTGAGTTCTTTGAGATGGCGATATCCACGCACCGTTCT
>Ga0233439_10001871_pt1 | contig 25137 bp, 17 predicted proteins | sample SI_123_September_6_FD_182713 | JGI IMG/M metagenome (GOLD analysis project Ga0233439, IMG submission 182713) | Seawater microbial communities from Saanich Inlet, British Columbia, Canada - SI_123_September2016_100_MG | ecosystem: Environmental > Aquatic > Marine > Inlet | place: Canada: British... | reverse complement strand
CATCAATTACACCCATCACTAGGTTCAGCGGCCCAATCACATTCTGTATCACAATAAGGTAGAACTTTACTCACAACTTATCCTCGTTACCTAACTACATTTCATATCACCACGCTGCGATCACTCGCTCACTATCTCCCACCAATTGTGGGTGCTGTTGGCGACCTATGGATACTGCATCTTTTTGAACATTTTTTGAGATAAACCCATGTAGTTCACCAGCTGTGATTTTTTGATCATTATTACTGTCAGCATCTCCCCCTAGACCGCGCATCATCCAGTAGCTGAATAGCCCGTGTTTTTGAGTTGGGTGACTACTCGCGATCTCATTATTGGCAGAGGCTGAAAATAGGGTGAAGTTTTCTGGTAACTCACGATAATCTCTGTCTCTTATCATCCTAAGTGCTCGTGCATCCGCAACTAGCGTACTCTTTCCTCCTTTGCCAGTTCCTGAGTAACAGGTATCCATAAAGAGAGTTACGCTCTTTGGGGCGAGGCGTTGAAGCCCATCGATAAGATCTTTTCTGAGAATGGCAGTACGCTCTAGCAGTTCTGGGTCTCCGTCCCAAGGGACGATGTAGGCATCTGTTCCATCTTCTGAGGCTAAACCGTGTCCAGCGAAGAAGACATAGATATTGCTTTGATTGGGTTCGGAGAGTGCTGGAACCCATTGACCAAATGATTTCCAGATATCTCTACCTTTCGCCTCTTCACCTCTTAGTAGTTTGATTCTTTCGTAATCGACACCCAGTACGGTGTTGGCGTAGTCATAGAATAGTGCGGCATCTGAGTTAGACCAAGGGGCATTGGAGGCAAGCTCATACTCATCAACTCCGATGATAATAGCAAGTGCATTGGGGTCGTGTTTGATTTGCTCTTCTGGTGGAGAGAGGGTGATCTGTTTTTTATTTTTTTGGAGGTTGGTTACTTTACGGTGGATAGTGACCAGTTTCTCTATCTCATTCCCTCTACTGTCTGTAGCGACAATCATCACTTCGGTGATCCCGATGGGGAAGGTGAGCTTTTTGCTAAAGTTTCCGTTTGAGGAGAGGGCTATTTTTTCGCCATCTATCAACAGTTTTGTCTGGAGGTTATGGTTGGTTATTTTGCCTCGTAGTGTGTGTTTGCGGCTAGTGACTCGCTGTAGCTCGCCTTGGGGTAAGCTGATGGTTAGAGGGGATTCTCTTTTTGTGGTGTTGACTTTTTGTGGTTGTGTTTGCCTTTGTGGTTGATCGGGTTTATTCCTGGCTGTTGTGATCTTTTGATTGATCGCAGTTTGCAGCATTGCTGTGATATCATAATGGTTCCAACTTTCTGCCATGGTGTAAGCGGTATTGCCATTTTTATCCACAAGGTCTAACTTAACACCTTACTCAATCAGCTCTCTAACCATGCCTAAATTCCCATTAGAGGCTGCTACAATCAGAGGCGTATCTCTGTTGGATAACGGTTGATTGATATCCTCCCCCTTCTCGATCAATTTTCGAACTGACTGAATATCTCCATTTTGGACAGCCTTCATTAACTTACTTCCCATGCACCCTGTCAATAGAGAGAGACTCAACAATAGAACAACTGTTTTTTTCATAGCTTCACCTTCTATTTATTAATAAACATCAACTTTCTAATCATCCAGTAGCTGAATATTCCATCATCAATCACACCCATTATGTAATTTCCACTTCTCTTCATGCCCCATGGCAATCGCAAACTCTGGAACTGTACAATCTTTCTCCTCTACAGTAACTGTTGATACTTTATCTGTACACCCATTATGTAATTTCCACTTCTCTTCATGCCCCATAGCAATCGCAAACTCTGGAACAGTACAATCTTTCTCCTCTACAATAACTTCTGATACTTCATCTTCCAGCGCAACCTGCATCCCTTCGCTGATAAGCGGAGTGTTTGAGACCACAAATAGTAGCCCCATAAATAGCACCACCACTATTAATTGCACCAAACTCACTTTCTGGATCGTAACTCGTTGCTCTAATTCACAGTTATTTCCAGGGCATAGTTTTGCTCTCTCGGCATGAAATAAGTTATAAACACCGCAAGCAAGGCAGACCCCAAAAGCTGATTCAAAAAAAAGAAGCCCTAGACAGACGAGACAGACCAACAGGTTCAGCGGACCAATCACATTCTGTATCACAATAAGGTAGAACATAAGCAGTGCTAACCCAAATCCTACTCCCCACGCAAACCGTTTCTGGGAAGCCCCTACATACTCGACCTGTTGGTTCCTAACTGCAAAACGACCTAAAATAAGGCTCGGCGCATATTTAGGATTGATAAATACTCGAATAAAAAAGTCAAAAAGAAAGATCGTCACAAATATTCTAGTAACACTAAAGTCACCGATCAGCCAAGAGTTGAGGAAAGATATCATAGCGAAGAGAAAGAGGATACCTGCACCAGCTCTAATCTCACGCTCATTCAATACCCTGACATCGTACTCATCTACCTTCTCACCAAACTCTAGAACTTTACTCACAATTTCTCCTTACTACCTAATTACATTCCATATTATTGTAACCCAAAGTAGCAGATAGGTCTAACTCATTAACTTAATCAAACAGGCTCTATTCCCCAGATGTTTTCTGCATATTGGTGAATAGCTCGGTCTGCAGAGAAGTTGCCCATTCCTGCGATATTTGAGATTACTGCTTTGCACCACTGTTTGTGATTTTGGTAAAGTTTATCTACCTCTAGTTGCTGTTCCATATAGCTAGCGAAGTCTGCCATTACCATAAAGTGATCGCCATGCAGTAGTCCGTCAATTAAACCTCGGTAACGCTCAGGCTCTTCTGCTGAGAACTCCCCTTGCGAGATGGCATCTACTGCTTTACGAAGTTTTTCATCAGATTGGTAGTAGTGGGCTGGATCATATCCCCGTTCACGCAATTTACTCACTTCATCAGCGGTCATTCCGAATAGGAAGAAATTATCTTCTCCTACCTGTTCACGAATTTCAATATTGGCTCCGTCTAAGGTTCCAATAGTTAACGCGCCATTTAGAGATAACTTCATATTTCCAGTTCCTGACGCCTCCATTCCTGCAGTGGATATCTGTTCAGATAGATCTGCTGCTGGAATAATAATTTGTGCATCAGATACTTTATAGTCTGGCATAAAGACTATTTTTAGTACATCGCCAACTCTAGGGTCGTTGTTAATCACTTTTGCTACATCATTTATCAGGCGAATGGTCTGTTTTGCCATATAGTATCCTGGTGCTGCTTTTCCTGCAAATAGTACTACTCTAGGAGTCAGTTCTGCCCCATCTCCATCTATTATCTGTTGATAACGGACAACAATGTGGAGGAGGTTCAATAGTTGGCGTTTATATTCATGAATGCGTTTAACCTGCACATCAAACAGAGCTGTTTCAGGAACTTTAATTCCAGTGCGCTGCAGAATCATCTTAACTAAACGCTCTTTATTTTTAGCTTTAATAGTAGCTAGTGTAGACTCGAACTCATTCAGTTTAGAACTATCATCAAGCATCTCTCTTAATCTCTGCAACTCAGTAAGATCTGTTATCCACTTCTCTCCAAATTTTTCACTCAGCAGGTCGCTCAATAGTGGATTGGACTCTAGGAGCCAACGCCGTGGGGTGATGCCGTTAGTTACATTTACAAAACGGTCAGGATAGAGAGAGGTGAAATCTGCAAATAGGGTGGTACGCAGAAGATGAGTATGGAGTACTGCTACTCCATTAACTCGTTGACTTCCTACAATTGCGAGATGCGCCATACGCACTCTCTGCCTCTCATCATCGATTAATGAGAGGTGGTAGAGCTTACCTGGGTCACCATTAAAGTGGGCTGAAACCTCTTCTAAGAAAACTTTATTAATTTGATAGATCAGCTCTAGATGGCGTGGTAGAAGATTTCCTAACATATCTACAGACCAGCTCTCTAACGCTTCAGAGAGAAGGGTATGGTTTGTGTAGCGGAATAACTTTTTAGTCATCTTCCATCCTTCACTCCAAGAGTATGAGTGCTCATCGACTAAGATTCGTAACATCTCAGGCACAGCTAGTGCTGGGTGAGTGTCATTTAGTTGAATCACAATCTTATCAGCCAATCTCTCTATGGTGTGGTGATCGCGTAGATGGCGAGCAACAATATCTTGTAGCGAAGCACTAACGAAAAAATACTCCTGCTTGAGGCGCAACTCTTGCCCCTGCAAGGTGCTATCATCAGGATAGAGAGTTTTGGCTAAACTCTCACTAATACTCTTTTCACTAACCGCATCAATATAGTTACCTTTATTAAAGGTGTCTAGATCAAAATCACGCGAAGCTCGGGCTGACCAGAGGCGAAGGTTTCCAACTGTATCGGAGCTATAGCCAGTGATAGGATTATCAAAAGCTAGGGCTACCAGATTCTCTGTATCTACCCAGCGGCTAACCACTTCATCTCCTTCCCCCTCTTTTTCCACTCTACCGTAAAAATTAATTGGATAGAGAATACTGGGTCGTGCGTACTCCCAAGGAGATCCGTATCGCAACCAATGCTCTGGATGCTCTTGCTGTTCACCATCTTTTATCTGTTGAGTAAAGAGTCCGAACTCATAGCGAATTCCATATCCATAACCTGCATAACCGTGAGTGGCAAGACTATCTAAAAAACAAGCTGCTAATCTACCAAGCCCTCCATTACCGAGAGCAGGATCGACCTCCTCTTCACTAATCGATTTAAGGTCAACCCCCAACTCATGAAGAGCCTCTTCTGCACTCTCTTTTAGGCAGAGATCGAGTAGAGTTTTATTCAGGAGGCGTCCAGGGAGGTACTCCATTGAGAGGTAGTAGATCCGACGCACATCGAGACGGTGGTGATGGCGAGCAGAGCGGATAAAGAGCTGATTCATTGCTCCACGCAGCAGATATGCGAGCGCATAGAACCAATCTCGTGAAGTGGCAAATAGAGGGTCTTTACCTTCAACTTTCACCATCACATCTACGAGCTGGCGCTGTAACTCTTTTGGTTTCTGTAGAATTATACGCAGATCCTCTTTAAGCTCTTCCGCTAGACAGAAAGCTGACACATTCTCTATCGGTTTTTTGCTATCAGTTTTTTCTATATTTTCTTTGGTTTCTACTTTTTTAGACACTATAATTATATCCTTATATATTGTATCGTTATTTATAATATTCTGACTACTCTATCAAATCTGCTCCTAAAGCACGATAGCACTCAATGTAGTTTTGGGCTGATTTTCCCCAACCAAACTCTTGTTCCATTGCATACTGCTGGCGTTGCTCCCACTCACCAGAACCGCTCTGGAGTGAATCTCTATAACTGTTCAACGCAGTAAACATACACTCTTGAAGTTCACCACTATCAATATTCTCAAATAGAAAACCGCTCTGCTTATCTACTGTATCGGCTAGACCGCCTGTTCGTCGCACTAATGGAAGCGCTCCATAGCGTAGAGCGTAGAGCTGGGTTAGTCCGCATGGTTCAAAACGGGAAGGGACTAAAAGTAGATCTGAACCAGCCATAAATAGATGAGCCAGTGACTCATCATAATCAATCTCTACTGCAAACTCGCCTTGCCATTCTCTTGCAAGCTGAAGTAGCGCACTCTCTAGATCACTATCTCCGCTCCCTAACACTGCAAACTGTGCACCTGCGTTTAAGAGTGCTGGAGCTGCCTCCACAAAAAGGTCTATCCCTTTCTGTGAAGTAAGTCTACTCACTAAACCAAAGAGTGGTCCTTGCCCATCTCGCAACCCTATTCTCGCTTTTAATTCGTTACGATTTTGGAGGCGTTTAGCTAATGAGTTCTTACTGTAGTTAGTGTGAAGCACTCTATCGGTAGCTGGGTTCCACTGCACACTATCAACTCCATTTAAAATACCACAGAGTGACTCTCTACGACTTCTCAAAAGTCCCTCCAACCCCATTCCCATCTCCGCACTCTGAATTTCTTGCGCATAACTGGGACTAACCGCAGTAATTTGATTAGCATAGTAGAGTCCTGCTTTCAGAAATGAGATCTGCCCATAGTACTCTAAACCATCGATGGAGTAGAGCTCTTGTGGTAGACCTATTCGAGCTAAACTCTCTGCGGGAAACACTCCTTGATACTGTAAATTATGAATGGTAAAAACTGTTTTAGGTTGTTGCACATTCCAAGAGTGAAGCCAAGCTGCAACCATTCCTGTCTGCCAATCGTTAAGATGAATAATATCTGGTTGCCAACCACTCTGCTCTCCCATCACCCCAAGCATGGCGATAGCTTTTGAGAAGAGTGCAAAGCGCAACATATTATCCTCCCAATCTTCCCCATTCTCATCTTGATATGGACCACCATCTCGTTCAAACATAGCAGGGCAATCTATCAACCATATAATAGTTTTAAGTGAAGAGAGTGTACCCTGCAACACTTTAACCTCACCTACTGCTGGAGATAAACCAATATCGCCAAGAGAGATCAGCTCTTCAACAGAGTCTAACTGCTCCACAACTCCTCTATAAGATGGAAGTACAACCCTTACTTCTGCTCCTGCATTCAGTAACGCATCTGGGAGTGCGCCAGCCACATCAGCCAGTCCTCCTGTCTTGATGAGAGGATACATTTCAGAGGCGGCGAAAAGTATTTTCACTATTTTTTCACTGTTCATAAGGGTAATGATAAGCTATTATTGACAAATTGACTATATTAACGGAGAAAACAGATGACACAATACCTCTACTCATTTCATGATGGGGATGGAAAAGATAAGCAGTTACTTGGTGGAAAAGGGGCAAATCTCTGTGAAATGACTCAGATGGGACTTAATGTCCCTCCTGGTTTTGTGATTACTACAGAAGGATGCCTTGACTATTTATCTTCTGGAACTGATACTCACAGACGCCGCATTCTTCCTGAAGGACTTATGGAGCAAGTGATAGACTCAGTCAAACGCTTAGAAAAAGAGAGCGGCAAAAAATTTGGCGACCCTGCTAACCCTCTCCTAGTTTCAGTACGCTCTGGCTCTGCCCAGTCAATGCCTGGGATGATGGATACAATCCTAAATTTAGGACTCAACGCAGATACAGTAAAAGGTTTAAGTGTACAGACTGGCGACCCCCGTTTTAGCTATGACGCATATAGGCGTTTCATTCAACTATTTGGGACTGTTGCTCTCCACATTCCTGACAAACCATTTGATACAGTGTTTAGTGAGGCTAAAAAAAGTAATGGGATAAGCAGTGATGTAGATCTCGATGCTGACACTCTTAAAATGATCTCTGGAAAATTTATAAATATTATTGAACAACAGATTGGAGAACCATTTCCGAGAGATCCGATGGAGCAGCTAGAGATTGCAATTAAAGCTGTATTTGGATCTTGGATGGGAAAACGAGCTATAGATTATCGACGCGAATTTAAGATCACAAAAGAGATGGCTAATGGTACTGCTGTAAATATTTGCACTATGGTATTTGGTAACCGTGGCAATGACTCTGCAACAGGAGTAGGCTTTACTAGAAACCCTGGTTCTGGAGAAAACAGACTCTTTGGCGAATACCTAACCAATGCCCAAGGTGAAGATGTAGTTGCTGGAATTCGTACTCCAAAACCGATTCAAGAACTAGAGCAAGAGATGCCGCGCCTATATACAGAGCTAATAGAGCTTCGTTATCAGTTAGAGCAACACTACCATGAAGTGCAAGATTTTGAGTTTACCATTGAGCAGGGGGTACTCTACTGCCTTCAGACTCGTAACGGCAAAATGAATACTCAAGCTATGGTTAAGACCTCTATTGATATGGTTGAGGAGGGTCTTATCAATAAAAAGCAGGCACTTCTACGAATCGCTCCTGAATCACTAGAGCAGATGCTCTTTCCCCGTATTGATCCAACAGCAAAAGCAACTCCTGTAGCACGAGGTCTTCCTGCATCTCCTGGAGCTGCCTGTGGTAAAGCTGTCTTTGATGCAGATAGGGCAGAGCAGTTAGGCGGTAGTGGCAAGAGGGTTATTCTAGTCCGTGAAGAGACTAAACCAGACGACATTCACGGCTTCTTTGCATCCCAAGGAATTCTCACTAGTCGTGGTGGGAAAACTTCTCATGCAGCGGTGGTTGCTAGAAGTATGGGAAAACCATGCGTTGCTGGTGCAGAATCAATAGAGGTTGATGATCAAAAAAGAGAAGCAATTATTGGTAAACATACTATCCGTGAGGGAGATACTATAACTCTCAACGGAAGTAGTGGAGGTGTCTATTTAGGAGAGGTGGCTACAGTTGAACCAGAGTTTACTGATGACCTTAATATACTTTTAGAGTGGGCGGACAGTGAAGCTCGTCTTGAAGTGCGCGCCAATGCCGACAGCCCTAGCGATGGTGAACGAGCACTAAAATATGGAGCCAAAGGGGTGGGGCTCTGCCGTACTGAAAGAATGTTTAATGCAACAGATAGACTTCCTATTGTTGTAGATATGATCATAGCAAATAGTTTGGAGGATAGGAGTATAGCTCTCGACAAGCTACTCCCTATCCAGCGAGAAGATTTTTCAGCACTGTTTAGAGTGATGGCTCCCCTCCCAGTAACGGTGCGTCTTCTAGATCCACCCATTCATGAGTTCTTACCATCACAAGAGCAGCTCCAAAATGAGATAAAAGAGCTGCGCCAACTCCGAAGTACAGTTGCTGGAATGAATATTTTGGCAGACTCTATACCTGATGTGCAGAAATTAGCCGATCCGCATTTGGTAGATGAGGCAATTCACTATAAAGAGAATATGCTCCACAAGGTTGGAACTCTGCATGAGGTTAATCCAATGTTAGGGCATCGCGGGGTTCGTCTTGGAATCACTTTCCCAGAGATCTACTCTATGCAGATTAGAGCAATTTTAGAAGCTGCTGCAACTTGTATACAGGATGGAATAAAAATATCTCCAGAGATTATGGTGCCGCAGGTAAGCACTGTACAAGAGTTGTTACGCATTAAAGAGTATGTAGATAAGATTCAGCCTGAAGTTGAGAGTGAATATGGAGTTAAATTAGAGTTCAAGTTTGGAACTATGATTGAGGTAGTGCGCGCCTGTATGCGTGCAGAATCACTTGCGGAGGTTGCAGAGTTTTTCTCATTTGGCACAAACGATCTCACTCAAGCCACCTTCTCATTTTCACGAGAAGATGCTGAAAATAAGTTCCTTCCAATGTATAACGAAAATGAAATTCTTCATGACAATCCATTCGATGTTCTCGATAAAGAGGGAGTTGGAAATTTAATGGATCTAGCACTACAGTGGGGGCGTAAAAACAACCCTAAACTTAAAGTTGGAATCTGTGGGGAGCATGGTGGACATCCAGAATCTATATCTTTCTGCAATAAAATTGGGTTAGACTATGTATCTTGTTCTGCACCCAGAGTTCCTATTGCTCGCCTAGCTGCAGCCCACGCTGTACTCAATAACTAAATTAACTTATATAGAGAAAATATTATGACCATAATACGAGAGTATATGACAAAAAACCCTCTCACCATTAGAGATAGCGAAACACTCTATGATGCGCGAGTCTTGATGGGGGATCATCACATTCGCCATCTTCCTGTAATCAATCAAGAGAGTGGTGAAGTGACTGGGATTTTTACTCAACGCGACCTTCTAGCCTGCACTGTCTCAGTTCTCGCAGATGTAGATGAGAACGATATAAATGAGATAGAGAGCGGAATTAAAATATCTGAAGTTATGACCAGAAGTTTCGTGGGAATGCAAGATGACGATGATATGCTTGAGGCAGCAGACTACTTCTTAGATCATAATCACAGCTGTCTTCCTGTCTTTGGGGGTGCTACTTTGGTTGGAATCTTAACTGAAGTGGATTTTATCAAGTTAGCTAAAAAACACCTCAGTTAAGAGATAATCTGAACAGTTACAGTTAACCTACCTATTCTCACTGTAACTCTCTAAACTATCTCCACATCCCTTGTGGAGGGAATGGCATCTGCTGCATTGGTGGCATCATCTGTGATTGCCCGTATCCTGGAGCATATCCATATGGAGGTATTACAGGATACTGTTGCTGCTGCGGAGGATATGGATAAGGCTGCCCTTGATATGGCTGCTGTGGATAGTATGGCTGAACAGGATAGTTATATCCATTGCCTCTCTCGCTAAATGCTCCGCTGTTGCGGTTGCGGCTCTTAGTTTTACCATCACCTCGGGCTCTACCATCACCTTGAGCTTTACCTTTAAGTTTAGTATCTAAACTGAGATCCCATTCAACATCAGTATTCATATCACTCATAGAGTCCCCCATCCCCATACCATCAACCATTGAGTCCATTGCTCCCCAACCGTTACTTCCTCCAAATGGACCGCGCCCATCCTCATTACCCCAACCAAAGCGGCTAAGTGGATGACTATTATTATCATTAGATTGCCAGAATGCGCTTGCTGGAATTGCAACTATCATAGCCATTCCAAACAGCACTACCATTTCAACCGCTCTACTTTTACGCACATTCATAATTAAGACTCTCCATAAGGTTGCTATATCTATATATAGGGTTGTTATATACAGGGTTGCTATATATAAAATTTTAAAACTCACAACTAATATATTACTGTAATATAGTTGCATTATAATTGTATTATAATTGTATTAAGTGAGCGATAGTATCACCCTAACATTCATTAAAAGCAACAGATAAATTTAAAATAGCAAGGAGACGAGAGATGGGAGTCACAAATATGAAGCTTGAGTTAGTTAGTTTTAAGTTATGCCCTTTTGTGCAACGAGCAGTGATTGCACTGAAAGAGAAAAAAGTTGATTATGATATAACCTACATTGATTTAAGCAGCCCACCAGAATGGTTTTTGGAGATCTCACCGCTAGGGCAAGTACCACTACTAAAGGTTGGAAATGAAGTACTATTTGAGTCTGCTGCAATTACAGAGTTTATTGATGATATCTCTGAAGGGAGCCTTCATCCAGAAGATCCATTAGTACGCGCAAAAAATCGAGGCTGGATTGAGTTTGCCTCATCTTGTCTAGAGGTGCTCTTCACTCTAAACACTAGCGCTGATGAAGAGGCATTTAAACAAGCTGTAGAGACAATGAGATCACGGATGAGAAAGTTGGAGATTACTTTAGAGCATACTCCTTGGTTTAATGGTGATAAGTTCTCACTCGTAGATGCTGCATTTGCCCCTCTATTTATGCGCCTTGATCTACTCAAAGAGTTAACTGGTACAACTACCTGCGAGGATCTACCGAAAGTTTGCAGCTGGCGAGATCGTCTTCTACAACAAGATAGTGTAATAAGCTCTGTAGTAGAGGAGTTCCCAACTATCTATCGTGGCATGCTAAAAATGAAAGATGGGGTTGCAGGAGGCCGTCTTAGTTAAACAATCTAAACACTCATCTGAGGCACTGCGTCAAGTAGCGCCTTAGTGTATGGGTGCTGCGGATTATTCATAACCTGCTTGACACTTCCCCGCTCAACTATTTTACCCTCCTTCATAACTGCAACAGAGTCTGCAAACCAGGAGACTACCGGAAGATTATGGGTAATAAATAGATAACTCAAACCTCTCTTCTGTTGCAGATCTCTAAGTAGATCTATAATCTGTGCTTGCACAGAGACATCCAAGGCGCTGGTTGGCTCATCACAGACAATCAACTTGGGATCAACCGCCAAGGCGCGTGCTATAGCTATGCGTTGGCGTTGCCCTCCAGAGAACTCGTGTGGATAACGCTGCGCCATATCAGCACTTAATCCAACTTGCTCTAACAGAGCAACAACTCTATCATCTCTCTCTTCTGCTCGGTAGTTAGTAAGCGCATCCATCCCCTCTCCAATAATATCTGCAATCAACATCCTTGGATTCATAGATGAATATGGATCTTGAAATATCATCTGCACCTTAGAGCGAAAATCTTTCAGCGAAGAACCTCGTAACTTTGATATCCCTCTACTTTCAAATTCAACCTCTCCAGCTGTCGGTTCTTGGAGGCGGAGTATTGCTCTTCCAATTGTACTTTTTCCTGAACCAGATTCCCCAACTAAAGCCAAGGTACGGGCTGGGTAAATAGTGAGGTCAACCCCATCTACCGCGCGTACTGCCCCAACTTCTCTATGGAACAATCCCCTCTTTATTGGAAAGTGAACTTTTAACTGCTCTACTTTCAGCAAAGCCCCCTCACTCTTGTCTTGCTCTCGCTCTGTTACCTGAGGAAGTGCTGCAAAAAGAGATTTGGTATAGGGATGGATAGGGCTAGAGAAGAGACCTCTCTTACTATTCTGCTCAACCAACTTGCCTGCATACATTACAGCCACCCGATCTGCCATCTCTGCCACCACTCCAAAATCGTGAGTAATGAGCAGAATTGACATCCCTCTCTCTTGCTGTAGTTTGCGCAACAGTTTAAGAATCTGCGCCTGAATGGTTACATCAAGAGCGGTGGTTGGTTCATCAGCAATTAATAGTTCAGGATCACCTGCCAACGCCATGGCAATCATCACTCTCTGTTTCATACCACCAGAGAGTTGATGTGGATAGTTGTTGATTGTGTGCTCTGGATCTATCATCCCCACATCATTGAGCAATTCAAGCACTCTATTTTTTTTATTATCGCCACGCAAGCCGATATGAATAGCCAACACCTCTCCAATCTGTTCCCCTACAGTCATTACTGGATTAAGAGAGGTCATTGGCTCTTGAAATATCATTGCAATACGCCGCCCTCTAACTTTGCGCATCTCCCGTTCTGCACTATCTAAAAGGTCGTCGTCATACAATTTAATCGACCCATCAAAACGGTTTAAATTAACTTCTGGTAACAGCTGCATAATAGAGAGTGCGGTTATAGATTTACCGCATCCAGACTCTCCAAGGAGTGCGAACGACTCTCCCTGCTTAATCTCAAATGAGATTTTATCTACGACATTTATAACTCCATCTCTAGTTGAAAAATTAACTTCTAGATCTTTAACCTTGAGAATTGTTCTTTGTGATTCAGCGTTAAGTTTATCGTTCATTATTTATCACCTCTACTCTGCAAACGAGGATCAAATGCCTCTCGCACTACATCTGAGAATAGATTTGCTGCTAACACCATAGTAAACATAAATAGAAAAGAGGCGAGCAGAGTCCACCACACTACTGGTTCACGAGCCATCTCTAATCGTGCTCCATTTATCATATTACCCCAGCTATACATAGTAGGATCAACTCCAACCCCAACATAAGAGAGCACAGCTTCCGCAAGAACTAAACCACTAAAATCAAGAACCACCGAAATTAACACCACATGCATTACATTGGGAAGAATATGACGAGTGATAATTCTTAGATTGCTCACTCCAAAAGCGTGCGCTGCACTGATATAATCCATCTCTCTCAACTTTAAAGTCTCTCCTCGTAATAGGCGACAGAGCCCTGTCCAACTAGTGACTCCCAAAATAATACATAGGAATAACAGACGCAAGTCCGCACGCTCTTCAGTGGTCTCAAACAGAGATGCATTATTATCTATATATACTTGAATCATTAAGATTGCAGCTGCGATTAGCAATACACCTGGGATAGAGTTTAAAGTTGTATATGTATACTGCACCATATCATCAATCCAGCCTCGATAGTATCCAGCCATAATTCCGAGTAGAACTGCAAAAGGAAGCATAATTAGAGTGGTGAGAGTTCCTATCACCAACCCTGTACGCACACTCTTAAGTGACTGGTAGAGGACATCTTGCCCCACTTTGTCCGTACCAAGAAGGTGTGATTCTGCGCTCTGCAGCAGTGGATAGTCTCGCCCCACACTTCCATCTTCTCGCTCTATACTCTCCTGCACAAATAGATTTTTAGCCATTGGAGAAGAGTAACTCTTCTCTCCACTATCTCGTATATCTGATAACAACAGATCTAACAGAGTATGTGCTTCAACTGAATAGTGAACCTCTTTCTGAACAGAGCTCTCCTCTAGAGAATATCTGAAGTGGATGGAGTCTAACAAACCTATAACCACATATACCATCAGAACAGCTAGTGACCACATCGCCAACCTGCTCTTAGAAACTCTACGCCAAGGCTGCAGAAGATGTGGTCGTCTTCTAGTATATGACACTCCAAAAAAAATAACCGCTACCAGAAACCAGATCAATATATCTGTCCAGAGAAAAAGTGGCTTAGCACCAATGAGTGCATAGATTGAATCAACCATATTTAAGACTCATGATAGTTTAACTCTGGGGTCAACCAGCGTGTAAGATAGGTCTGTCAACAGTAATCCAATAATGTATAGCACCGCACCAAGGAATACCATAGCTCTCACAATAGCGAAGTCCTGCGCATTGATCGCTTCAATAGTGTAGCTACCTAAACCTGGAATACCGAAGAATGACTCCGTAATTAAGCTTCCCATAAAGAGGAGCGGTAGCACCACTACTGCACCAGTGAGGATTGGAATCATCGCATTGCGTAGTACATGGTGAAAAAGTACTCTAAACTCACTCAGACCTTTAGCTCGTGCGGTACGCACATAATCCTTCCCCATCTCTTCTAAAAATATAGTCCTATACCAACGCACTCCTGAACCAATACCTGATATAACCCCTATAGCAACTGGCAAGATAATAAAACGGAAAGAGTCAAATCCACCTACATACCCAGATATTGGAACTAGATGCATCATCTTACCAACCAAAAACTGCCCTCCAATAATATAGAATAGCCCAGATATAGACATTAACACTACCGTAAGAACCACGCCAGAGAGTTCCAAGTATGTCGATCGAAAGAAGACCATAATGAGGGCAAAAGTTATATTAGTTAAGATACCAATAATAAAAATTGGGACAGCAATTGATAAGCTGGGCCCCATTCTCTCTTCTATATCACGCCCAATACTCCGACCATCATCAGCCTTACCGAATTCAAACTTAAATAGTTTTAAAGATTCAATATATATCAGGGTCTCAGTAAATTGCTCACTCCCATGTGCAGTAACATTCCAAAGTAGCGGACGATCATATCCTCTCTCCTCTTTCCAGTTATCTATAGCCTCCTCTGTTACATGTTTCATTCCTAACTGCATTCTTGCCATATCATCTGGAGTGTTAACCACAAAGAAGAGGAAGAAGGTGAGCAGATTAACTCCCATTAGAATTGGGAAAGCATACAGAATGCGCCTAAAAATATAACTCATCTCAACCTCAATGAGCTACGCTCTTTGCGGCGATAGCCAAGCCAAGCTGGAACTATCAACAGAATAAAAAATAGTGCTACCAACAGTAGTGGCAAAAACATTGGTCTATTCCAATTGTTGCGCAATTCAGATCTCATAATTGGATCTATCTTTACATATTTCATGGTGTTATTTGCCATTAAGTTTGGCTTACTATTTTTATACCAAGAGTGATAAAGTCCGAAATTTTTAGGGTGAAACCCCCAAAGCCATGGAGAATCAGCTTGGAGTAATATTATCATCTGATTAATAATCTGCTGCCGCTCTAAACTATTTTCCATATTTTTCATCTGATCAAAAAGCAGATCAAACTTAGGATTACTGTAGTTAGACGCATTCTCTCCTCCACCATCCATTTTAGCGTTAGGTCCATAGAGCAGGAACAGGAAGTTCTCTGGGTCAGGATAGTCCGCATTCCAGCCCCACAGGTATATCTGCGCACTCCCACTCCGCATCTTATCTTGGAAACGGTTGTAGTCCGTATTGCGAACAACCATCTGGAGATCTATCTTCTCAAACTGCTTACGATACCAATCCATTCTAGCCCTATCATCAGGCCCACTACCAGTGACATCAAAATATAGAGTTAGAGGCTTACCTGTTTCACTACTCCTCCCTTCTGGATAACCAGCCTCAACTAGAAGCTGTTTAGCCTCAGCAATTGAACGCCGTTCTGCTTTACCATCTTTCCAACTATAGACTGTACTATTAATACCATCTTTACCAGAGGTGTGACCAAAAATACCCGCTGGAATTGGGCTCTGTGCTGGAATACCTCGCCCATTAGCGAAGATTGAGATGTACTCTTCATAATCTACAGCAATAGAGAGTGCTTGACGCAACTTACGCGCGCGCTCACTTGCCCCTCCAACTACTTCATCAGCCATATTAAAACCCATATATGATATTGAGGTTGATATAGAGGTCTGCAGACGCATACCTTGCTTACGCATTTCATCACTTAACTCTGCATCACCAGCAGAAGAGAACTTCACAGCTTGATCAAAGCTATCTGAACTTATACCAGAGCTATCATAGTACCCTTGTAAAAATTTACTCCAATAAGGAATACTCTCTTTTTCAAGACTAAACTCTATGCGTTCTAAAAATGGAATCTCTCTACCCGCATCCTCTAGCAGTCCAGCTGCGCTATCACCATCTTCGCCCTCAACTGGATAGTAGTCACGGTGGTAGTTTGGATTTCTCTCCAACACCATCTTACGATTTGGATTATTGACAGTCAGCATAAATGGGCCGGTTCCAACTGGATACCAGTCGAGGGTTATAGAGTTATCTTTTAGTTCTGACTGCGCATAGAACTGATCAGCCTCCCACGGCATCGGAGCAAAAAATGGCATTGCAAGCCAGTAGAGAAATTGCGGATATTTGCCTTTTATCTTTACTCTATAAGTGTACTTATCTACTAATTCAACTCCAGATGCATTAAAGTTGCGCAGATCTAGCCACTCACTGTTATTAGTAGATACAGTACTCTTCAACTCTGTACGCAACTCTGCAAGCCCCTCAATATGCTCTGTCATAATTCCATAAATTGGGGAATGGAGAGATGGATGAGCTAAGCGTTTTATCTGATAGACATAATCTGCCGCAGTGAGATAGCGGCTTCCTTGCTCACTAAAATCTATCAACTGCTCTACTCTTGCCAGAGACTCACTATCCATAGATCTCTGCTCACTAATAAATGCAGGGTGAGGTTGATATTGAATATCACTTCTCACATTAATCTCGTAAATTGAGTATGCAATATCTGCGCTACTCACCACTGGACCTGCGAGCTCTACGCCAGCAGAATCAACATATTTAACCTTAGGCATCTCTACTGCACTAAGCGGCTCTAACTGATAAGGTCTTTTTAAGTAGTGATATTGAAGTGGTGGTTCATAAATTTGCCCAATGAAGGCATACTCATTTGAACTGTAAGAGCGCACAGGATCCAGATGTTTTGGTCTTCCAGAAAAAGATGAGTAGAGCACCATCTCATCTGCAGATTCAACAGAGGTTGTCGAATATGGATTATTCCAACTTGCCTTGAGAGGAGTTGGGGTTGACAGAAAAACAAGAGCAGACAGTATAGCCATCAGCGATAGAGTGAAACTATTTCTTCCACTACTATCATCTCTATTGTTATTTTTTATCTTGTTAATGGAGTACATATCCGTGTAAAATTACTATATTAAAGTATGAAGTGCTATTATTAAAATATCAATCATACTAAAAAAATGGTCACACGATCATATTAAAACAATTTGGGTTAAATTAGAGAGGATATATATATGGGTTTTATGCAGGGTAAAAAAGCGTTAGTGGTTGGAGTTGCTAGTAATCGATCAATTGCCTGGGGTATTGCTAAGGCGATGCAGCGCGAGGGGGCAGAGGTCGCGCTAACTTACCAAGGAGATAAACTTAAAGGGCGTGGTGAAAAATTTGCTGCTGAATTAGGAAGCAATATTGCTATTCCTTGCGATGTATCAAGTGATGAGGAGATAGCTGCAACTTTCAAAGAGCTTGCTACCCACTGGGATGGGCTTGACTGCCTAGTACACTCTGTAGCCTACTCTCCCAAAGGTCAGCTAGATGGTCGCTTTGTAGACTCTGTAACCAGAGAAGGATTTAATGTAGCACACGACATAAGCTCATATAGTTTTGCCGCACTAGCTCGTGAAGCACTTCCAATGATGGAAGGACGCAATGCATCCATGCTGACTCTCAGTTATCTTGGCGCAATTCGTTCAATCCCTCACTACAATGTAATGGGGCTTGCTAAAGCAAGTCTAGAGGCAAATGTGCGTGCCCTTGCTGCAGATCTTGGTCCTGATGGAATTAGAGTAAACGGACTATCTGCAGGACCAGTAAAGACTCTCGCTGCTAAAGGCATTGGAGACTTCCATCTTCTCTTAGATTACTCAGAGAAGAACTCACCAATTCGCCGCAATGTAACAATTGATGAGATCGGCAATGTTGGTGCATTCCTCTGCTCTGATCTAGCATCAGGAATGACTGGAGAGATAACCTATGTAGATGGCGGTTACAACACTACAGGAATGGCTACTTACGGGGTCAGAGGTGATGCCCCTTAATTTTACTCCATTAATTTAGCTGTTTCTCAAATACTATAATATCTGCGTTGTTGAGTAAATCTTTCACATAGCTCTGGTAGTGACTCTTTATGTTGCGCCCTGCTAGCTCCTGATTAAGTAACTTCTGCTCTTTGCTGTCCATAGATGAGAGCTCTCCATCTTGCACTGAACTGAGCTCTATAAGCGCATATCCGCCACTGCGCAGCTCTACTCCCCCAAAACCACTATTTGATTCGGCAAGATTGATCTGGAAGGCTCGCTTAGAAACCTCTTGAGCATTACTACCTCCATCTCTATCTACTGTAATGGATTCACCCCAGCTTAAGCCTACCTGTTCTGCTACCTCTGCTACAGTGATCTCTCCGGATTTAAGTTTACTAACAACTTCAACTCCACTCTTACGGGCTGCATCTGTAGCGCGCTCAGCTAACAGTGCGCTCTTCACGCTCTCACGAACTTTATCCAACTCTACGCGCGAAGTTGGACGATGTTGATTAACTCTAATTACAACCATACTAGTTTCACTAAGTTCGATTGGATCACTATTTTTACCATCACTCAATACAATAGTGGAGAATGCCGCTTGCGCAACTCCAGGTTTTGAAGAGATCTTGCCATTCAGAGTGCTGGTCAACTCAGCATCTGTCGCGAACACTTGGCCGCTACGATCAAAGAAGTGACTCTGTTGAATTACAAGCCCAGTCGCAGCTGCAGCTCCATCTAGTGAATCTGGATCCTCATAAGCTATATTAGCGATAATCTCAGACTGCTCAAAGAATAGATCTTCTGCTTCACGCCGCTGGATATCTGCTTTCAATTCAGTTTTAACAGAATCATAGGAGCGCATCTCCTCTGCCTGAACTTCATCAAGACGAATAAGATGGAAACCAAATTCAGTTTTAACTGACTCTGAAATCTCCCCAACTTTAAGTGCAAACATTGCATCATCAAACTCTGGAACCATCTCTCCTCGAGGAGAGAAACCAAGATCTCCACCAACTTCAGCTGAGCCTGGATCATCTGAATACTCTTTTGCCAGTACTGCGAAATCTTCTCCAGCCGCCAATTTTTGCTCTACTTCAGCTAACTTAGTTTCAGCGGCAGAAGTTGCTACGGCATCAGATCCTTCTGCCAACTCAATCAGAATATGGCTTGCACGGCGCTCCTCAGCTGCTAACATGCCACTCTTGCGCTCCTCGTAAAGAGCTTCTATATCACTTTCAACAACGGCAATACCTTTTGCTAACTCAGTAACAGAGAGTTCAATATACTCAATACTAACCTGTTCTGGAATCTCATATACTTTAGAGTTTAACTCATAGTAGTTCACAATATCGCTCTCACTAACTGTAGCACTCTCGCTATCTAATCTATCAATTGATGATGGAATTGTCAGCACTCTAATTGTGCGCTGTTGACTCTCTAGACGAGCGGCATCTCGTAGTTCAGATTGTGTTACAAAACCAGCTTGACGAAAACCGTTAATTAGTTGCGACTGCATAAGATCAGCACGAAGGCTACTCTCATACGATTGTTGACTCATCCCCTGCGCAGCTAGCAACTGCTTATAAGTTTTAGAGCTGAACCTACCATTATCTTGAAATGCCTGAGTCCGTTTTAACTGAAAATAGAGGAGATCATCATTAATACGGAATCCATCATCCACCACCACTTGGTTAAGCAGATCATTCTCAACCATACTATCAAGAATAGCGCGTCTCATCTGTGGATTATCTAATAGTTCAGGGCTATAATTACTACCTAACATAGAGCGCATTCTCTGACGCTGCTGCTGGAGTGAGCGCTGATAACTTTGTAAGCCAATCTCTTTACCATTAACCTCGGCTACTACGGCACCAGAGCCACCATCAATATATGAGTTTATTCCCCACAGTGCAAATGGGATAATCAATAGCCCAACAATAACCCATGCAATCCAACTCTGCGCCTTATCATGAATACTCTGTAACATACCCTACTTTCCTCATTTCTAAATAATAGATAAAAAAAGGGCGAACCTGGAAATCAGGAACGCCTTTCAAACAATAACTCTTTAATAGGTATATTTTATACTATATTTAACATTAGTATTAGATTTTTTATCTCAAACCTCATACAATAAAAATGCAAGCTCTACACAAAACAGCTCATCAGCTGATCTGCTCAAGAGAGCCCTCCTTCTGTCAGAGTACGCCCAGCCTCAAAATTAAGAGAATTAAAGTTAATCAACCTCCCAACATACTCATAAAATTTTCTGTGCGGCTTACTCTTACGCAATAACTTGTTGCATAGTTAGCTTCAGGGCTATACGTTTTATAGAATATAAAATAAGAAGAGGTCAAAAAAACCCCGTAAACTATACAGTTTACGGGGTTTTTGAAAATGGTTTTAACCATTGTTTGGCGGAGCGGACGGGACTCGAACCCGCGACCCTCGGCGTGACAGGCCGATATTCTAACCAACTGAACTACCGCTCCAATTTGGTGGGTGCTACAGGGATCGAACCTGTGACCCTCGCCTTGTAAGGGCGATGCTCTCCCAGCTGAGCTAAGCACCCAAGCTAACTCATGTACAACTCATTACAGCGTGCGATAGTATACATTAGATTTCAACTATTGCAACTGTTAATTTAAAAAAACTGTGTTTATCTAGTTTATACGCAACAGTCTCTACTTATTTCTATTTTTTTCTCACACCTTAGTGACGGGGTTGCTCAACATCTCTACCTTCATCGCTCTTTATGCTCTCTATTCCACTATGCTCTAAGCGCTCTTGCCGCTTTATATCAGCCTCTATCTCCTCCTCTGTTAGAGGTTGTGGAGATCGTTGAAGGGCTATCTCTAACACCTCTTCAACCCAACGAACTGGCTTAATAGTGAGGTCTTTAAGAATTTTATCTGGAATATCTTTTAGGTCTTTACGATTCTCTTCAGGAATAACTATTGTAGTAATACCTCCACGATGTGCCGCCAACATTTTCTCTTTAAGACCACCAATAGGAAGCACCTCTCCTCGTAAAGTAATTTCACCAGTCATCGCAACTTCTGCGCGTACTGGAGTATTAGTCAATACTGAGACTAGGGTTGTGCACATACCAACTCCAGCACTTGGGCCATCTTTAGGAATTGCTCCTTCTGGAACATGGATATGAATATCATTTTTCTCGTATTTTGAGCTAACTATTCCAAGTATTGAAGAGCGACTACGCACCACTGTCATCGCCGCCTCTATTGACTCTTTCATCACATCACCAAGCTGCCCCGTAACAGAGAACTTCCCTTTGCCTGGCATTAATGCCGCTTCGATAGTTAGAAGCTCTCCACCAACTTCGGTCCAAGCTAAACCTGTCACCTGTCCCACTTGATCTTTCTCTTCTGCAAGCCCGTAACGGAACTTTTTTACTCCTAGATATTTTTCAAGATTTCGTATGGAGACAGTAATTTTTCCTTTGCGCTTTTTCAACACTAACTCTTTAACCACTTTGCGCATTATCTTAGAGATCTCTCGCTCTAGGTTTCGCACTCCTGATTCTCGGGTATAGTTACGAATAATATGTTGTAGTCCAGCCTCACTAAATGATATTTCACTACTCTTCAGCCCATTCTCTTTTCTCTTTTTAGGGATAAGATACTGTTGAGCAATATTAAACTTTTCATCTTCAGTGTAACCTGGAATTCTTATAATCTCCATTCGATCCAATAGTGGACCTGGAATATTCATACTGTTTGCAGTTGCTACAAACATTACATCCGAAAGATCGTAGTCAACTTCCAGATAGTGATCTGCAAAAGTGTGGTTCTGCTCAGGGTCTAAAACTTCTAGCAGTGCAGATGCTGGATCACCACGAAAATCCATCGCCATCTTATCTATCTCATCCAGTAAGAAGAGTGGGTTTTTAACCTTAATTTTACTTAAATTTTGAATTATGCGTCCAGGCATAGACCCTATGTAGGTGCGTCTATGTCCACGAATCTCCGACTCATCTCGCACCCCACCTAGTGCCATACGTACATATTTACGACTCGTAGCGCGTGCAATGGATTGTCCAAGAGAGGTTTTACCAACTCCTGGAGGACCAACTAAACAGAGGATTGCACCTTTCACTTTGCCTATTCTTTTCTGCACTGCAAGATATTCCAGAATACGCTCTTTAACCTCTTCCAACCCATAATGGTCTTCATTTAGGATCGTTTCAGCTCGAACCAGATCACTACGAACTTTTGAGCGTTTCTTCCACGGAACTTCTATAATTGTCTCTAAATAGGTGCGCACAACTGCTGCCTCAGCAGACATTGGAGACATTCTCTTTAATTTTTTAAGCTCTGCATCAGCTTTGATGCGAGCATCTTTAGATAGCTTGCATTTCTTGATATTATTAATTAACTCTTCAAGTTCATCACTATCTTCCTCATCCTCCTTACCCAACTCAATATTTATCGCCTTGACTTTCTCATTAAGATAGAACTCTCGCTGGTTGCGCTCCATCTGCTTTTTGACTCGCCCATGAATTTTTTTCTCTACTTGTAGAATATCAAGAGCACCATCCATAATAGATAGAATATGCTCCATTCTCTCCTGCACATTATAAGTATCTAAAAGTTGTTGCTTCTCGGCAACTTTAATTGACATGTGTGCAGCAACTGTATCACTCAGGCGACTAGGATCGTCAATTCCAGCTAGTGAGGTTAGTACCTCTGGTGGAATTTTTTTATTCATTTTTACATAGTGTTCAAATTGACTCAAGATAGAGCTAGTAAGCACATCTATCTCAGTTCCAGTCACCATAATAGCTTTATGAACTGTTACTTTTGCACGCAAATAGTTGGTCTTATCTTCGTTAAAAGAGTGTATATCAGCACGGCTTACCCCCTCAACCAGAACTTTAACTGTCCCATCTGGAAGCCTAAGAAGCTGCAATATTCTAGCAACTGTACCGCCATTAAAGAGGTCTTTAATCTCTGGCTCCTCTTCTGAACCACTAACTTGCGCTACCAATAAAATTTTTTTATCTTTTGCCATTGATGCTTCTAATGCATCTATAGAGCGTTGACGGCCAACAAAAAGAGGGATTACCATATATGGATAGACGACCACATCTCGCAGTGGAAGCACCGCATACTCTTGCTCTAACAGCTCAACTTCCTCAGTCATCTGTACCTGTTGCAGCTAACTGCTCCTGTTTACCACCTTCAAAGATCAATAGTGGGTCTGTTTTATCATTAATCACCGACTCATCTACTACAACTTTTTTCACACCTTTATAAGATGGAAGGTGGTACATTGTGTCTAATAGTGCATGCTCCATAATAGAGCGTAACCCTCGTGCACCTGTTTTGCGCTTGATAGCTTTCTTAGAGATAGCATGGAGTGCCTCATCTCTAATATCAAGTTCGATCCCTTCCATCTCAAACAGTTTACCGTACTGCTTAGTCAGTGCATTTTTAGGTTCAGTCAAGATTTGAATAAGTGCATCTTCATCTAGCTCTTCTAAGGTTGCTTCAACAGGAAGTCTACCTACAAGCTCTGGAATCAATCCGTACTTAATTAAATCTTCTGACTCAAGATCATTTAATATATCTCCGATCTTACGCTCCTCATCTTTGCTCTTGACCTCTGCAGAAAAACCTATGCCGCCTTTCTCAGAGCGAGAGCGGATAATATTATCCAACCCCGCAAATGCACCGCCACATATAAATAGGATTTTGCTAGTATCAACTTGCAGATACTCCTGCTGTGGATGTTTGCGTCCACCCTGCGGCGGAACTGAAGCTATAGTTCCTTCAACTAATTTTAATAGAGCCTGCTGCACCCCTTCACCAGATACATCTCTAGTAATGGATGGATTATCTGATTTACGGGTGATTTTATCGATCTCATCAATATAGATGATTCCACTTTCTGCTCGTTCTGGATCGTAATCACATTTCATCAACAATTTCTGGATGATATTTTCCACATCATCACCTACATAACCAGCTTCTGTCAGCGTAGTTGCATCTGCCATAGAGAATGGGACATTAAGAGTGCGCGCTAGAGTTTCTGCAAGAAGAGTTTTACCAGATCCAGTTGGACCGATAAGTAAAACATTACTCTTAGCAAGCTCTACTCCATCTTTTTTATAACCAACATCAACTCTCTTATAGTGGTTATATACCGCAACCGCCAGAGTTTTCTTAGCTTTGCTCTGTCCAATCACATAATCATCTAAAGTTTCACGAATTTTTTCTGGAATCATCAGATTAGAACCTGACACCTCATCATCTTTCACCTCATCTTCTTCACGAATTATGTCATTACAAAGATCAACACACTCATTACAGACATAGACAGATGGACCAGCTATTAATTTTTTAACCTCATTTTGATTCTTTCCACAAAATGAGCAGTAGAGTAACTTACCCTCTTCGACCTTATCATTCATTAGCTATCTCTCCACATTTATTAAATCTTAAACCTCTTACAACGACTTTAATCTTCATCCTTTTCGCCAGAGCGGCTAGATAGAACCTCATCAATAAGACCGTAGCTCTTTGCTTCATTCCCACTTAAGAAGTTATCTCTATCTGTATCTTTACGGATCTGCTTCATTGGTTGCCCAGTGTGAGTAGATAATATCTTATTAAGTCGCTCACGCACATCTAAAATCTCTTTGGCATGGATCTCAATATCTGATGCTTGCCCTTGGAATCCACCAAGCGGCTGATGAATCATCATGCGTGAATGAGGCAGACAGAAACGCTTATTCTCAGCCCCACCAGCAAGAAGAAGAGCCCCCATACTTGCCGCTTGACCGATACACATTGTGCTCACATCAGGTTTAATAAATTGCATAGTATCATAAA
>Ga0233439_10001870_pt1 | contig 25143 bp, 32 predicted proteins | sample SI_123_September_6_FD_182713 | JGI IMG/M metagenome (GOLD analysis project Ga0233439, IMG submission 182713) | Seawater microbial communities from Saanich Inlet, British Columbia, Canada - SI_123_September2016_100_MG | ecosystem: Environmental > Aquatic > Marine > Inlet | place: Canada: British... | reverse complement strand
GCAGCACCGACTGCAGGCCGCTTAAACTCTAACCCCTGATGAGCCAGAGCCTCCCTTCTCGAAATGCCTGATCAGTCTCAAATTATCTGACGACGAACAGGCTTCGGTAGCATGACTAAGAAGAGCGGCGAGCGGAACGATTGCGAGGACGGCGAGCACGAACAGGAGCGTATGGGCGGTAGGCACGATCCTGGCTGCGATCAGCACGGCTGGCACAAATATCAGCATCCACAGCAACGGAGTCTCTCGGATCTCCCGTAGCAATGGTTTCATGGTATTTGCCGCTCCTTGCTCGATTCTCGTCAAAGCGTTTGCCTGGCATCGCAACTTGAGTTGGAGCTACCTGAAGCGGCAACTGCGATTTCGTAGCGTCGGGCGCTGATCGGCTAGAGGGGAGCAAAGCGTGAGACAAGATGCATGTCTGCCTTCCGTCTCCTCTTTGAGGAGACAGTCGCCCACATGAACATCTCAGCGGACATTGGTGTATACAATTCTCCGCTACACAACTCATGTTGATCTAGATCAACAAACGAATGCAGGTGATCTGCAGCACTAGCTTTGAAGCAATAGCCTTGCACCCAGCAAGGGGACCTCGCGGCCCCAGGTCAATCTTGCAGGCAGGTGGCAGTGCCGTTTCGGCTGGCAGGCCTCTGTTGTGTAGACGCCGGTCGATTGGACAAGAGGTATATCATGGCCGAAACACCGAAACTCTCTGTCGAGAAAGCACTCGAAAAACTGCGAACCGACAAGCCGAAATCGAGAAACGAGCGACGCACCGAGGAAATGGAAGCACTCGATGACGAGATAAAACGTTTGAGAGCGCAAAGACTTCGCCTCGACCGGCAACAGCGACGCTCGACTGATTGAGATTACCATTGATTGCAATGACGGCTGTCCGCAACTTCCCGATTCGCCGTTACTTTTGGCACTACCACCGATCAAATAGTGTCAGCGCAGGCGCGCCATTCCATAACCACTCGTTGCGCGAACCATTCAGCGTTTCGAGGCCTTTCCGCGTGCTGAAATTTTCGTCTTCGGCTGGCGATCGTCTGGCTCTCCTGGCGCAAGTGACAGCACCTCGTGCCGGCGGCCGCTAGATCTGGCACAAACTGCACTTATTTTGCGGTTTCGCGGGTATTAAGCTGGCCAAATGACCAACGAGTTCCTGTACCGCGTTGCCGTGATCGGGTTCGGTTCACTACCAGTGGCGCTGGTAGCCCTGATCCTGCTTTTGTGAATCCTTTCGGGGCTTCACTACGGCCTTGGGTCAGTCGCTTGCCGAGGAACCGCAAGATGTCGTCAGCGAGAGCGTGCGAGCCGGGAGCCTTTTCCTTCACGATGTCACGAGCGGCTCGGAGATCACGACGCCGTCGAGCGCTCCGGTGATCGCCGTCTCATCGTCTGCGCGGCTATTATCTGGCGATGGCTGCCCTTGGCTTTCCCATCATGTTCGATGCAGCGATCCGGGTCTCCTTGTCGGAGGGGTTGCAGGTGACGGCGTCCAATCTTCTCGGACGATTGGCACAATAATGTTACCTCGCAGAGCAGCGCGTCCGACCCAGGAACCCGCAATAGCGGCGTTGCATTGCAAAAATCTCGCACAGAACTCCTGGCCTGACTCTATCAAAGATAAGTCGTATCGCGGTCTGGTTATCTGGGCCTCGGACCAGCCTCGCCGGCCCGAACTTGGAAAGTTGCCTTCAGTCCTGCATAGAAGGCCCGCGGTCGCGCCAATAACAACTCGAAGCAGCCTGCCATTTCAACGGGTGCTGGGAGCGCGTATGGTGCTCCGATGAACAGTGGTCGCCGCAATCCGGCGAGATTGAGTCATGGTGGCAACGAACGCTCGCAGCGTGACCGTGTTTGGCGGAACCGGATTTCTCGGCCAGCGCATCGTTCGGCGGCTGCGCTATCGCGGATTTCCCATTCGGGTCGCGTCAAGGCATCCGGATCGGGGGCGCAGACTTTTTGGTTCTGATGGTCCGCAACTACAATCCGTTCAGACCAACATCCACGACGAGCAGTCAGTCGCTGATGCGACTGCCGGCGTTTACGGTGTTGTAAATGCAGTCAGTCTTTACGTCGAGAACGGACGAGAGACTTTTCACTCCGTTCACGTCAAGTCGGCCCAACGGGTAGCAGTGCAAGCGCACCGGGCCGGAGTCGAACGGTTCGTTCACGTTTCAGGAATCGGCGCCGATCCCGCCTCACAGTCACAATACATCCGAAAGCGCGGCGAAGGCGAATTGGCGGTCCGGGCCGCGTTCGCCGACGCACTTCTAATCCGCCCGGCGGTGATGTTCGGACCAGACGACGCGTTTCTCACCACCATCCTCAAGCTCCTCCGCCAGTTTCCAATCTATCCGATATTCGGCCGCGGCCTGACCAAGCTGCAGCCGGCCTATGTAGAGGATGTTGCGGAGGCGATTGGCCAGGTCATGCAGAACGCCGAAACGCCTTCGATGATCTTCGAATTCGGCGGCCCTCGTGTCTACTCCTACGAAGAACTTCTCAGAGCTATCGCGCGCCAAGCCGGCCTTGCGCCTCTATTGATTCCGATCCCGTTTGCCGTTTGGCACGCACTCGCATGGACCTCCGAAATGTTTCCAAGTCCACTCCTCACTCGTAATCAAGTGGACCTGATGCAGATCGATACCGTGTCATCACCGGAGATGCCTGGATTTACTGAACTTGGGATTTCGCCGCACTCGGTCGAAGCAATTCTCCAGAGGATGTTATCGAACTGCGGGTGAAAGAGGTTTCTCGGTCAATCCGCTTCAACGGCTGACGGGTTCGCGTGCACGCGCGATATTTTCGCTCGAGGCATCGAATGTATCGTTCTTGTGTAAGCTGGCCTGCAAAAATGCAAGGCAACCGATAGAAAACGCCTCAATGTGTCACGGACCTTTCCCGCGACGATCCGCGCCTGTCCGGAGGCATCGTCAGCGCTATACCATCATCTCGAGAGAAGGGAGGTGAGCATCATGCGCATTCAACATTGGCAAGACGTTGCCAGCCTGTTGCTGGGCGTGTGGCTGATCTTATCACCATTCGCCCTCGGCTTCGCCGGGGCGGCTACTTGGATAACCATCGTGCTTGGGTTGTGCGTCATTCTGTTTGCCGTAGAGGGATTTGTCATTCCGTCCTATCTGGAGGAATGGGGAGAGGTTCTCCTCGGTCTGGCTCTGCTGGTTGCACCTTGGGCGATCGGCTATGAGTCGGCATCGGCCACGATAAGCAGTATGGCGTCGGGCACATTAGTGATCTTGTTTGGAGCCTGGGAGCTGATGACCGATCGCGATTTCATCACTTGGTGGCGCGATCGTTGGCATCACCCGGCCAACTGAGAAGTGTGATTGCCTGAACCATAACCACTATCTGCTCGCGGTCGGAGGAGAGAGATGGCCTCGTCCGCGTGGGCGAATTCGCCCTCTGAGCCGTGAAAGAATGTGCAGGGCCTGGCGGCCCCGCACATGGGCACCTGGTTACGATGCAGTTCGAGGCTCTATCGGCTCCCAGATACTTATCTTGCGGGTCTCAGGCATCAGGAAGAGCGCGAGCACGAAGCATACCGCAGGAACGGCGATCGGATAGATCAGTGCGTAACCGATGCTGCCGGTGGCCGCGAAAGCCGCCGAGGTGATGAACGGCACCAATCCGCCACCCCAGCCATTCCCGATGTGATACGGCACCGATACCGACGTGTACCGAATCCTGCCAGGGAAGTATTCCGCCAGGAACGCCCCAACCGGCCCATACACCATCCCGACGTAGCAAACGAGAATGAAGATGATGAAGATCGCTATCGGATAGTTGATGTTGCCAGGCTTCGTCACGGTCCCCAGCCACAAATACAGCGGATAGTACGTGATCGCGGCAAGCAACATGCCTCCCAGGATCACCGGCTTGCGGCCAATCTGGTCTGACAGCCAGCCAAAAAAGATCAAGCTCGGTGTTGCAATGAGCAGCGCGGCTCCCACGATGTAGGCCGAGGTCAGCGCGTCCACCTTGGAAACCTGCTGCAGGAAGTACAGCGCCCAGAACTGGCCACTGTACCAGACCACGCCTTGCCCGATCAGCACGATGGTGGCGATCCCGACGTATTTGATGTTGGAGCTGAGGAAGGCTTCCTTCCAGGGGTTTCTGGTCATCTGCCCCTTGGCCTTGATCTCCGCGAAGATCGGCGTCTCCTGGAGCTGGAGCCGAATGTAAATTGCGATGGCGACCAGCAGGAAGGACACCAGGAACGGAATGCGCCACGCCCACTCGTCGAACGCCTTGTTGCCAAAGTACGTGCGCGTGGCGATGATGACGGCCAGCGACACCACAATCCCGAGCGTCGGAGAGGTTTGCAGCCAGCCGGTGTAGTAGCCGCGGCTTTCGTCCGGCACATGCTCCGCGACGTAGGTGATGGCGCCGCCATACTCGCCGCCCAGGCACAGGCCCTGGATCATCCGTAAGCCGAAGAGAAGGAACGCCGCGGTCAGACCGATCGACTCGTAGGTCGGGATCAACCCGATCGCGCCCGTGCCGAGTCCCATTCCGCTGAGGGTAACAAGGAATGTGTACTTGCGGCCGACCCGGTCGCCCATCCATCCGAAGAGAAACGCTCCCAGTGGACGGATCAGAAATCCGGCGGTGAACAGCGCAATCGTACTCAGCAAAGCCGCGACCGGGTGGGATTGTTCAAAGAACTTGACAGACAGAACCGCAGCCAAGCTCCCGAAGATGTAGAAGTCATACCACTCGATCACGTTTCCCACCGACGCGGCAACGATCACGCGGCGGAAATCCCTTGGAATTTGAAGTGCCATGTGTGCCTCCTACTATTTCAAGACATGCCTCCCGTTCTCTCTGTGCTCGATTTTCTCACGCCCGAGGTCTATGCGCGACGTGTTACACGCGCGACATCGGGCATCGGCAAATGCGTCAGCAACGCCTGAACCTCAGGTGAGCTTTGAATCACCCGAGGAAAACTCCAACGGCGTTCAGCGCCGCGAGCCACCGCTGCCTCCTTCCCATCCGTCCGGGAGCGAAGGCGCGGAAGACAGTTTAATCCCTAACGGGACACCACCGCATAAGACTTTTGGCTCAATCGAACGGGGCCAGGCGCGATGATGGGCATCCGAAAGCCTGAGCCGCTTCGGGTGGTGGTTGGATCGCATCATCATAGGCGCGCCACCAGTGCGTCATGCGGCCTCCCCTATGGCTTCTGAATTCGTGCTACTGTCCATCCCGGGCAGGCAGGAACTCACGACATGAAAAGGCCCAGCAAAACTGCCGGAGAGCTAGAAGCATCGATCAAGATCCAGATGGAAGATATCTGCGATCTTCCAACCGACATTACGATCTCTGTTCAGCCCGACGGCGATACGTGGAAAGTCGTCATCTCGGAAGACGCCACGGCTCTCGACCCGAGCCGACGCGATATGATCTTTCTGATCGCTGAAGAACTTCGATGCGAGTTTGATTTGAAGGGGTGACTTCATCACGCCCCCGCCCCCTATGAAGCGCCGCCGTCGCCGCGAAACGGCTCCGCAACCGGTCGATCCAATTCCCATTTGATGATCACGAAGCCGGCACTTCGGCTGCTTCAACGTATGACCGCCGAATTCGTACCAAGCCGACAGTTCATCGACCGGCACTTGAAGGACCGGGTATCGGGTTTGCTCGGTCATGACGCCTCCGGTTGCAAACGTGAGGCGGCCTCGCAGGCGATAGCCGCCAAATTTTCTTCGGGGACTGGAGACGGATCTTGCGATGGCTTTCCCAAATTTGTTGTGCCACAGCTACTCGTGCCGCACCTGCGGAACTTAAAGAGCGGACGCGAGTTCCGATTGAATGGAACGGAGGGTCACCCTCATGGCCGTTTCGAATGACGACTACGTCGATTTCATTGTGCAGTACGGTGGGAATACCGAACGCTGCCGAGTAACCGGCACCGCCCTCTTGAATAGGGAGCGCGCGAGCAGAACCAACACCAACCACGGGATGCTGATCGCCATATACGTCAAGCATCTGGCCGAGATCGAATGTCTCGCACTTGCGAAGCTGCAGCGTTTTGGTCACACGGACCGCGGCATATTGATCACGACTGAGGATCTGAACCCCTGAAGTTGACGCCTCTGCAAATCGCCGAGACGCGATAGCTCTCCTGCAAGAGGTACAAAGTCATGGCCGTGGTCCGCGGCGACTTCGTCCACTTTCATATCCGCCACGCTGGTGGCCTCCAAAAGTGCCACATATCGCAAGCAGCCCTTCTGGTCCGGGAGCGGTTGGAGCGGCAGGACAGCAGCCCCGAAATACTGCTTGAGATTTTTGAACGGCACCGACCCGAAATTGAGCGCCTTGCTCACGAGATGGCAAGCCGGGGCATGGGCATCCGACGAGGCATCATTATCACCACGGTTCAATTTAACTCCTGAGGCGATAATGCCGCTTATGCCGGCTTCCTCGCGTGGAACATACCGGACTCGCAGACCGGATGATTGTGCTTGTGCGGGTACTATAGATGAGAGGAATTCTGGCCTGTGAGGAAGACCAGTATCCGATGGCATGAGTCCATTCCCCAAATCCTCGCGAGCGGAAGATTGCGCCGGTTGAGAATGGTGGAATATCCCGTGCCTGGTGACGGCGCAGTTGACGCGTGGGCATCAGCACGGCCATCACTTGGATGCGGCGCTTGCATGAAGTGGTTAGCCTTGGGCCGGCAAGACTTTCAACTTGGCCTAACCGGCTGGTCCGCTACGAGAATAAACGAGCGACGCCGAGGCTAATCAGCAATAGCAAAAGAAGCGAGAGCGTTACGGCGGCAGTTACCCTGCCTCCCACGCGCCCAATCACGCGGACATCAACGCCCAACCCGAGTGCCGCCATCGAAACGACGGTTAGGAGAGAGGCCACCTTCAGCAGCGGCACAACCACATCGTCGGACAACATTTCGAACGAGCGAAAGCCTGCAAGGACAAGGAAGCCGATAATGAACCACGGAACCACTTGAATTGGACCGAAGCGATCGGATGCGACAGGGCTCACAGCGCTCTTCCGAAGCGTCCGCCCAAACAAGGAAAATCCGATCAAGATAGGCCCGAGAGTCAGAACTCGCACCAGCTTGACCAAGGTCCCCATCTGGGTACTGAGGAGACCAGCAGGAACAGTCGCTGCGAGGACCTGCGGTACCGCATACACCGTGAGACCAGCGAGAATACCGTACTGGGTCGGAGACAGCGCCAGCAGGGGGATCAGTAGCGGCAGGCCCAGGACCAGCATCACTCCGAGGATCGCTGTAAACGATATCGCGGACGCAATATCATCTCCGTTGGCCCCGATGACCGGCGCAATCGCCGCGATCGCGGAATTGCCGCAGATCGAGTTTCCGCAGGCAACGAGGATCGAAAGCCGGACCGACAATCCGAGTAACCTGCTGATGCCGTAGGTCGCTCCGAGAATGATCGCAACGGTCGCAACGATTGCGACGAGCAAGGAGAACCCTGAGGCAACGATCGTAGAAAAGCTGATCGAAGCGCCCAGCAATGTCACCGCGATTTCGAGGAGCTGCTTAGCGCTGAAGGCGATTCCGGCGCGCCAGCGCGCACTCGGCTCCCATGCGGTCCGGATCACCATCCCCAGCAAGATCGCGATGACTAAGGCTTCGATATAGGGATGGCCAAAAATGCTCTCTTCGAGGTGCTGAACGCCAAGCGCTACCAGCGTAACGGCGACGCTCAGACCAACACCAGGCAACAAAGCCGCAGCGTACGGGACGATGGCCCCCCTGCCCGTGGCCTTCACGGCAGACTTCTCAACAACAGGCATAATCCCCCCTACGCGAGAAGAGATTATGCGCTAAAAGGCGAAATCGAAGGAAATACCGTTTACCTTTAGGCCTATAGGGGAAAGTTATGCCATTGAACCTCCATCTGCTCCGCATGTTCGCGACGGTGGTGCGAACGGGTAGTTTTTCCCGGGCGGCGGAGGCGCTCCACGTCAGCCAGCCAGCTATCTCAAAGGGCGTGGCGGATTTCGAGCTTCAGATCGGCAGTCGCTTGTTGGACCGCGTCCCGAAAGGCGTCCGCCCGACGCGTGAAGGCCAGGCCCTGATGCGCCATGCGGAAGCGCTCTTTGCGGCGGAGCGCGCGGCAGAGGAGGAAATGCGCTCTTTTCGCAATCTCGGAGAGGGCTCGCTTCGCATCGGGGCGAGCACGACCATCGCCTCCTATATGATTGCGGAGTACCTCGGTATTTTCCACAATGCCTATCCGAGTATCGATCTTCATATCATTAGCGCCAACACGCGCGAGATCGCCGACCTGACGATTGGCCATGAGGTCGATATCGCGCTGGTCGAAGGACCGATTAAGGACGAAAATCTAACTGTAAAACCATGGCAAACAGACGCCATGGAGTTGATCGTTGGCCCGCATCATCCGTTCGCGACTGCGATGATGCCGATCGACCCGCATGCCATTGCGGCGGAAACACTGATTGTGCGCGAGCCGGGATCGGGCTCGCGGGAGGTCGTGACGAAAGCATTGGCCAATCATGGCATAGAGCCTCGCCGCACACTGGAGATTGGAAGCACCGAGGCGATCAAGCAGGCTGTCGCTCGGGGGCTCGGCATCTCGATCGTCTCAACGGCCGCTGTCACCGATCAGACGGCGCAAGGCCGATTGAAGATCATTCCCATGGGCGATCTGAAAATACAGCGGCGACTATGGCAGTTGAAAATACCCGGTCGGCTCGACGCGCCGGCCGCCGTCGTTTTCGAGCAGCTCCTGAACGGAAAGTCCGCGAATTTGGCTATCGCCAACAGTCCATCCTAGGCGCCGCGCATCGTTCGCAAGCGTCTTCGAACTAGTGAAACTTGCTGGCAAAATCCGGGTCAAAGTAGAAGACCCGTGCAACTATGGTTACGAGCACAAGGAGCCAGAAAAGACCGACACCGGCAATCAACGCCCAGCTTGAGGCGGATCTACTTGTTATCGACGCGCGGTTCTCATCATACTTCACCGGCTCGCCGAAAGCATCAAATTGCACCTCTTGCACTGCCGCCTCCGGACCTGTCGAAAGGTTCAACATCGTCCATAGATATGCGGCCGGTCGAAGGCGGAAAGCAAACGAACCGCCGTGCAAATATTCCCTCAGCGGCAGGCCATTATTCTTCGTGGCCCTCGCAACGGAGAACTTCCTTCCTTGTCGGGGCTGGCGCCATTAAAGCAGCCCAATTCCGGCCGAGTTCGTCAGAAGACAGTGGACCGCATGACGCTTCAATGCGATCAGGCGACGGGCGCTTGCGCAAGAAACGCCGCCACCTCGGACGGTGTATCCGCAACTCGGACGCCAGCGTTTTCGAGCGCCTTCCGCTTTGAAGCATATCCGCCACGACCGCCGGTGACGATCGCTCCCGCGTGCCCCATTTTTTTATCCGGAGGAGAAGAGTGTCCCGCGATAAACGAAACGACAGGCTTCTTCATCTTACTGGCATACCCCGCGGCTTCTTCCTCCATCGCGCCGCCGATTTCACCAACGAGAACAACGGCGCTCGTCCGCGCATCTCGATCGAGGGCCCGAAGCGCATCGAATGTCGTCGTCCCGATGATCGGATCGCCGCCTATGCCGATGAAGGCAGATTGCCCAAGGCCGGATCGCGTCAGATTGAGGCACATCAGCGTGCCGAGACTGCCGCTCCGTGAAATCACGCAATACTGCCGGGCATGAAGATATTTGAATTGTGACCAGGCATGATCCCGACGAATCCCTCGCCGGGCGTCACAATGCCGGCAGTGTTGGGGCCGATAATTCTGCTGTTCGAGCCACGGATGCGCGCAAATATTTCCAATACGTCGTGGCTCGGAATGTGCTCCGTCAGCACAACAATCGTACCGACGCCCGCATCGATTGCGTCGATGATCGTATCCTTTGCCATTGTCGGCGGAATAAAAATGACCGAAATATCGCAAGGCGCGTGTTTCGTGGCCTCCGCCGCAGAGCTGAAAAGCCGCACGCCAAGATACCGGACACGCTGTAGCCAAAAAACAAACCGGACGCATGAGGAAAGGTCTGAGTGAGGAGACGTTGTTGAAGCTTCTAGTGACCTCCTACGGAAACGGCCAGTACGCTACCATGCTCCCCGATCTTCTCCGACTTGCGCTGCTTACGGGAGCAAGACTGAGCGACCTATGCGACCTCAAGCTTGCAGACGTCCCTTTTTTTCAACTAACAGAGAAATTCTCTAATCACACACTGGCTGGCTGGCGACGCAGTGCGGATCGCGCCGGTCTCCAACGAAATTCGCTGCTATCAGGGAATTTTACCGGGAATTTCACGCTTTCTGGACTTCAAGAACGCTCTATTGAAACCAGAAGCCGCTGAGCTGCAACGGATTCTGCGCAATTCCCTACTCGAATTAACAGGGAAAATATTTCAAAGAACAGGGAATTTTCTGGTGAAAACAAGCAATTTTTACCCCCTGCACGCAAGCCTACTCGAGGGGAGCCGACCGGCCTGAAAAGATGCCCATGCAGACGATCATGGCAATGAACCGATTCAGTGCATCATTTTTCAAGAACGCAGCAAACCTCCGATCTACCGGAGGCTCTCCGATGTCCTCTGGTGTGCGGTGGGGCGATGGGGCGGCCGATGCTCGTCAGACTTTCTCTGCTCTATCATCGCCATAACCGCAGTTATGTCGTCAAAGGCCCGGCTGTGCGCGTCGCCACCCGCGACCTTGAGCTTTGTCAGATCAAACACCTCTATCTTCCCGCGCTCGAATTCAGTCCGATACGGTTCGTCATTAGGGTCGACCTCGCCCAATCGCGATACCCCTCCCCAGATCAATTTTGACAGGTCAAGCGCCTTGTCATCGCGCGAGACAAACAGAGCAATGTGCGGCCTGTAGGTACCCATTCTCGCGATCTGGCTGCGAAATACATCAACATCGACGTCGGGAGCGACCAGGAGGACATTTTTCATCTTGGCAAAGTCGCCACGATCCGGCGAGCCAGCTTCCCGAATGGACATGCCCCTCATCGCTTCCAGAGTGATCCAGTTCCCCATGGAATGGGCGACAATGTTTATCTCTGAAATGCTTGGCTCTCGCGTCAATGACGTCAGTAATTGTTCAAGAGCATCCCGCGAATAGTTCGCGCTTTCGCGATCATACATATAGGCGCGTAGCGCTATCTCGCCGCGGGATGGCCACGTGAAGAGCACCGGGATAGCCTGGGACTTTGAGTCATGGACAATCTGCGCAAACCGGAAAACCGATTCGTCGAATCGATTGTTGAATCCATGAACAAAGACCATCACTTTCCTCCGGCCGCCTTTCGTCGCGCTGGCGATCTCGGATGTGAACTCATTCTTATCAATGTATTTTGCTGCCGACGTAACAAATTCGCGTCTGGGATCGCCCGGCACAGATCTCGGCCACTGCACGTGCCCAATCGTCCGTACGTCATCAGGCGGAACGGAAACCGCAACGGACGCATAGGAGATGGCGGTTGCGCGCTCGCCACTGAACATCTCCCCCGGATCTTCCAGCGACGGCTGCCTCGTTGTCGCAATAAGGATCGGGACCCTTGTCGCTCCCGCCGCAACAGCATTGACAGGAATCATTGCCTTGTGAGGCATGCTGGCGCACGCTCCACATACAAGACCTGCAGCTGCTACGATCAGAATACGCAGCATAAACTTGCCCCCATCTGGCAGACCCTAAGTGCGTCGACACACCGCGCAGCACCAGTAACCTGGACTGGAATCGCATCGGGAAAACGACAGCCCTCTATAGACGCGCCTAAGGCTTCATCTTGATACCAAGCGTCGCGCGCATGTCCTTAAACACGACAGCAATGGCTTCGATGATCAGCTTGTCTGGATTTGCCTTGCAGTACTGAATCAGCTCATGCTCCGCTACCTTTCCCTTCCTGAGATCCATGTAGTGCTTCTTGGCCAAGCCGTTGTACCAACCGCTGTACCAGGCTGTCAGGGCGTCCGCGTCTTCCTGGTAGGTACCCGCGAGTTGGGCGCATGTCAGCTTTTGAACATCAATGAAGCCGTTGCTGTCGACATAGGCCGAAAGCGGCGTCTGGGCGAGAGCGCTGGAGCACGCAATTGTCGTAGCAACCGCAAGAAGATAGCAATACTTCATTCTAAATCCTCTATCTCGCGTCTCTTGTTCGACTTCCGCGACAGACGCGCTAGGCGATAAGACCGTGCCGATTGCCGGCGACGCGCCAATCCCAAAACCTTACAGGTAGGCCGTGTAGGAGTGGATCCAGAGCACGATGCGGGCAATCAGTCCGATGGGCCCCGCGTTCTCCGCGAACACCGTCGCCGTGCCCGATGTACCAAGGCGCAAAGTTGAGCGGTCCGCATTCGCTGGAATCGAAATCGCCGCAGGATACGCGCTCGTACCGCCGATTGATCCGACACGAGCAAGCGTGCCTGATACCGCAATCTGACCCTGCCCTACGCCCTCCGGAATCTCCGTGATCCTGGCCTCATAGACGCGTCCCGGGTCGCTGTCTAAAACAAGCTCCACCCGCGCGCCGGGCTTGATCGTGCGAAAGCCATTTTGGGCAAACACACCGATAACGGAAGTGTCAGACTCGACGATAAAGGACATCGCCGCACGCGCCTGCAGCGCGCGGGCGCCGACCGCGAGCGCCACGACACTTGCGTAGCCGTCCGACGGCGCCCTGACAGTCGTCTGCTCAAGCTCCCATTTCGCATCATCGAGCTGCGCGCGAGTCTGCAGCACGGTCGTGTTGACACCGCCGATGGAAGAGTCGAACGAGACCTTCGCACTCTGCTGTTGCGCTTTTGCGGACTGTAACTGGGCCATCGCAACATCAAGCTGCTCGCGCGTATCCTGTTCACGAAAGGACGTGGTAGCTCCGGTATTCGCCAGAGCGGCGATATCATTCAACCTCTTTTCATGAAACGCAGTCTGCTTTTCGAGACCCGCTACATTCGCACTCGCCTGATCATAATTCGCCTTCAGCACCTCGGCCTGATGCTGAGCGGCCACCAATGCGGCTTCAAGTTGACGAACCTTGTATCGAAATGGCGTCGGGTCAATTTCGAACAAAACCGCGCCCGCCTTGACTGGCATGTTCGGTCTAACAGGGATCGCAATCACCTCGCCGCTGACGTTCGGCGTCACTTCCACCACGCGGGATACGATTACAACGCGCCCGGTGGGGGTGAGATAATTCAGCATCGCCACGAAAGCTGCGAGAATGAGAACGCCTGCGAGGCCCGCGACGATCCCGGACGGCCAGGTCAGACGTATCAGCTTGAACTTTGAAAATACCAGCCAGACGAGGACAAGGTAGCTGACGAGAATGATGAACATCGTTTGTCCTGTCGCAGTCAGTGCCGTTATAGCGTTACTTTTTCCCTTGCCGGGGGATTGCAACGGTATTCCCGCTTGGCAAGGAAGACGTCTTGCCATTTCGCGCCAACAGTAACGGCTTGCGCTGATTTCCTGCATCCGGCTCTTTCCTGAGCCTGGACCTGTCATTTCCTTGAACGGTTCGCTTCCGCCGATAGATCACGGGCGGCATTTTGGTCAAACGCATGAAAGCACGGCTGAAGCTGCTCGTTCCGGCATAGCCGAGACGCAGCGCGATCTCCGATATGCGCTTGTTGGATTCAAGCAGCAGGTGGCAGGCTGTATCGAGGCGCACCTCCGCAACCATGTCGCTGTAGCTGGCGCCCATCCAGGCGAGATGGCGCTGTAACGAGCGCGGGCTCATCCCGAGCTGGAGCGCTGCACGTTGAAGGGCTGCGTCACCATAGTGCAGTGAAGCAGCAATCGCCGCACGCACTGAGTACAGGGAAGGTGCTTGAACAGGCTTCATGGGACCGAAGATATGTGATGTGTTTGCCACCCTCGTGCACCGCCAGCTTTGCCTTGAGCCGATGCAGCCGGATTGATCCGTTCCGCGATGAACGCCGGATGCGGGATCGAGACGACGTCACTCGAACTCATAGAATATCGATTTACGAGACCCCGCTATCATCCAATCCGGACCTGCCAGAATGCAGCAAATCCTCGTCCAAGATTGGTTGCGCTTGACCGAAGGCTGCCGATGTCAAGCACCGGCAGCCCCTCTATTTGCGCTTACGGACACCGAAGATAGATACGTCCGTAAACATCCACGGCCTGTACGCAAGTCGGGACCGGAGCGACGACCACAGGAGCAACCGCGGCCGCCCCAACCGCAGCGCCAGCCACCACGGCCCGACGCGTCGTGCGCCGAGCCACGCCAGCATAGCTCACCGGCGTAAGCGGGCGGCCGATGATGGCGTTCGCGCTGCTGACGAGCGATGCGGAACTCCTGTCAGGAGCGACATCACGAATTAGCAGGCAGGTGACGAAAACAATACCAGCAGCACCGAACTGGAAAATCCGATACATCGCGCGGTTCATTTTTTTCCTCCTGGGATGATGCCGTGCGGCACTTCATCAATGGCCGACAGGTCCGTGATCGCAACTTTCTTGGTCGATGCAGGCGCCTTGATTGCGAACACATCGGCCGCCAGATCAACATCCGTGCGAAATTCTTTTATCCGCAAAGTGTACTGAGGAGCTGCCGCGACAGCTTTGCTGGTAATGACATATTTCCGAGGGATGGGTTTGCTGCCGACCTCTACCCAAAGCTGCCAATCCGTATCCTGATTACGGAAGGCAAGGTGCTCGCATTCGACGCCATCGACCACACCGCGCCCGATGTATTTAACATCAAGCACATCCATCATCAGCTCATCATAAGAACGGGACAACAGGAAAGTAGCCCCCGGAACAGCGATCGAGAGTTCGTCGCGCAATCGGTGGACAAGCTGGTCAATCGAACCAGGTGCATCGACCTGAGCAAGCGCGTCGATATTTTTGCCAAACACCGTAAGCTTGCTGCCGTCAAACGTCAGTTCAACATCGGCATAGCCGCCAACACGGGTCGCACGCAATTTGTTGGGACGACTTAGGATTATCTGACCGGAACTTGCAAACTGAATCTTCTGAAGCTCGGGAGTGATCACCTCTATGTCAGAATCGTATGTCAGCGTGACCGCTTTCGCACTCGCGAGATAGTCGGACATCGCCTTAACGATTCTTTCGGGCTCCTGCGCGTGCGCTTGCACTGAAAGAAACGCAATCGCGAGCACGGAGGATAGTCCCAGACAAAGAAATCGCTTCTTCATTGGCTTCTGCACCGGTTTGCTTACCCTCGTCGCAAATCTGCGAAGCCGCGTAGAATTGAACAGCAGATACGGCAACTGCAACGCCGATTGGAATCTCATATGAGCCCCTTCTTTGTGCTTCATCTCACATCCGAAGAGACGCCCCGAGCATACCGCTCGCACAGCAAATGCGGCTCCCCACCCTCAGCAAAAGCTGATCAGGAACCATTTCTGTGCAATTGGTGAGACGCAGTCTTGCCATTTCGCGCCAATCACGACGATGCGGGCGCAGCGATGCCGAACATTCAGGGTCATTCGGGTGCGGCGAGATATGAGTCAATCGCGTCGATCTGGCCGTGCGCCGATGAAAGGTGATACCCGTTGATGATAAGGTAGTGCGTGTCGCTGCCGAGGTAAGGGATGCTGAAGAGCAGAGCAATGGACGTTCGAACGATAATTACATTGCGTATAGTTGGTAGGGTAACCGCAAGCTTCTTACTGCTTGCCGCACCCGCAATGGCGGCCGAGTCCCCGGCCGAACTGATTTCCAGCTTTCGCCTCAAGCATGGCGAGCCCCGTGTCGTGCGCGATGCAACGCTCGACCGCATTGCGCTGGAGCAGGCACGAGCCATGGCGGCGAAGAATGACCTTAGTCACGAGGTGCTTGGCCCATTCACTAAGCGGGTTGCGCCGGCGCGAGCGGGGCGCGCCGCCGAGAACGTTGCCTATGGTTACGAAAGTTTCGAGAAGACGCTCGGCCAGTGGATTGACTCTTCCGGGCACCGCAAGAATCTGCTGTTGCAGAATGCCTCCCGCGTTGGGATTGCGAGCGCTAAAGATGCAAGCGGCAAGCGTACCTATTGGGCCATGGTGATTGCCGGCGATTACGAGCCGAAGCCGCGTAAGGGCAAGAAGGAAAGGGAGCCTCTGGTTACCGTGAAACGAGAAGCGCCTCCCTCAGGACGGCCCAAGGCCAGCGCCTGCCGCATTAAGGTGCTAAGCCTTTGCATTTGAGGCGCAACGCAAAACTAGAAGCGCAATAGGGTAAGAGCCCACGGTGGTGCGCTGCTGCTTTGCCAATTATCTGGGTCAAAATAAGTAAGGGCGGTTGAGACGGAAATTTGTCGCCATTCTGGCCAGCATTCAATGCGATCGAACCCGTCTCTGGTTTAGGTTCTCTAAAAACGGGAATATTTTGTGAGAGGGTCGGAGAATACTGGCCAATTTCAGTCAGGTTGGCGGAAAAACGGTCTCTGCAGAGAATGCTCTCGCATGAAAAGCCCGCCATTGGCGGCCCTTTTTCGCAACTAACAGCGAAATTCTCCGAAACACGCACTGGCTGGCTGGCGAGACAGTGCTGATCGCACCCGTCTCCATGCAAATTCCCAGCTAACAGGGAATTTTACAGGGATTTTTGCGATTTCGAGGTTGTAAGGGGTGGTTTCTTAGCGAGAACCCTCTGCGCTGCAACGACTTCTCCCGCAATTCCCTACGCAATTTATCAGGCAAGATTTTTCAGAGAACCGGGAATTTTCGAGCCGAAACAGGGAATTTTACCTGCAAATAATCGCGCATGTTCGGTACACACAGGGCTTTCTGCCTCTCCCGTAAATCACTCCACCATGCTATATTAGATGACATGAATAGCCTTGAAGCCCTTGAAACCTTACGACGTTCCGAGAAAGCCCTGCGCACGCGTGGCGTGCGGCATGCTGCCTTGTTTGGCTCGGTGGCGCGAGGCGAGGACACGCCTGATAGCGATATTGATATCATGGTCGAGATTGATCCCGAGGCTCATATCACTGTGTTCGATTACGTAGACCTTAAGGAATATATTGCTGGTCTGTTCGACGGTCCCGTGGACGTCGTGAGCCGCGAAAACCTAAAACCCTATGTCCGTCCCGCCGCGACGGCCGACGCCATCTATGCCTTCTAAATCTGCAGACACGGCACTCCGAGATATTCTGCACCACATAGACCTCGCGACGGGATTCGTTGCTGGCTTTGACCGCGATGCCTTCAAGGAAGATATATGCACGGTCTATGCCGTCACGCGCTGCCTGGAAATTATCTCTGAAGCATCGCGGCGCTTGCCGGAAGATTTAAAGGAGCGACATCCCGCCATCGCATGGAAACAGATGGCTGGCGCAGGGAATGTCTATCGCCACGACTATGAAGATGTCGCAGCCCAATTCGTGTGGGACACCGTGCAGCGCGCACTACCGCCCTTGAGGATCGTAGTCGAGCAGGAAATCTCGCGTCAGGCCTAAGCGCTCACCCTGGAGCTGTCGGAACCTTTTCAGCAAGGGACAACTGGCTGTTCAAAAATTCATCTGACTGATGAATTTTGTATTGAGAAAGCCCTCCAGGGCCTCCGTGCCGCCTTCGGATCCGTGGCCGGATTCCTTGGTGCCACCAAACGGCGTTTCCGGAAATCCCAGCCCGAAATTATTGATCGAGATCATGCCTGTGTGTACCGAAAACTTAAGCTCGGACGTAGTGGTGGTGAAGTCCGCCAAGGATAGGATGCGATTTAATGCTTCCGGTCGGCTGAACTGGGCGAGAGACCGGCGCGTCTTTATCCAGTGACCGGATGCGTTCTGATGTCGTTGTAATAGCATGCGTACGATCGCAGTATCTGGCGCAGATGCGCCTCACCCAAGACAATGACGTGGTCCACACACTCGCGCCGGATCGATCCGATCATCCGTTCAGCGAAGCCATTTTGCCAAGGTGAAGCTGGTGCAGCGGGCTTGTCCCGGATGCCCATGGCGCGCAATCGGCGTCTTACGATGGTGCCAAAGATGCGATCCCGATCTCGGATCATGTAGCGCGGAGCCTCATTCCAGGGAAATGCCTCGGTTAGTTGACGTGCAACCCATTCTGCCGTCGGATTTGCTGTGACGTTGATCCAGACGAGGTCTCTGCGGTCGAGCCGAACGATGACGAAGGCATAAAGCAGGCCGAAACCGATAGTCGGGACAACGAACAAATCCATGGCGGCAATGTCCGGCGCGTGGTTACGCAAGAAGGTGCGCCATCCCTGGCTGGGCGGTCCCCGTCGTTTGACGATGTACTTGGCGACGCTCGACTGCGCGACCTCAAATCCGAGCTTGAGCAGTTCGCCCTGGATGCGTGGTGCACCCCCAAAGCGGATTTTCGACGCTCATCCGCCGGATCAACACGCGCAGCTGCGTCTCGATCTGCGGTCGCCCTCCCAGTGGGCGCGACTTCCACCGCCAATAGCGACGAAAGCCGGCCCTGTGCCAACGCACCAGCGTCTCGGGCTGGATGATTGTGAGAACCTTCAGGATCGACGGATACCACCGATACAGCTGGATAAAAAGCCAACGATCGTTGTTCGTCAGCCGTGGCCGACCGCGCATCTTGCGCCGCAAAACGATCAACTGATGTCGAAGCATCGCGTTCTCTGCTTCAAGCCGCAACTTCGACTTGAATGGCGAGGCCAGGACGGCCAGAACGAAACAGAGCAGCTCGATCATTCCGCCAGCTTAGGCGATTCCATCATGTCATCAACTCGGATAAGGTTTTCGGTACACACACCGAGAAGGAAGATAAGACCTTCCTGCATCGCGGCATCTCGACGCGTTCGTTCAAGCGCCAGTTCACCCTTGCGGACCACGTCGAGGTCAAGGGTGCTCGCTTCGAGAACGGGCTGTTGATCATCGAGCTACAGCGTGAGGTGCCGGAGGCTATGAAGCCGCGCCGCATCGCCATAGCCGGTGCCAGCCAAGGCGAAAGATCCAGAGTGCCAACCGGCACGCTTCACCGGCATTGCCAGCCGTGAGGCCGACGCGAGGTGGGACTTCATCGGCTTCAACAGTGACGTCGCTCACTACTTCCTCGAAGTTGTCGACATTGGACCCGAGCTCACCGACGGCCACCGTCGCCGGCTCACTGCCCGGCGTCCTCCCAACGGTAGCGACTAGGTCGGCGCTCCACTTTTCGACCACTGGTACCGGCCCTCTTCACTGCTTTCTTCACGGCACCCGAGTGCTCTAGTGCGATTTCGAATGCGAACCGAACGTTCATCACGGGGCCGGCATCGTCGCGCACTTCGATTACCAGTGGATGACTATCAGTGCCTGCAGAGCACCGTGCCGCATCCCAAGCGAAGCCCGCCAGAGCGCGTGCAGCTTCTTCCTGCACGGCCCGAACATCCAAGAGCTCCAAACCTTCCTCATCGACGACTAGAACGTCGCCGCATTCGCGCCGCTCGCTAGACCCTGCCCGACTGAACACAAACGATAGGCCTTTGTTCCTATCGGTCGCCCACCTCCGCAGCGCCTCGCGCTCTCCCTGTCACCTGGCGTCGCGGTTCAATCGTTACAATTCTCGCCGGATAGACGTAACTTACTATGGTCCATCGACCGCCAGCATCTTTCCCGGCACCGTCAGCGCGGACTCACTGGATAAGTGACGTCGACGCATTATTCGACTTCGGTTGCGGGGCGACTCTAACCATCACATTCGACAGCGAGCCATTGCGTTGTACAGTCAGTTTGAGCTCTTGGCCGATCCGGGCGAGGCCGACAGTGTTGCGCAACTGCGCCGCCGAACGCACTGGATGATCATCGACCATGGTGACTACGTCCCCCTTGCGGAGGCCAGCTTTTTCAGCAGGAGAATCCGGCGAGATGTCAGCGACAACAGCGCCGCCGTTGCGTCCCTTCTGAACATCTTGCAACGATATGCCGATGCGGCCGCGCTCGACGCGCCCTGTCGCGATGATTTGTTCCATCACCCGCCGCGCCATATTAACCGGGATCGCAAAGCCGATCCCGACATTGCCGCCAGCCGGCGAGATAATGGCTGAGTTGATACCGACCAGTTCGCCACGCAGGCTCACCAAGGCCCCCCCAGAATTGCCCGGGTTGATAGCGGCATCGGTCTGGATGAAGTCCTCATAACCTTGCTTGCTGAGGCCGGTGCGCCCTAGCGCGCTGACGAGTCCGGAGGTAACTGTCTGGCCGAGGCCAAAGGGATTGCCGATCGCAAGCACAAAGTCACCGACTTCGAGCGTGTCGCTGTCTCCAAAAGAAATCGCCTGCAGTCCAACGGGGTTCTGGATCTGAAGCACCGCGACATCCGTTGGCGAATCCCGCCCGACGACCTTTGCGGAAAATTTTTGGTTATCCTTCGTCGTCACCTGCACAGTTGAAGCGCCCTGGACGACGTGTGCGTTCGTGAGTACGTAGCCGCGCTGCGCATCCACAATGACACCTGAGCCGGTGGCGTTGATCTCTTTCTCGAGCTGCTTCGGGACGTCAAAGAACTCGCGAAAGATTGGATCACGGTAGAGCGGATTATCCTCACGCACTCGGCCATGCACGGAAATATTCACAACCGCTGGAGTCACCTGGCGAACCAACGGCGCGAGGGTGGGGACCGGGCTGCCCCTCTTCAGATCAGGCACTTGCGCGGTCGCAAGATGACTTCCCGTCAGGGTCAGTACGAGAAATCCCAACAATAGAATGCGGCTCGTTTTCACGACGTGGACTCCGGCTGCACTTGCAGGGCGATGATCGGGATGGCCCACGCAGCAACCGCGTGGCTGAGCAACACGAGCGCAAGCACCGTCTGCGTGAACATTAGAAGGACCTCCGCAGCGCGGCGGCCCAAGGCCGCCGCAGCCGCATCGGAACGCCGCCACCGGGTGGCAGGTCATCTTCATCGCCGTCGAGTTGGCGTAACGCGGCCAATATGTCGGCGAGCCGAATGGTATGACCCATACCCGGTATTTCTCGCAAGGCGGGACAGGATTCCACCGCATACATATCGGAGGCCCACGACGACAGGATAATTCGTTTCTCTGGAGCGGAAAGCGTGTCGTCGTTCAAGACCTCGCTCGGAGAATCGTAATGGGCTGCTGGGTGGAAAAGGGGATGAATGCCATTGTCGGTATTGATGTTGGTCATGCTCGTTTCCCTCCTTACACTCCTTTCCAGGGGACGGGTTTTGACGAGGGGCGGCGCGGTTAGTCGCCGCCCCATGTTGCTTCACTGGGTGTGGATCGCGATACGCTTGACGCCTTCTCGCGGCTTGTCAGACTTCGGCAGGGACACCGTCAGAACGCCGTTCTTGAACGACGCCTCAGCCTTGTCCTCCTGCACGTTGTCCAGCGGTATCTGGCGCTCGAAGGCTCCATAATAGCGCTCGGTAAAATACTTGCCTTCGCCGTTGCGCTCAGCCTTCTTCTCGCCGCGGATCGTCAGGACGCCATTGGCGATTTCAATCTGGACGTCCTTCTCCGTCATGCCGGGCAGTTCAGCCGAGATGGTCAGCGTCTTTTCATCGTCGCTGAGCTCCACCTTCGGCCAACTGAATCGCCCCTCCATCAGCGGCGACAGACTCGTGCTGCCGAAGCCGCGAAACACGTCGTCGAACAGACGATTCATCTCGCGATGCAACGTGAAGAAGGGATCCAAGTTGTCGCGCGCAGGCGCAAGCTCCTGGTTCTTTGTCCAGGGAATAAGATCACGAATAGCCATGGTTTCTTCTCCTTCGTTCATGAGGTTGGAGTGCGGGCGTGCAGTTGCGCGCCCACGCTCTAATCCTTGCTGCGTCGACCGAGCATCTAGGCCGCCCTCTTCTGGTCGATCTGCGGCGAAGAAGAAGCGCCCGCGCCGATCTCGATACGACGCGGCTTCATGGCCTCCGGGACCTCGCGAACGAGGTCGATCACCAATAGTCCGTCCCGGAAGGACGCCTGCTTCACCTGCACGTAGTCGGCGAGATTGAACACCCGCCGGAACGGCCTGGCTGCAATGCCCTGATAAAGGTACTCGTGCGCATTGCCGTCAGGCTTCCTGCCTTCGATGGTGAGCGCGTTCTGCTCGGCCGTCACGGCGATATCGTTGACGCCGAATCCGGCCACCGCCAACGAGATCCGGTAATGATCCTCGCCGAACCGTTCGATGTTGTAGGGAGGATAATTGTCCTCGTTGGTGTGGCCCAGCGAGCTGTCAACGAGATCGGCCAGGTGGTCAAAGCCGATCGTTGAGCGCCACAAGGGCGCGAAGTCAAAGTTAGTCCTCATAACCAAGTCCTCCAAAGAGCAAGATGGATACGAAGGAGCGCAGGACACCGGTCCGGCGCCCAGTTCAGCCAGCCGGACCCGATCTGGCGTCCGGCACCGCGGCTAGCGGCAAAAAAAGAACTAGAAAAATCAACTTGGGTTTCAAGGGGGCCTCGGAAATTTTTTTGGTAACGCCCGAGCCCGCATCGCTCTCTTCCTGTTCGGGGGCGAGACGACCGGCGCACGGCATCTCCTGCTGCAGTAATTTTCCGCAGTGCAAAATGGAAGGCCCCGTCGCTTTCGATCAGAAGGCGCGGCGTCAGGGGTCCACGTCCGCGTAGAGGCGGTTTCAATACTCCATGGACGTGTCCTAGTACTGGCCTGTGTCCAATATTGAACTCACAACTGGGCATCGCCATAGTTAAAATCAATACGTTCGAGTGCTGAACCCTACGGTTAGGACCCGTAAGCACGGAGGTTGCGCCATGGAGCGTCGCCGTTTCAAACAGACCGTATCCCTTGAACTCCGTCTAGCCGAAGAAGCGAAGCGCCTACGTGCAGAAGCTAAATTGCTTCCCCCCGGCGCCGCACGAGAAGCGCTTTTGCGCCGAGCCCGCCAAGCCGAAACCGGCGCGCATTTGAGCGAGTGGCTGCGATCTCCCGGGCTACAACCGCCGAAATAGTGGGCTTGAAGCAGCCGGTAGTTTGCCGGCCGAAAAAACTTGAACTGCGAGGTCGCGCCAAACCTCTTGGTCGCGGACCGTCGACCTGCTGAGCCGGCCCCTCCGACCTGCTCTGGTGACAGCGCCATGAGCCGATTTCGCTTTCGCGACGGAATTGGGTGAGCCCTACGGCAAGAAAGCACCGCCGGAGGTGGTGGCTGGAGTGCCGATTCGCATATCCTTGCGCTTACTTCGACAGGCGCGACCCGCCACGTCGGGTCGCGCCATATTGCGGGCTCAGCTCACTCTCGGCTGGCCGCGCTCATAGCCGGATGGAATTTGAAAAAGGCCGGGCTGGGGACCGTCTGGGAATAGCAGGGTATCGGTTTTGAATACCGGACCGCTAGGTTTCATCCAGCGCATCGATTCCAGATAAGGAATGGGCGGAAGCGGCAGCAGGTTGCCAGATCTGTCGAGCGCCGGCTTGGGCGTGCTATCCATGCCCCAGGCACCCAGCGGCATAAGCATGGTCGCCATTGCGACGGCGCATGCGACAATTCTGCGGATACGGCTTTGCGACTTCTCGGCACGAACGGAGCCGAGTGAGGGATTGCTGATCATCTCATCCTCCTATCGTTGAAAAACTGATCCATGCGATCGTCAGAAGGCTGAGGGCGAACATGAGCCAATGCAGTACAGCCGCCCCGCTCTTGCGCGATCGTGATTGCATGCGTGTGCTCATCTGAGGGCTCCCTGGTGTTTGTGCGTCCTTTCTCCTGGTTGTGGGTAGGAAAGCCCGGCCGTTCACGGCCGGGCTCGGTGTCGATCAGAAGTCCATCGGAGGCGCTGCGGCAACCGGTTCGGACTTCTTTGGTTTTTCGGCGACCAGCGCCTCGGTGGTGATCAGCAGAGCCGCGACGGACGCCGCATCCTGCAGCGCGGTGCGGACGACCTTGGCGGGATCGATCACGCCGGCCTTGACAAGATCCTGGTATTCGCCAGTTGCGGCATTGAAGCCCCAATTATAGCTGGAGTTCTCAAGCAGCTTGCCGACAACCAGCGAGCCGTCCTCGCCGGCATTCTGCACGATCTGCCGGGCTGGCACCTGGATGGCGCGACGTACGATGTCTATACCAGCCTTCTGGTCGGCATTCGACGTTTTGATGCCGTCGAGCGCCTTCAACGCGCGCAGCAGCGCGACACCACCGCCGGGCAGAATGCCTTCTTCGACCGCCGCCCGAGTCGCATGCATCGCATCATCGACACGATCCTTGCGCTCCTTGACCTCAACCTCGGTCGCGCCGCCGACGCGGATCACCGCAACGCCGCCGGCGAGCTTGGCTAGCCGCTCTTGCAGCTTCTCGCGATCGTAGTCGGAAGTGGTCTCCTCGATCTGCGCCTTGATCTGAGTGACGCGCGCCTCGATGTCCTTCTTGGCGCCGGCGCCATTGACGACGGTCGTGTTTTCCTTGTCGATCACGACCTTCTTGGCGCGGCCAAGCATCTTCAGCGTGACGTTCTCGAGCTTGATGCCGAGATCCTCCGAGATCGCCGTGCCGCCGGTGAGGATCGCGATGTCCTCAAGCACGGCCTTGCGGCGATCACCGAAGCCCGGTGCCTTCACGGCCGCGACTTTCAGGCCGCCGCGCAGCCGGTTGACAACCAAGGTTGCCAGCGCTTCGCCTTCAATATCCTCGGCCACGACCAGCAGCGGTTTGCCGGACTGCACGACGGCTTCGAGCAACGGCAGCATTGGCTGCAGGCTGGACAGCTTTTTCTCGTGGATAAGGATATAGGGATCTTCGAGCTCGGCCCGCATCTTTTCGGCATTGGTCACGAAATAGGGCGATACATAGCCGCGGTCGAATTGCATACCTTCGACCACCTCGAGTTCCGTATCGAGGCTCTTGGCTTCCTCCACGGTGATAACGCCCTCGTTGCCGACCTTTTTCATGGCATCGGCAAGGAAGCGGCCGATCTCGGTATCACCGTTGGCGGAGACGGTGCCGATCTGCGCGATCTCCTCATTGGAGGTGATCTTCTTGGCATGCGCCTTCAGGTCCTTGACAATCGCCTCGACCGCAAGATCGATGCCGCGCTTCAGATCCATCGGATTCATGCCGGCGGCGACTGATTTCGTGCCTTCCTTGACGATGGCCTGTGCGAGCACGGTGGCGGTAGTGGTACCATCGCCCGCAAGGTCATTGGTCTTTGAAGCGACCTCGCGCACCATTTGCGCGCCCATGTTTTCGAACTTGT
>Ga0233439_10001868_pt1 | contig 25147 bp, 24 predicted proteins | sample SI_123_September_6_FD_182713 | JGI IMG/M metagenome (GOLD analysis project Ga0233439, IMG submission 182713) | Seawater microbial communities from Saanich Inlet, British Columbia, Canada - SI_123_September2016_100_MG | ecosystem: Environmental > Aquatic > Marine > Inlet | place: Canada: British... | reverse complement strand
CAATGGCTTAATCAGGTGGTTTTTCAGGAAGGGGAGTAAGCTTGAAGGGATTACAGAAAAGATGGTGAGCAGTACAGTGTTTAAGCATCTTCTTAATCGAAGACCTATAAAAACACTAAATTATGCGACTCCTCAAGAGGAGTTTTTTAGGAAAATATTTGGAGTGGATTATGCGCTTCAAGGTTAAATTTACGACTTTAATTTAGGGAATATATTTTGAATTATAATAATATGCATAAAATAATAAATAAGAAAGAATTAATAATAAAATATATTGATAGACTAAAAAATCTTTTATCTAAGTTGGATGTTGATGTAATTGAGATGATTATTGATACTATTGAAAATACAAGTTCAAAGGGTAAAATATACATTATTGGTAATGGGGGGAGTGCTGCAACAGGAACTCATATGGTGAATGATTTAAGTATTGGCTTAAAGCTTAGAGATATAAAAAATTTAAATATTGAATGTCTTAGTGATAACAGCGCCGTGTGTACGGCGATAGCAAATGATATTGGATATGAAAATATATTTTATGCCCAGTTAAAAGATAAAATCACACAGAATGATATGTTGATAGCTATTTCTTGTAGTGGCAACTCTAAGAATATTATAAAAGCAGTTGATTATGTAAAAGAACAAAAAGCGGTGATAATTGGAATGACAGGATTTAGTGGTGGTCAATTGAAAAAACTATGCGATATTAGTTATCATATTGATAGTGAAAAAGGAGAGTATGGGGTAGTTGAAGATTTACACATGATTCTTGATCATATTATATATACATACTATATTTCATTAAAGCCTGAGAATAAAACAAGCTACACTATGGTTAGGTGACTTAAGGTGAGCATTAAAAAGAAGCGAGCAATAGTAACTGGAGGAACAAGAGGAATTGGTTATGCGATTGCGGATAAACTGTTAAAAGATGGTTTAGAAGTGATTGTTACTGGTACTTCTAATGATAAAACAATACCAAATGGTGGGAAGTTCTATCGAGTTGATTTTTTAAAAAGTAATGAAACTAAGATATTTTTAGATTATCTTAAGAATGAAAATGTAGATATTTTGATAAATAATGCAGGTATTAATAAAATTGGAAAGTTCTCAGAGATTGATATAGAAGATTTTGATCGTATTCTAGGGGTGAATCTGCGTACACCATTCCAGCTTTGCCAGGCAGTTATTCCGTACATGAAGGAGAGTGGATGGGGGAGAATCATCAATATTACTTCTATTTTTGGAAATATCACTAAAGAGTATAGGGCATCATACTCTACTAGTAAATTTGGATTGGACGGTATGACTGCAGCGCTGGCAGCAGAGATGTCAGAATACGGTATTTTAGCTAATAGTGTAGCTCCTGGTTTTATTGATACTGAACTTACTCGTAATGTGCTAGGAGAAGGTGGTATAGCTGAACTGAGAGAACAAATCCCAATGAAAAGGTTAGGGAGCTCTAAAGAGATAGCATCTTTAGTTAGCTGGTTAGTCAGTGAGGAGAATAGTTATATTTCAGGGCAAAATTTGATGATTGATGGTGGGTTTACCCGTGTATAAACAGATTACAATAAAATCTCACAAGGGTGACTATAGTGTTATCTTTGAACGTGGTGGACTAGAGCAGCTTAAATCAAACCCCATAAAGAATGCAATTTACATAATTGATGAAAAAGTTGCTAGACTCTATGCAGAGCAACTAACAAATATCTTCAATACGGATAAAGTGATTAAAGTTGAGGCAAAAGAAGAGAATAAATCACTTAACAAGTTGCCAGAATATGTTGAGCAGTTAGTACATTTGGAGGTGAGACGAGGTCAACCATTAGTTGCGATTGGTGGTGGAATTATTCAAGATATAACCTGTTTTTTAGCCGCCACAATGATGAGAGGGCTGCCGTGGATATTCTATCCAACAACGCTACTAGCACAATCTGACTCTTGTATTGGTTCTAAATCATCGATCAATTCTGGTAAAATAAAGAATATTTTAGGGACTTTTACCCCACCTGAGCATGTCGTAATTGATGTGGATTTTTTACACACATTAGAGAGAAAAGAGATTTATTCAGGAGTTGGTGAGATGATTAAAGTGCATGCAATAGACTCTCCAGTAAGTTTTGATAAGATATCTAATGCCTATGAAAAGATAGTGGAGAACTATGATGTAATGGAAGGGTTTATACATCGCTCCCTTCTTATGAAAAAGAGATTAATTGAGATAGATGAATTTGATACTGGTCCTCGTAATATAATGAACTATGGACACAGTTTTGGGCACGCAATTGAGACAGCTACGAATTATGCAATCCCACACGGTATTGCAGTAACTATTGGAATGGATATTGCTAACTATTTTTCAGCAGTTTCAGGTATATCAACTAAAAGCCATTTTGATCGAATGCATGCTGTCTTGGATAAAAATTGTTATAAATATCGTCATGTTAATATTGATACAGAGTTGCTTATCTCAGCGCTAAAAAAAGATAAAAAAAATAGTACGACACAGTTACGCTTAATTCTTCCTAATAAAAGTGGAAATATATCAATGGATCTCTATGATAATAATGAGTCACTCTCGAATACAATTAATGAATATTTTTCTATCTATGGTAGGCCAACAATAGTATGAGTTCATTAGTTGTCGCATCTCGTTCATTCTCTAAACATCCGATTTTGAGAAAAGAGGTGTTAAATCGTTATCCAGATGCTAAATTTAATGATGAGGGTTTGTCATTAAGTGGTGATTCTTTGGCGGATTTTTTGGCTGGATATGAAAAAGCGATAACAGCTTTAGAGAAAATTGACGAGTCAATCCTAAAACAATTACCAGAGTTAAAAATAATCGGTAAATATGGCGTTGGTCTGGATATGATTGATCTCCACGCAATGAAGAAATATGATGTACAGCTTGGCTGGACAGGAGGTGTAAATAAACGATCTGTCTCTGAGCTGGTTGTCTCATCAGCCATTGCGCTACTTCACCGCTCCGTCTTTGCCAATGCTGAGGTCAGAAAAGGTGAATGGTATCAGGTTAAAGGTCGTCAACTATCAGAATGTACAGTAGGGATTATTGGCTGTGGTCATGTTGGAAAAGACCTTGTGAAATTATTACGACCATTTAGCTGCAAAATATTGGTACATGATATCTTGAATTTTGAAGATTTTTATCAAGAAAATGATGTTATTGCGACAGAGTTGGATGAGTTGATCAAACAGTCAGATGTAGTAACTCTTCATCTGCCACTGGATAGCTCCACAAAAAACATTATGGATAGAGAAAAACTAGATCTTTTAAAAAGTGATGCAATTTTGATCAATCTGGCACGAGGAGGGTTGATTGATGAAACTGCTCTCAAAGAGCTATTAAAAAAGAAAAAAATAGCAGGCTCAGCCCTCGATGTTTTTGTAACCGAACCACCAACAGACAATGATCTTATAGAGCTAGAAAATGTATTAGTGACTCCACATATTGGTGGGAGTACAGAAGAGGCAATACTGGCAATGGGGATGGCAGCTATTGATGGGTTAGAGAATGCCCAAGATCCATTAATTTTTTGTAATAGATGAATAATAAAATTAGATTTGGTGTTGCTGGTTATGGGAAAATGGGGAAGATTAGAGAGCGCTCAATTAATGAGTCTAGTCAGGCAACAATCGTCTCCATTTATGAAATCTCTGAACATGAGCATTATGATAAAAATATAACCTTATGTGACTCATTTGAGCAGTTATTAGAGACTGAGATAGATGCAGTGATTGTGTCAGTCTATGTCTCAGTTGCAGCAAAATATGTCATTGCAGCACTGCGAGCAGGAAAGCATGTTTTCTGTGAGAAACCACCATCTATGACTGCAAAAGATATGCAAGAGGTAATTGAGGTAGAAAAAGAGAGTGGGAAAGTACTGAAGTATGGCTTTAATCACCGCTTTCACTACTCTGTTATGGAGGCTAAGAGAATTATTGAAAAAGGTAATATGGGCAAGATGCTATGGATGCGTGGAGTCTATGGAAAAGCAGGGAGTATTGATTTTCACGATAACTGGCGAAATCATAAAAAATTCTCTGGTGGCGGCATATTAATGGATCAAGGAATCCATATGATAGATCTCTTTCGTTACTTTACAAAAGATGAGTTTGAATGCCTTCATTCGGAAATATCAGCCTCATTTTGGAAAATAGAATGTGAAGATAACGCATTTCTAACTCTAAAATCCAAACAAAATATATTAGCTACTTTGCATTCCTCCGCAACCCAATGGAGGCATAAGTTTCTTATAGAGATGGCATTTGAAAATGGCTATATTAATTTAGATGGAATCTTATCATCAACCAGAAGTTATGCACCTGAGACAATGATTATTGGTAATAGAGAGTTTGAGGATATTACATTCGCAATGGGAAAACCAAAAGAGTCTATTACATACTATGAAAATGATAATTCCTGGAATTTGGAGTTAGAGGAGTTTATTAATGCAATAAGAGGTGTTTCTTCTATTTTAAATGGGACCAGTAAGGATGCTCATGAAATCATGAAAATTACTGATCAGGTATATGAACATTCAGCATTATATAGGAAGTTAAATTGAAAATAATAGGTATGATACCAGCACGCCTTGGTAGTACTCGAGTGAAAAATAAAAACCTAAGAATGATTGATGGTAAGCCGCTTATTCAATATGTAGTTGATACAGCATTACAATCGAAACTACTTGATGAAATATATATAAATTCAGAAGCAACAATATTTAAAAGTATTGCCGATAAAGCTGGAATATGTTTTTATCATAGAGATAGTGAGCTTTCTACAAATAATGCCACAAATGATGACTTTTCCCTTGATTTTATAAATAATGTTGAATGTGATATTTTAGTTCAACTACTTCCTACATCACCATTTGTTACAGTTGAAGAAGTTGATGGCTTTATTGAGGAAATGCTGGATAATAGATATGAAACAATGGTCTCTGTATCAGAGGTAAAAATTGAATGTATATACAAAAAAAAATCAATTAATTTTAAACAGAAAGAGCAGACTCTCCCATCACAACTATTAGAGCCAATTAAGTCATATGCCTGTGCATTGATGGGGTGGGATACTAATAAATTTCGTAGTAATATGAAAAAATATAGTGCAGCATATCATGGTGGTGATGGTGCTATTGGGTTTTATAAGTTGAAAGGTTACTCTACAATAGATATTGATAATGAAGAGGATTTTATACTTGCGGAAGCTGTTACTGAGTCATTTAAAAAATGTAAAGTGGAGCCTCAATATTACATAGAGGTAGATGAAAAAAATACCAATGCAGATGTTCCTGTGATTTTAGTTAAAGATGGTGTTGAGATAAATGACTTATTTGATGTGAATAATGAAGTGGTTGCATTATCTGAAGTATTAACTTATATGCCAAAAGATAAATCATGGAGTAAGCGTGTTATAGATTCAGAAAGTAATTCTATGACAATAATTTGTCAAATGCCAGGTGAGGGTAACAGACGGCATCACCACCCTGACTGGAATGAGTGGTGGTATATTATTGAAGGTGAGTGGAATTGGGAGATAGAGGGTGAAATTATAAAGGTTAAAAAAGGAGATATTGTTTTTATAGAAAAAAATCAAAAACATAAAATAACAGCAATAGGAAATGATAGAGCTATTCGTATGGCTGTTAGCCGTTCTGATGTTGATCATGTATATGAAAATGAAGATTATTAAGGAGTCTTCTTAATGAGAACCGTGTTTGATATCACGATAGATTTTAAAAAATCAAAAGGCTCTTATTTGTATGATAAGCAAACAGGAAAAAAATTTTTAGATCTATTTTCAATGTTCTCATCTCTTCCTTTAGGTTATAATCATCCTATATTTGATAATGAGTTTGATGAAAAAATAAAATATATATCTCACTTAAGAATGAGTAATAATTTATTAAAATCAGAAGAGTTTGCAAGTTTTGAAAATAAGTTTAAAGAGATAAGTTTTCATAAAAACCTCCATTTTTGTTCAACTGGTGCGTTAGCTGTAGAGTCAGCTATAAAATGTGGATATGAATATAGACAAGATCCTAATTCTATTGTTTACAGCATAAAAAACAGTTTTCATGGGATTAATAGTTGGGGTTTTGCAACCGATTCTAATATAAGCTCTGTGAAAAATAGAGTAATTAACTATCCAAGAAATAACTGGAAACAATTTGAATTAGATGAGTTGATTGAGAAATTAGAAAATATAACAGAAAATGTCTCTTCTGTTATTGTAGAGCCTATACAGTGTACAGCAGGAGATATTTATCTTGATATTGATAAATTAAAAACTGTGCAGAAGTTATGCAAAAAAAATGATATCTGTTTTATTGTAGATGAAATTCAGACAGGTTTTGGTGTAACAGGAGAGTATTGGTACTCAAAAAAAATAGGACTAAATCCAGATATTATCGTATTTGGGAAAAAATCACAAATATCTGGAATAATGTCAAATGATAAATATTCAGAAGCTATAAATAGCGAATACAGAAAATTAGAAGTAACTTTTGATGGAGATCTTATTGATGCGGTACGAGCAGAATATATTATAGAAGCTATCAATAGAGATAAATTATTAAATTCTATTGATAAAAAATCAAAATATATAAATAGCAAATTATCAAGAATATTTGACAATTATCGAAGTATTGGCGGGATGATTGCATTTGATTTCTCTACAAAACAGGAAAGAGAAGATTTCATTAATTACTCCTATAATAATCACTTACTAGTGAACCCAACAAGTGAAAAAACAATTAGAATGAGAATGAATATGGCGTTATCAGATGATGAGCTAGATAATCTCATTAATAAGATTAAGAAAAACAACTAAATAAATTGTTGAAATTAACAATATTGAACTCAAAACATGAAAAAACCTAATGAATTAAAAGTTATTTTACTGGATGAGTTGCAAGGAAAAAATATTTATATCACTCCTAAGAGTAGGGTGACGGATGAGTTGTGCTCATTAGTTGTAGAGCATGTTATTTTTTTAGGTTTTATTGATTCATCTCCCAAAAAGAATAATTCTATTTTACCAGAAAAGATATCTTCTTATGATTATATTATTGTGCATCACCCTAGTTACTGGAAAGAGATTTCTCAATATTTTGATAAAAATAAAGTTTTAATTAAAGCGGATTTTTGTGATGGTTTTATCCCTTATTTTGAATATATAAAATATATGAAGAGAAAGGTTAATTGTATTGAACATGATGTGCTACTTGTGCCATTTAATAAATCTAATGTAATGGACTTATCTATTGTTTCTAGATTTTTAAAAAAATATAATTTAAAACCAGCATTAGTTGATGTTGGTGAAGCAGGAGAGAAAAATATTATAGATGGGTTTAAAGATAATAAAGATATAGATGTCGTGTATAGAGATAGCTTTAGTTATATAGACAATAAAATATTAGTAGTATCTATTGATTGGGTGCCTCAGGCTCAAGTCATGATTTCTAATTCTAAAAAAAGAGGTATTATAATTGTAGGAATTGTAGATGGTATTGAAGATTTTGATGATGAAGATTATGATTATAAAAGAAAACCCTATAAAAGTGTAGATTATGTATTATTAATGGGGAAAGATGACAGGAGTGGTTTGACTAGTAACAGGCGAAAGTCCACGGTTGTGGGGTTGCCAAAACTTGCGGGTATGTATAAAGAGCAGGTGTTTTTTCCAAAACAGGATAAAGTTCTTATTAATGTTAATTTCACATATGGAACACATGAAGAAGAAAGAGAGTCTTGGTTGAAATCTATAATAGATATATGTGATGATCTTAATTTAAAGTATATCATATCACAGCATCATGCTGATAATGGAATACTGAATGATGAAATAGTGTCAGATATTGAAGTATATAATGAAATAAGGCAGTGTAGCTTAGTTATTAGTCGATTTAGCACAATAATTATCGAGTCATTAGTTCTTGGGAAACCAGTTATTTATTTTAATCCTCATAATGAATCTGTAAGTATCTATAAAAAACCACTAGGAGCTTATGCCGTTGCTAATAATGAAACGGAACTTAAGATAGAGATACGGCAACAATTAAAAGAAAAACACAATGTTAGAATGAATGCTAATGAGTTTCTAATTAATAAATGTAATATTGACAGTGCTGTTTCATCAGGAAACTTGGCAGCATATAGAATAAAGAATATTATTGATGAAGCTGATAATATACAATTTAATAATGATAATAATTTTTGTATTCGTGATGAATATGTATCAAGGACTAAATATCATCATTATGACGATATGAATTGTGAAGATGAGTGGCAGTTAGAAGTGTATTTGCACGTGTTAGGAGTAATGATAAAAAATAGTTTGTCTGTTGTGATTGATTTTGGCTGTGGATCAGGGTTTAAGTTAATAACATATCTAGGATGTTATAATACTATTGGTTATGAAGTAGAAAGTAATATTTTATCTCTTAATAATAAGTACCCTAGTAGGAATTGGAAAAAATCTGATTTTTCGGAATGCTTAGTTCAATCAGATGTTATTATATGTTCGGATGTGATAGAGCATATGATAAATCCCGATGATTTAATGAATTATTTTTGCAAACAAAAATTTGAATATTTAATACTATCAACTCCGGAAAGAGATTTAGTATATGCAAAAACTGATCCGGAGAATTATGGACCACCAAGAAATAAAGCACATCAGAGAGAATGGAATAAGCAAGAGTTTTATAGATATGTAAGTAAATATTTTAATATTGTTGAGCATAAAATAACAAATATTGAGCAATCAACCCAGATGGTGGTGTGCAAAAAAATAAGTAAAAGGATTATATGATGCTTATTGATAAAAAACTGAATAACAAATCAATATACATATCTCCATATTCAGAATTAACAGTTAATCTGAAAAATAAATTAGATATTCACAAGGTGAACTTCAAAGGTTTTTTGGATAAAACAAAAGCAGGGAGTGGTATACCTAGATTCATATAATAAGTGCAATGTTCTGAGCAGGGCGTAGCCCGTGCTAAAAAGTCATCCAGAAAAGTGAGCAACAAGCTCATGAGCGAAGCGAGAGAGGTTGTTGCTCACTTTTCTGGATCATCTCTTCGAATGAGAGAAAATAGGAGCCAGCTGCTAATATGCAGCGTCTCCGTGAACTACGACATTCGAAGAGGACAACATGGCATACAAGCAGCTGACTGATGAACAAAGATACCAGATAGAGGCACTGAAGAGAGAAGGATTTACACAAGAAGATATTGCGAAATCAATAGGAAAATCACCGAGCACGATTAGTCGTGAACTAAGGCGCAATGGTGATGAAAACGGCTACAGAGGAGCGCTTGCGGTCAAAAGAACAGACAAGAGAAAGCGAGAGGCGAAGAAGAGTGAAAAGCTAGATTTGGCAATGTGTAGCATGATCAAAAATCTGCTTGAAGATTACCTCAGCCCAGAACAGATCTCTGGGAGGCTCATGTTAGAAAAGGAGATAGCGATTAGTCATGAGACAATCTATCGCTATGTTTGGGATGATAAAAGTCGTGGTGGGATTTTATATAAGTCACTGAGAACACAGGGCAAGAGGTACAGAGCTAGAGGCAATAATAAAGATAGCAGAGGTCGCATCAAGAACGCTGTGAGCATTGATGAGAGACCCAAAGTTGTTGATGAAAAGAGTCGTATCGGGGACTGGGAGATTGACACCGTCATCGGTAAAAATCACAAACAGGCATTCGTTACTATCGTAGAGAGGAAGAGCAAATTCACGGTGATGAAGAAGGTAGAGAACAGGACAGCTGAGTTGGTGGCAGCAGCCACGATTGACCTGCTACGCCCTTACAAGGATTACGTGCTCACCATCACGGCAGATAACGGAAAAGAGTTTGCGCACCATGAGAAGGTGGCTAAAGCGTTAGAATGCGACTACTACTTTGCTCATCCCTATTCATCGTGGGAGCGAGGCTTGAACGAGAATACCAATGGCCTTATCAGGCAGTACTTCCCCAAAGGGAGTCGTTTTGAAGAGGTCACAGAGAGGATGGTAAAGAGGGCCAAGGGACAGCTCAATAGGCGCCCTAGAAAGACCCTAGGATATGCGACACCAACCGAGGTGTTTTTTGGGAAATCATTCGGAGAAAAAATTGCACTTCAGGGTTGAATCCGCCATACATAATATAAAAAACATTAAAATTCATAAGGATGAATTAATATTTGTGTGTAGCCCAAACCATTTATAAAGTATTGTAAATGATCTAAGCGATTATAATATTGTATTGGTATATTATTTTCATAGTAAATTTTATTTTGAAAAAATACCTTATTATTTGATTCTGATGCATAAGTTTAGAAAATTCATTTTCTATCGTCAGTATAAAATACCTTTTTTAAAGAATAAGCATTCCAATAAGAGGGCTTTTATTATTGGTAATGGACCCAGTTTAGCTGTAGATGATCTTGAATTGAGAAAAGATGAAATTACATTTGCTGCAAATAAAATATGGCTTTTATTTAACCAAACAGAATGGCGTCCAACATATTATAGTATTACAGATAGGTTGGAAATGAGGAAGAATAAAGATAATATTAATAAGGTAAGTGCTGATTTAAATTTCTTCCCTTGTTTTATGGTGAACGAGGCGAGACAGGTGCTTTCAAATTCTATTTATTTTAATAATAACCCTGATAGTGCGGATTCTAACTTGCAAGACGGTCTGGATATAGGTCCTACTGTAGTATATACGTTAATCAGAATTTCTATTTACATGGGATTTCATGAAATATGTTTATTAGGATTGGATCATAACTATATGATTCCAGATCAGTACCGCAATTTTAAAAAAGGCGATAATAATATTATAATTTCAGAGGGTGAAATGAATCACTTTCATAAGGATTATAGGAAAAAAGGAGAAGAGTGGGCACAGCCAGAGCTTGAGTTACTGGAGAAATATTATGTGAAAATAAAAAAGTATGCAGAAAAACATAATATAAAAATATACAATGCATCAAGAAGTACAAAACTAGAAGTGTTTGAAAAAAATATGTTTGGATGATGTTTTGAGAAAATGACTATTTAAGAGAGTTCCAATAGAAGCTCTCCATTTTTAATTTCAAACTGATGCAATCATAATTCAGGAAACAATTCAAGATAACTCTGAAATAATAGCCTCCACTGGAAAAAAGAGTAACTAAAATAAAGTGATTAAATTTTCAATTATAATTCCCGCCTATAATGTTGAAGATTATATATTTGAGTGTTTAAGTAGCGTGGCTTCTCAATCGGTATCTGGAAATATTTTTGAAATAATTGTTATTGATGATTGTTCGGATGACAATACTTTTAATATTATTAGTAGTTATAACAGGGTGGCAAATTATAGTATTATATCAAATAATAAAAATGAAGGATTAGGGTTTTCAAGAAACACTGGAGTTAAATTATCGAAAGGAGAGTATTTGGTTTTTCTTGATGCCGATGATTTGTTGCATGAAAATGCTCTTAAGTTTCTCTCTGACTGTATTGATAAATATTCTTCTGATATAGTTGTGTGTAATTGGGGTTATTATCATGATATTATAAAAAATCGCAATAATATCAAGAGAAATAATTTTAATATGATACCTTATGGTAAAAAGCAATCAATTGAATTTTGCTTGTCACTTAAAGGTGTGGATTATACCAACAATCATAAGATCATGAAAAAAAGTCTATTTGAGGATAATAAGATTACATATTCAAAAGGATTTCATGAGGATATAGCGGTGACTTTGAAGCTATTTTATTATGCAAATAAGATTGATAGCATAGATGATATTTTTTATATTCAAAGAGTTAGGTGTGATTCGATTACATCAACTTTTAATGAGGAACATATATTAGGTTTGTTTTGTGCTTGGAATGATATGCTTGATTTTGCTCTTTTAAAAGATAAAAATAATAATAACAATATATATAAATTTTACTTGGAAGGGGTGAGTGGGATAATATCTAATATGTTGGATAAGATATCTGCTTTAAACGAAGATAATATAAAGCTAGCACTAAATGACAGTCTGATTGATGCTATTGTAAATAATAAGAATATTGATGTGGTGGAATTAAGAGAATCCCCTGTTAAAACAAAAAAAACAATTAGGACAAATAAATTTTTAGATAAGTATGTTTTAAAAAGATGATAATCTTAGTTACAGGTGGTGTTGGGTATATAGGCAGTCATACTTGCGTGGAGCTACTGCAGGCGGGGCATGAGATTGTAGTGGTGGATAATCTCTGTAATAGTAATGTAAAAACCTTGGTAAGCATAGATGCTATTACAGGAAAAACTCCTGCTTTTGTAGAGGGCGATATTCGAAATCGGGCTCTGTTGGATTCAATTTTTCTGGAGTATCAAATTGACTTGGTGATCCATTTTGCTGGACTGAAGGCGGTGGGGGAGTCAGTAGAGAAACCATTGATGTATTATAATAATAATGTCTATGGAACACTGGTGCTGACGGAGGCGATGCAGGCAGCTGGGATAAAACATATCATATTTAGCTCTTCGGCAACGGTTTACGGTGATCCTGAGTCGGTGCCAATTAGGGAATCTTTTCCTCTCTCTGCGATTAATCCATATGGGCGTTCTAAACTCTTCATCGAAGAGATGCTGTATGATTTATATCGTGCTGATCCTGAATGGGAAGTAGTGATATTACGTTATTTTAATCCGGTCGGTGCACATAAGAGCGGTTTAATTGGTGAGAATCCAAACGGTATTCCTAACAACTTAATGCCCTATATCAGTCAAGTTGCTGCAGGAAAACTTGAAAAACTCTCAATTTTTGGCGGAGATTATCTCACCAGAGATGGTACTGGGATGCGAGATTATATCCATGTGGTGGATTTGGCGAAGGGGCACTTGACCGCGGTGAATAATGCTAAATTAGCAATGAGTAATAGTAAAAGCAATGTATTGATTGTGAATTTAGGAACAGGACAAGGCTATACTGTCTTAGAGATGGTCAAAGCATTCGAACAGGCATCAGGTCAAAAGATAGCATATGAAATCACTGCACGCAGAGAAGGAGATGTCGCCGAGTGCTTCACTGATCCATCCTACGCAAAACAGAGTCTAAATTGGCAAGCAGAAATCAGTCTAGAGCAGATGTGTAAAGATGTTTGGAATTTCCAATTGGGGTTAGAGTGTTGATGAAAAGATACTCTACGAGGAAAAAAATACTAATCTTAGGAGGGAGTCATAGAGATATCCCACTCATTCAAGCATCGCAAGCGTTAGGGTATTATGTTATTACACTAGGAGTAATTAAAACCTATCTGGGGCACAATTATTCAGATGAAAAATTTCTTGTCGATTTTAGTGATCTAGGTTCAGTTAAACAAATCATTAAAAATGAGCAGGTTGATTATATCTTAGCAGGGTGTAGTGAGGCGGCTTATATCAGTAGTGTTATACTCTCAAATGAGTTAGGGGTTGGTTGTTATGATCTGTTAGAGACCGCGCAATTACTACACAATAAATGGGCATTTAAAAAATTCTGTTTAGAAAATAATATATCCACTCCTGATGCTCAACATTATACTCCTCAACTAGATTTAACAGAGCTCTCCTTTCCCTTAGCAATTAAGCCTACAACACTCTCTGGTGGGCAAGGGGTAGATGTTGTCAACTCTGTTTACGAACTGAGAAAAGCGGTTATTGAGTCCGAAAAATTTTCAACAGATTTGATTTTAGAAGAGTATGTCGAGGGGCAACTAATTGCGTATTCTCTATTTTTACAAGATCAAAAGGTGATTTATGGTTTTGTGGGAGATGATAAAAGTTATCTCAATAAATATCTTATTAATACCGCCTATCCAGTCAGCCTGAAACAGGTGGTGCTGGATAAAATGAGAGACGATGTGGAAAAAATAGCAAGTCAACTGAAATTAGTAGACGGGATGTTTCATCTACAGATTATCATCAAAGATGATATTCCTTATGTTATTGATGTAACACGACGAATCCCTGGAGACCTCTATCCCAAACTGATAGAGTATTGTGATGGGGTAGCGTACTCAAAAGCAGTTGTGAAATCATACTTAGGTGAAATGTTAGAAAATGAGTTTGAGAGAAATTCAGATTTAAACAGTAAGCAACAAAAATTCGTGATTCGACACTGTGTTATGGCCTCTAGCAATGGAACGATTAAAGATGTAAAAGTGGATCATATTTTGCATGAGAAGATATGCTACAGATTAGACTTAATAGAGGCAGGGCAAACCGTCAATAATTTTATGATTGATGTGATTGCAATTATTTTTATAGAATTGGATGGAAGGGATGAAAAGGTGATAGATAATATTAACAGCTTAATCTCTCCCATCATAGAAACAAAAGTAGAGTCGTAATAAAAAATATGATTGCTAACCTGGTTAGAAGCTACTGTAAGCCTAGAGCATATATCAGGAAGATTACGGCGAGAGTTAGGAGTGAAGATAAGTTCTTAGATGACCTCGAGCATAGCTCGTGGTGTTAAACTATCTACAAACATATTTGGCAAGATAAGAAAAAGAGTGGTGACCTCTATAGCTTCTTAAGAACAAAAGGTGAAAAATATAGAGCAAGAGGTAGCAATAAAGACAAACGAAATCAGATGAAAAATGCCGTTAGTATTGTTCAGCGAGCCTTAGTTCTCGATGAGAAGAGCAGAGTTGGTGACTGGAAGATAGAGTGCACGCTATTGCTGTAGATAACAGCAAAGAGCATGCTTATCACGAACGGTAGTTGATGTACTAAATTGTGGTTACAAGGTGAACCGCAGCAAAGCAAGAGAGGAGATGCTGGAGTATTACTTTTTCTTCTTCATGTTCCTTCTAGGGAGGGAGAAATGAGAATGCCAGTGGCTTAATCAGAGGTTTCTATATTATTGGAGCATATTAATGGATAGAATATTTGCTAGAGATAAGCTCAAAAATAAAACTATATATATATATCCATATTCAGAGTTAACGGTTAAGTTGAAAACTAAATTAGATAATTATAAAGTGAATTTTAAAGGTTTTTTAGATAAAATAAAAATAGAAGATGATGTATATAATATAAAAAATATTGAAGTTCATAAACATGAGTTAATACTTGTGTGTAGTCCTAATCATTCATTAGAAATATTAAATGAACTGAAAAAATATAATACTATATTAGTGCACTATTTCGATAATAAATTTTTTTTAAAAAAAATACCATACTATGCAATTATAAGATATAAAATTAAAAGTCTAGTGTTGTATCAGCAGTATAAAATGTTTTTTCTAAAAAATAAGCACTCAAATGATAGGGCATTTATTATTGGTAATGGTCCTAGCTTAAATGTATATGATGTTGGACTATTAAAAGATGAGGTAACATTCGCAGCAAATAAAATATGGCTTTTATTTGACCAAACAGAGTGGAGACCAACATATTATAGTGTTACAGATAAATTGGTTATGAAGCAGAATATAGCAAATATAAGTAAAGTTAACTCTGACTTGAAGTTTTTTCCTGATTTCATGGATAATGAAATAAATAAGGTAATTCCAAATTCTATTTACTTTAAAGAGAGTGCTGGTAGCATGAATTTTAATTTAAAAGATGGACTGGATATAGGGCCTACTGTAGTATATACATTAATCGGTATTTCTATTTATATGGGTATTGGCGAAATATATCTATTAGGGTTAGATCATGATTTTACAGTTCCAGAACAATATAGATCTTTTAAAAAAGGCGATAGTAATGTTATAGTTTCTGGTGGTGAAGTAAATCACTTTCATAAGGATTATAGGAAGAAAGGTGAAAAATGGGCGCAACCAGAGCTTGAACTTCTAGAGGAGTATTATAAAAAAGTGAAAAAGTATGCGGATATGAATAATATTAAGATATACAATGCATCAAGATGTTCAAAATTAGAAGTATTTGATAGGATATGTTTAGATGATGTTCTGCAAAAAAAACATTAATTTTGTTGATTAGTGTATAACTATGAAAGATCTAGGAAAAATAGTTCTACATATTCCTGCAAGAGAGGGAAGTAAAAGAGTGCCAAAGAAAAATATGAAACTAATTAATGATGAACCTATGATATCATATGTAATAAAAAGCTCTATAAATTCTAATGTAACAGAACATATTTATGTTAATACTGATTCAGATGTGATAGAGCAATATGTTAATTGTAATTTTAATATTAAAGTTTATAAAAGAAAAAAAATCCTTGCTAGCGATAATGCTACAAGTGATCAGTTTAATTATGACATTATTAACGCATTGAATCCAGATACTTTAATGATGATAAATCCAGTATGTCCACTTATTGAAAGTATAGATATAATAAATGCTGTGCGTAGGTATCAGAATAGTAATTGTGATACGCTTATTTCATCTTCAGCAACTAAAATGCAAGGGTTTTGTGGCGAAGAAGGGGTTAATATTAATGTTAATGAAGAATTGATGCCAAGCCAAATGAATGAAACAATCAATATCTTGAATTGGGCAATTACAATTTGGGATGCAAAGTTGTTTAAAAAAAGAATGACGAATTTAGGGTTTGCATCATTAGGAAAAAATAGAATTTTTTATGAGCTTGATTGTATTAAAAGCATAAAAGTAAGTGAGATAGGCGATTTTAAATTGGCTGAAAAAATATTAAAATTAAGTGAATGAGGGGAATTATGTATATACTCGGAATTTCAGCATACTACCATGATTCTGCAGCAGTAATAATTAAAAATGATGAAATTATTGCGGCTGTTCAGGAAGAGAGGTTTTCTAGAAAAAAAAATGATTCTAGTATACCAATTAATGCAATTAATTATTGTTTATTTGAAGCAAATGTTATTATGGAGAATCTTGATGTCGTTGTCTACTATGAGAATCCTGTAATGAAACTTGATAGGTGGTTAGCAACATTAACTATAGATGATGTTTCTAATAATAAAAAATATAAATATAATAAGTTTATAAATGATATATCAAAAAAAATGCATTTAATTGATGAGTTAAGGGAGTATTATGGTAAGATTGGAAAAAAAGATATTATATATACAGTTCCTCACCATTATTCTCATGCAGCCAGTGCATTTTTCCCTAGTCCATTTAGAGAGGCAGCCGTTTTAATTGTAGATGGTGTTGGTGAATGGTCTACAACAACATTATGGTCAGGTAATGAAAATAAATTAAAAATGTATAAAGAGCTTAAGTTTCCTAACTCATTAGGACTTCTTTATAGTGCTTTCACATACTTCTGTGGGTTTAAGGTTAATTCAGGTGAGTATAAGTTAATGGGGCTTGCTCCATATGGAAAAGAAGTGTATGTAGATGTTATAAAAAATAATTTAATTAATATTTGTGATGATGGATCCTTTTCTATTAATTTAAAATACTTTAACTATTTAGATTCTGAAATAATGATAAATACTGATTTCATTAATCTTTTTGGTATTTATCCAAGAAAACCTGAAAGTGAGTTAACTGAAGAGTATATGAATATAGCGGCATCTATTCAAAAGGTAACTGAAGAAATTATAATAAAACTTGCTAAGAAATTATCAAAAAATATAAACTCTAAAAACCTTGTTATGGCAGGTGGTGTTGCATTAAATTGTAGTGCAAATGGAAAGTTATTATTAAAAAAATACTTTTCTAATATTTGGATTCAACCTGCCTCTGGAGATGCTGGAGGTGCATTGGGAGCTGCATTAGGATATTATTATCAAAGAGTAGCTGGTAAAAGAAAATTAAATGATAAGTATGATTTTATGTCAGGAAGTTACCTAGGTCCAAAATATACTAATAATGAAATAATAAACTATTTAAAGTTTAATAATATTTTATTTCATGAATATAGTAGTAAGGATTGTATTAAAGAGGTTGTGAAATTAATGTCTGAAGGAAATATAATTGGATATTTTAATGGCAGAATGGAATATGGCCCAAGATCATTGGGTGCAAGATCTATATTGGCTGATCCAAGATCTGTTAATATGCAAGAAAAAATAAATAGAAGAATTAAATTTAGAGAGTCATTTAGACCATTTGCACCTGCAGTCCTAGAAGAAGATGCTTGTAAATATTTTAACATAAATATGAAAAGTCCATATATGTTATTTACAGTTGAAATATTAAACAGTAGGAAGTCTAATATTGTATTTGAAACTATAGAGAAGGCTGGTGGTGATTTATTAAATTACCTTCATCAGTCCAGATCAGATATACCGTCAGTAACTCATGTGGACTATACATCTAGAGTTCAAACAGTTAGTAAAGAAACTAATCCTTATTTTTATGAAATTTTAAATCAATTTAAAATTCTTACTGGATATTCTTTATGTATAAATACATCTTTTAATGTAAGAGGCGAGCCAATTGTATGTACACCTGAAGATGCTTACAGATGTTTTATGAAAACTGATATGGATATTCTTGTTTTAGAAAACTTTATTCTGTATAAAAACCAGCAAAACTATAATTTCAATGAAAAGGTTAAGTAAATTAATATGGATAGCATAAATAGTAAAATTGATAAGATAATTGATTTAATGATAAACGATAAGATGGTTGAAAATAACTTTGTCTTTGAGGATAAGGAATCATATTTTAATGATGATAATATTAATAATGATATAATTAAATTGTATCCTGAAAATGCTGATGAGATAGTTTATCAGTTAAAAGAAGTGACTGAATTTAAATCTAAGATTCTTAATGATGTTTTTTTATCTCATTTTATTGATATTATTGAGTCTATTCAATGTACTAAATATGAAAATGATATACCAGCCTTTACCTATACTTTATGAAATAATAGGTTGAAGTGACTTAATACAATTACATTGTAAATAATGTATACAGCAGGTTGAATACTGGAATTCTAATGATGAAAAAAGAAATTAAGCAAACAACAATGAGAGGAATTGATCCTCTTTTGGGTTACTCTTATAGTAGTGGTTTGGATATAAGTTTGAGCAATAATGAGGTCTATCGTGATTCTTTAATATATTTTGGTGATAAAGATAAAGCAAAATTAACAATTGTGATTTTAGGTGGTTCTACTAGTGATATTAACTATGAAGGAAGCTGGTTGAGACCTTTCTATGAATTATTAAAAGAGGATGTTTTATTGATCTCTGCAGCGATGGTTGGGTATTCAACATCACAAGAAGTATTAAAATTAATTAGAGATATTCTTCCATTAGCTCCGGATATTGTTATTAGTTTAAATGGAGTAAATGATCTTGGGTTTATTCAGTGTTATTCTCCAGAATTTCCAATGATGCATAGATATCAGGTTAATACAGGAAAATTTATTGTAGATAAGTATGGCGAAAAAGAATCTAATAGAGAGGATTTCTTTGAAAGAAAATTAGATGTTAATAGTCAAAAAATTTCAGGAATGAATAATAAGTTAGCATTAGGAAACTTGATATTGGGATATAGAAATAATCTTAAAGCATATGAAAGCTGGTTTAATAATATTAAAATATCAAAGTCTATATGTGATACTTTTAATATAGAATACTTGTCTTTTTTGCAACCTATTTTCAGTGCTGGAGAGTATAACAGAGCAAAAAGTGAGGATGATATATTTCAAGAATATATTTTTAACATACATGGGGTTCCATATGATAAAGCATTGGAAGATTTTTATACACATGCTAGAGAGATTGTTTCTTTAAATCGTGAGTTTATGATTGACTTGGTTGATATTTTTAAAAATAAAGAGAGTATGTACTCTGATCCAAGACACCCTAATATGGACGGAAATAAACTTTTAGCAAAAAATATATATAAAAATTTAGTCAATTATACTATTTATAAAAAATTTTTATAATAAGCACTGTTTAAAGATGAAGCATAACTATTGCGAGAGGTTTAGTTAAGTGATATATGATTAAGTCAGTATTTAACCTAATGAATATGATGATGTATTAAGGTGTTGCGAATCATTTGTAAAAGGAAAGTATCATGGATTAAATAAGTTTTTCTGATGTAATATTCACCACTAAAAAGAGAAGAATTTGTCGAGAAAAGTTTTTAGAAGGAATGAGAAAGAGGTACCATGGGAAAAACTAGAATCCATAGTTATTCTATACCATTCAAAAGCTGACAATGGAAGATATATCCTCTCCTGGATTCAAGTGATAAGTGCATAACCCAGTAAATTTTTCACATTAACGCCAGTCGCGTCTTTAAATGCCTCATAAGGGGTTTTAAAGTCTAAGCATTTCCGAGGTCTGCTATTCAGCTTGTCTACCGCCTTGAATACCTCTTCTCCTGTCACATCAATTAATTCCATTGCCTTTGGGAAGTACTGACGTAATAATCCATTGGCATTCTCATTCTGCCCTCTTTCCCATGAATGATAAGGTTTTGCAAAATAGGTATCACAGCCCAGGCAGCCAGCAATCCATTGAAGCATAACGAACTCTTTCCCGTTATCAAATGTGATTGTTTTCACAAAGGCCTTGATCGGGTTCAGTAAGTAACTTATCGCAGCAGCAACAGGAGCAGCTCTTTTGCTGCTTGTTGGTAAAGCCAGTCTAAGTTTTGTCACTCGCTCATCCAGTGTTGTAATCACACCCTTATGATTATGACCAATGATGGTATCTGCCTCCCAGTCACCAACGCGTGTACGGTCATTTGCTGCCTCTGGACGTTGCTCAATATCTACCCTGTCAGGTATCCCTGTACGGTTGTGAGCAGATCCATAGCGTTTACGATAGGTCTTCTTCTGGTGGCGAAGATGTAGGTATAGCTCACCCCCTGCCTTCTTGTCATCAAGAACATACTGATAAATGGTTTCATGATGAAGACTGATTACACCATCCTTTTTAAGCCTTCCTGCAATCTGCTCTGGACTCCAGTCCTTCTCAATATATTCTTTGATAATCAGCTTTATATCTTCACTCATCTTGACTGACTTTGGCTTGTTCTCATGACGCTCCTGCGCCTTCCTGTCCGCTTGTTGATGACGATAGCCACGTAGACCACTATTACGTGTGATCTCGCGAGAAACAGTCCCCTGAGAGCGGTCCAGTGCTTTTGCAATCTTATTTGCTGATGTTCCCATTTTTCTCTCAAGCTCGATATAATGCCTTTCTGTAAGGCTCAGGTGTTTATAGCTCACGGCTAACCTCCATAAGTAGTGTCGTAACTGGTTACGGATTACACCTGAGCCTTGCTCTTCTTGAAAGGTGTATTTCATGCCAGTTTTGACGTGGAGGTTATGCACTTATTATACGAATTCAGGTCTTGCAACAATGTTATGTATTCATTTTTATGTAATTATTCGGAGTGGAATGAACTCTTTAAGGTTGAATCCAAATTATAATTAAATTATGATAGCTAAATTAGTCAATAATTTTTTGGTTGTTTATAGAAGGAGCCCCAATAATGGGAAAAACAGATAATCAGGCATTTGGAGAGAAATTTCAGCAGCAATTGGCGAAAAATGGCCACCTGTCGCGTGCATTAGACTATTTTCAAGAAAAAGAGTACGCCACCGCAAAAATATTTTTGGAAATGGTAATCAAGGAAGATCCTACTGCAGATGTTTATCATTTATTAGCAATGGTTGAGCAGGGTGAAGGAGAGTTAGAGCAAGCAATGGTCTGGTTGAATAGTGCACTTGAGATTGCCCCAAAATCTGCCGATCTTTATAACACATTAGGGGATATATTAGTAAAGAGGAAAAGGTATCATGATGCCATTGATGCTTTTGAGAAGGCACTTAAGTTACAGCCAAATCATTCTGATGCAAGGTATAATCTTGGTACATCTCTAATGAGCTTGAAAGAGTATAAAGAAGCAGAGATATATCTACGACAAGTGTTAGAAAAGCAGCCTAATCATATCGGTACGTTACAGAATCTTTCTTTAGCGCTAAAAGAATTAGACCGAGAGCAAGAATCTTTAGATATGTCTGAAAAATTACTGGAACGTCAGGAGAGTGAGATTGCCTGTAATAACCATGGTACTATTCTGAAAGAGATGAATCGAAAAGAGGAAGCCCTTAAATATTTTGAGAGGGCGATAGAATTGAACCCGAAATATGCTGCAGCCTACTGCAATGCAGGCCTAATGATGATGGAGTTGGGGAGGAAAGAGCTAGCGATTGCACACTATAAATATGCGATTGCACTCGATGATCAAGACCCAGAATTTTATCACAATCTAGCCTTCGCATACTTTTCTGTGAATAGATATGGAGAGGGGTGGGATCTGTTTCGTCATAGGAAGCTGGTTAAAAATATGTATAGCTATACTGGAAATCCAGAATGGGAAGGGCAGTCGCTGAAAGGTAAAAAAATACTTGTGACTGCGGAGCAGGGGCTGGGAGATGAAATTATGTTTGCTTCTACGATCCCTGACCTCTCAAAAGAAGAAGGAGTTATCACTATTCAATGCGACCCACGACTCACAAGTATTTATCAACGTTCTTTCCCAGGGATTAAAATATTAGGAGTAGAGCGTAAGGATATAGATATTAACATGGAGGTAGACTATGAGAATTCTATTGGTGATCTGCCCCGTTTTTACCGTCGCACCTTAGATGATTTTCCGATCAGAAATGGATATTTTGATACGGATTCTCAAAAGGTTTCTGTTTGGAGGGAAAAATTAAATCAATTGGGCGATGGATTGAAAATTGGTCTCTGTTGGCGCTCAGGAGAGACTAAAAAAATACGGAAACATCAGTTAACATCGATATCAAGTATTAGTCAGTTCTATCCACTGTTGAATGTTCCAAATGTAACTATCATTTCGTTGCAGTATATGGATGTGACAGAAGAGTTGCAAATAGTAAAAAAAGAGACAGGAAAAGAGATTGTTTTATTAGAAGAAATTGATATGAAAAATGACCAAGATGAGTTGGCAGCATTAATGGAGGCATTAGATTTGACTATCTCAGTATATACAGCAGTATTACAGATGGCGGCGGCAGTAAAAGGTGCTAATGTCTGGGCCGTACCTTTTTTCGAAAACTCCCCATTTCACAGAGTAATGAAAACACCTGTACCATACGATATAGATGATAAAAAAAGAGATGACAGAGAGATGTTGGAGGCGCAGATAGATGCCGCGACATCTATACTAACAGAAGCAGTTAGAAAAAATGATCCATCAAAATGGATAACAAAAATTTCTACCAAAAGGGCGAAAAATGGAAGACTCTACCCTACTGAAAATTAAGTATGCAGATAGTATCTAAAATAAAATAAAAAAATAGTTAAAGGTTTTATGTTTGGAGTCGTTACTACTGGTGGAGGCGGTAAGAACAGAAGATGAAAAAACATCCCTACTGTATATCCGCCAGAGTATTAAGTATTTTTCAGGAGCATTAAAATGCCAGCATATATTAACACAAACGTAGCTTCAATTAACACAGTCCGTATTTTAGATTCATCACAGAAAGAATTAACCACTTCTATGGAGAGACTCTCTTCTGGTAAACGTATTAATCATGCGCGTGATGATGCGGCAGGTATGGCGATCTCATCCAAGATGACTTCGCAAATAAAAGGAATGAATCAAGCGGTGCGAAATACGAATGATGGTATCTCATTAGTACAGACGGCAGATGGCGCGATGGAGGGTATTTCAGATAAACTTCAACGGATGCGTGAATTGGCAGTTCAATCTGCAAATGGAATCTACTCTACTGCTGATAGAGCAGCACTCAATACTGAGTTTCAGGCGCTAGACGATGAGATTACTCGAGTTGCAGATTCGGCTAAATTTAATGATCAAGCACTATTAAATACTTCTTCTGGTCTGAATATTCAAGTGGGGCATTTGAATGAGACCTCAAGTAGAATTTCTGTGAGTAGAGCGGATGTCTCCTCTGATGCTATGGGTGGAGCCAATAAGATTAATGTTGCGTCAATTGGTACGGCGACAGCTTCTCAAACTGCTATTACCTCGATCGATGCTGCTTTGAGTCAGGTCAATACAGCAAGAGCAAGTTTGGGTTCTACTCAGAACCGACTTGAAACTACCGTAAAAGATCTGAAAAATAATGTAGAGAATCTATCAGCTTCTCGCTCTCGTATTCAGGATGCTGATTTTGCTTCTGAGACTGCAAACTTAGCTAAGAGTCAGATATTGCAACAGGCAGGTATGGCGATGTTAGCACAGGCGAACCAGCTACCACAGCAGGTGCTTTCACTACTTAGATAAGATAGGTAGGGTAGTTGATAACACAAAAGGCTCCTTCGGGAGTCTTTTATGTTATCCCAAGCCCCCCTAGGGGGCACTCTCTTGCCTAAAGGCAATTCACCTTGTGACCGCAATTGACCTAATGTCAATTGTAGTGTTACAATAAAAGTAAAAATATATTAGGAAGTATTGGTATGTCGGTGATGGTGACAGAGGTTTATGATGCACTGATTGAGGCTGGTGCTAGCAAAGAGTCTTCCAAGAAGGCGGCAGAAGCTGTTTCAATGCAAGATAGTAGATTAACTAGAATAGAGTTTTTAGTGATAGGTCTGTATTTAGCAGGTGTCAGCAGGTGCTGCCATTTTAGGTTATAAAATTGGAGTGTAATCTATGAGTAAAATGAGGGACAACTTAGTGTTGGAGCAGTTAAAAAAAATCAGGACTGAACAGTCGGCTGCTAGAGATCGTGATGCTGAGATATTTATGCGGCTTTCAACCATTGAGAGTGGTATTGCTAGAATTGCAACATCGGAGTCTGGCAATTATAGTGAGATTGTGCAGGATAGACATGTTGTCGATAAGCTTCGGGATAGGGTTGATATTATCGAGAGGCGTCTTGAGATTGCTTCGTAAGCGGCAAAGAGTGCCTGTTGTGTTATTGTGTAATGAGGGTGAGATTGTGGTGAATATGTTAAGTTGTTGATATTACTGCTGTGATTAAATTAAAAAAGGCGTGTCAGATTATTCTGGCACGCCTTTTGCATTTCTCTGGGTAAGGCAAGTTGCAGCGAGTTTAGAACAGCAAACTGCCGTAACTATTTTTTAAATGTTAGGAGAAATGTTATGCCACAATTTATTAATACAAATATTATGTCGTTGAATACAGTGCGTGTTCTTGACCAATCACAAAAATCTCTGCAAACCTCTATGGAACGCCTCTCTTCTGGTAAGCGTATCAA
>Ga0233439_10001867_pt1 | contig 25158 bp, 20 predicted proteins | sample SI_123_September_6_FD_182713 | JGI IMG/M metagenome (GOLD analysis project Ga0233439, IMG submission 182713) | Seawater microbial communities from Saanich Inlet, British Columbia, Canada - SI_123_September2016_100_MG | ecosystem: Environmental > Aquatic > Marine > Inlet | place: Canada: British... | reverse complement strand
TGTAATTACCTGCACTAATGGTCTTCAGGCCTTGACTGTTTTAAAAAACCCGGAACAAAAATCGGTCATAGACTTGATTCTATGTGACTGGGAAATGCCGGGAGCAAAAGGAGACGAAATTCTAAGTTTTGTCAGGAAAGATAAAGAAATTCGCCATCTCCCGTTTATTATGACGACCTCACGTTCAGAGAAGGAAGATTTGATAAAAGTCGCAAAACTGGGAATTAACAACTACCTGGTTAAACCGTTCTCCGCTACCGATTTAATAGATAGAATCAAAAAAGTAATGGAAACTACAAAGGACAGTTCCAAAAAGAAACGCTTTAGTAAAAACACCGCCCTCCTGGTAAAAGCAAAGTTTAAAGGGGAAAATGAGACTAGTAATGGAACTTTATATGAGATTTCATTAGATAAAGGACTGATCAGATCTCCGTTGTCCAAGAAAATTCACCTAAATTTATATGAACAATTCGGACTTCAAATCAAATTCATAAATGAAATAATTAACTTAAAGGGGGAGGTCCGATCGCTGGAACCAGACATTGAGGATCAATTTTCAAAAGACTTCGCGATGGTTGGGTTTAAAATCACAGAAATCAAGGATGCTGACAGGGAGATTCTGGAACTATTACTATCGTGAGAAAACCTGTTAACTTCAGGAGTCTGCGTATTCCAATGCTATATTTCTAAATTCATCTTCAATTTCCAAAAGTGATTCCACCATTGAAGGATCAAAATGTTTGCCTTTTCCTTCGGAAATTATTTTAATGGCCTCCTTATGGGAGAAAGGAGGTTTATAGACTCGTTTGCTTATTAGAGCGTCATAAACATCTGCCACCGCCATCAACCTCGCTGAAACAGGAATACCATCTCCTTTAAGCCCCTCGGGGTATCCCGAACCATCCCATTTCTCCTGATGGCTATATGCAATTTCACGGGCGAACCTCAAAAACGTAGATTTTCCACCCAACATTTTCTCTGCCGCTAAAATAGCATCTCTTCCATAGGCGGGGTGCTTTTTCATCTCATCGAATTCCTCGTCTGTAAGCTTTCCAGGCTTCATCAAAATGTTGTCTGGCACGCCTACTTTCCCGATATCGTGGAGGGGTGCTGATTTGTATAAGAGTTCGATGGTCGGGTCATCCAGATCAGAGCTATACTGATCATAATTCCGCAATTGAGTTGCCAGAGCCTTGATGTAATTCTGTGTCCGCTTAATGTGGCCGCCCGTCTCGGGATCACGGTATTCGGCAACAACTGCCATACTAAAAATAATCACATCCTGAGTTAAAACTAACTCCCGAGTCCGTTCTTTTACTTTTTCTTCTAATATGACATTTTGATTTTTCAGACTTTCCCGAGCCATCTTAAGCGACAAATGGTTTTTCACCCGTTCTATCACAATAGGTGGGCTGATTGGCTTGGTAATATAATCCACTGCCCCGAGTTCGAGCCCTTTCTTTTCGCTTTTTTCATCGGTCATAGCGGTAAGGAAGATTATCGGGATTTCTGTTGTTTTTTCCTCAGATTTCAATCTTTTGCAAACTTCGTAACCATCCATACCCGGCATCATAATATCCAGCAATATTAGATCCGGTGGGTTATCCGAACCAGCAATTTGTAAAGCCTTTTCCCCATTTGTGGCCACACTGCGTTTATAATCTGATAAAACATCTACAAGAACATCGATATTCTCCGGGGTGTCATCAACGATCAGGATCTTTTGATTCTTTATTTGCTCATTCATTTATATTCTCTTTTAAAATTAGATTAGGAGAAAAATTGGGAATGATCTTGAATGCTTTTTCTCCATTATTAGCGAATGCATGCTTGTAATTCTCCGATGCTAAAGTTCCTTTAATCTTAGTAAGATTTGAATGTGTGTCATCGATCACCATTACGCGCAATTCAGAAGCTATTGAGAAAAGATCATTCATGTTCAATTTGTTCGAGAATTTTTAGAATTCCCTCATCATTAAATTTCGTAACCAGTTCTTTTATATTTTCTACCAACTGTTTGCCGTGAGGCTCTATATTCTCCAGTTCGGAAAAATATTCCTTCAAATCCAAAAGCATCCCATCTTTCACAGCCTTTTTCATCGAATCAAGAGTAGATTGAGATATTTTAATTTTTGAATAATCAATTTGTAAATCGGGCTTTTTATTTTCTTCCGGCTGCAAATGTTTCAAGTTATCAAGAAGACGATCCAGATGCTCCCAAAAATCATTCCACAACGAAACTTCGATATCCTCACCCTCGCGAAGTTTGCCTTCCAAGGGTTCGGAGATCGCAGCCAACTCATCTGCTCCTATTGTTGCCGAAACTCCTTTGACTGTATGAACAAGTCTCTCAGCAAGTTTGGTTTCTCCTGATTTCAAGGCACTTTCTATTTCAGATTTTGTATTGATATTGGTCGTGTAAAAATTCCCCAGCAACTTACGGTAGAGTTTTTTATTTCCGTTAACCCTTTCTAATCCGGCATCTACATCAATTCCTGAGATCTTTGACAAGTAATCATCTTGCTGTATGAATGGATTGTTCTCTGAATGAGATATTCCATTTTGCCCCATTCCTTCTCGAACAGAGACCCATTTGATGAGGGCCGCAATTAATTCCTTGGGATTGATGGGTTTGGCAACGTGATCGTTCATCCCGGCTTCGATACATTTTTCCCGGTCTCCCTGCATGGCATTGGCTGTCATGGCAACAATTGGCAGTGTCGAAAAACGTTCTATCTTTCGCACAGCACGCGTTGCCTCATATCCATCCATTTCCGGCATTTGAATATCCATCAAAACGCAGTCGTATTCCGATTGTGTTACTTTTTCAACGGCCTCTTTCCCGTCTTTCGCTATGGTGACATTCATTCCAGCCTGTTCTAACAGTTCGGTGGCAACTTCCCGGTTGATCTCATTGTCATCAACAAGCAATATTTGCGCGCCTAATATATTTTCTAACCCCAAAACTTCCTGTTGGGCCTTGGCTTTTCCCCCAAATTTTTCTTTGCCAACTTTTTTTCCAAATACCTCCATAATACATTCAAACAACAATGATGGATTCATGGGTTTAACTAAAAACCCATCGAGTTTTGCCTCTTCAGCCTTACGCACAACCTCTTCACGTCCATAAGCTGTTAACATGATAATTTTGGGGATATGATTCAGGCGAGGATGCTTCTTGATTATTTCCGATGTCCTGATCCCGTTCATTTCCGGCATTTGCCAGTCCATTATAATGAGGTCATAGGGGTTGTCTGAATCAGCGGATTCCACCATTGAAATAGCTTCGGAACCAGAGGATGCCATCGACACATCCAGTGAAAAGGATTGCAGAGTATATTCCAGAACATCTCTTGCCGCCTGGTTATCATCAACTATCAAGACTCTCTTCCCCTTGAGATCATCGGAAAAGATTAACCGTTTATACTGTTTACGGGAACTCACTCCAAGAAATGCTGTAAAAATAAAACTACTACCCTTTCCCGGTTGGCTCTCTACCGAGATTTTGCCATCCATCATTTCAACCAGTTTTTTACTTATTGTCAGCCCAAGCCCTGTGCCTCCAAATTTGCGCGTTGTAGACGCATCAGCCTGACTAAATGATTGAAACAACTTTGAGATCTGTTGCTCCGTCAACCCTATACCCGTATCCTTTACAGAAAACTTCAGCTCCACTTGTTCGCTGTCAGCTTTCAAACACTTGATCTCTACGATAATTTCACCTTTATCTGTAAACTTCACCGCGTTATTTGTCAAGTTCGTAAGGACTTGTCCTAATCTAAGAGGGTCACCTACAAGCGAATACGGAACGTCTCTATCAATAGAAAACAATACCTCTAATCCCTTCTCTTGGGCCTTTAGTGTAACCAGTGTAGACAGGTTTTCCAGTACTTCGTCCAACTCAAAATCTATCGACTCCTTATCCAGTTTGCCCGCTTCAATCTTGGAGAAATCTAAAATATCGTTTATCAGACCCAGCAAGGCATTGGCAGAGGATTGAACCTTACTAAGGTAATTATGCTGTTTTGGAGTCAATTCTGTTTTTAGAGCTAGATAACTCATTCCAATAATGGCGTTCATGGGAGTGCGGATTTCATGGCTCATGTTTGCAAGGAAATCGCTCTTGGCCTGGGTGGCGTCTTCCGCCTTTTGCTGGGCAAGTTTAAGCTGTTCAGAATAATTATAAATACTGGAAAGAAGTGGCCTTACTGTTTTTGCATTTAGATAAGTTCCGATCAGGATAAAAATTAAAGCTATCGCTCCAGAAACAAAACCTGCACTTAAAAATGGCTCAAAAAATTCGGATTTATCAATTTTAGCAACCAGACCCATTTCAAGAAATGGGAGGTATTCATAGGCTGCAATTACTTTCTTGCCCGAGCGATCCAAAGATTCTATTACACCAGACTTCCCTGAAAGAGCAAGTTGCATGGGTCTGGCCAAATCAGAATCAGGGTCGAAATCAACATAGTTTAGCGCTTCAACTTTTGTTTTACGAAATGATAAGAGGAAAATAATTTTATCGTCTTTGAGCTCCGCCAGAACAAGCTCTCCCGTTTTCCCCAGACCCGTGTACCTCCGATGACTTTCTTTTATTTGACTCAATGTTGCGAAACGGGCGGCGCCTTTTACCTTGCTGACATAAAAGAAAGCATTATACTTCCCAACAGCTTCCATAAGCCGGGCTTGAGCCTTGACCAAATCTTCCAATTGGGTCTTTTTGTTGCTTAATGTTAAATGGTGTAGAACTAAAAATCCTGACACGGTTACTGCAAAGGCAATCACCACCATTATAAGGATTGAACGAATCTCTATCTGTCGTTTACTGATTAATTTTGACATTGTGATTTATGGATTTACCAGCAACCGGTCATAAGCGTCTTGCCTCAATTGCTGGGTAGTCCCATTCAAAATCATTTGTTTTAGCTCTTTTTCCAGCTTAGGCACCAATGCGGCATTCTTCCTATGAACATAATGGTAAAGAAACATTGTTTCAAGAATACCGCCTAACATTTTTATATCCGTATAGTTTTGAAGTTTCATTTCAAGCAATGCACTTATCCTTGGCATAACTGCTATATCGATTTCACCTTTATCTAACATTCTCATGGCTGCTTCATACGAAGAAGCCACCACGACATTCATGCCTTTTGTGCCTTCCTTGGCAAATAGGATGCCCTTAACAATTCCGATACGATAGGGTTTTAGGCTATACCATCCAGTAACAGGAAAGGTCACGCTCTTAGTAAATACGGCTCCCTGTATGTAATTAATTGGGATAGGGACTTGAATTAGGTTAGAAAAACCCCTACCGATACCATCGATTCGCTGAAGTTCTGCATCAACCTTTCCAGCGTTTGATTGTTCTAATGCTTCTTTTCCCGAAAATGGTTTAATTTCAACATTGTAATCAATACGCTTGTAAGCTTCTCTGAGTACAGCTATACCCGCATGGGCATCGGCTGAACCATCAACAACACTAATCACTACGGAATCACTAGCATATGAAGATACTACGTGTGCGTATATAAGAAATAACACAGCTAAAGTAATGCGAACCGATACCATAACTAGACCTAAAAACAATTAAATTCTGTTGCCAATATAAACCCCACTGAAATTAGTATAATTCAGATGAGCAAAAAGCATTCAGAAAAATAACTGCAATTGAAGGCGTACTCTATCGTCATTTTGATTGTGAACGGATTCATTGTTCATAAGATATGCGTATTCGGCCTGTATCCTCAAATTATGGCCATAAATATAATAATTGAGACCTCCTACTACTTCCTGAGGGTCAACAGCCGATTTTTCTTGAGTCCTACGGTACAGAAAAGGGGTGAGGGTCGGGATTTGAGGGGGTTATACAGACATACTCCTGAAATATGTGGACTAGGTTTTCTGAAGCGCTTTATTCAACCGAACAAGCGTTTCTTCTTTTCCGAGAAGGAGGATAACATCATATATGCCGGGGCTCACTGTAGTGCCGGTGAGAGCTACCCTTACTGGTTGTGCAAGTTTGCCGAGCTTGGTGCCTTCTTCTTCCACGATTTTTTTGAACAAAGTTTCAATTTCTTCCGCAGAAAAGTTTTCCAGTTGGGAAAGTCCGGCAATAACTTTTTCCAGCAGGGGTCTGGCCTCCGCAGTCAGGAACTTTGTTTTAGCCTTCTCATCGAACTCTACTTCCTTACTAAAAAAGAATTTCGATTTTTCTGCCATCTCAACGAGAGTTTTGGCCCTTTCGTTCAAGGAGGGAATCACTTTGGCAATCTCCTTCGCATTCAACCCGTGGCCATCCTGTAATACACCGGTACGAACCAGTAACGGTTCCAAATATCCAGCCAGTTCTTCAGGCGGAGTCGTCTTGATATAATGCTCATTCAACCAGGATAGTTTATCCGGATCAAACACCGCCGCTGAAGTATTCACCGAATCGAATGAAAAGTGCTGAATCATTTCTTGCCGCGAAAAAATTTCCTGATCTCCATGTGACCAACCCAACCGGGCCAGATAGTTGATCATGGCAGATGGCAGATAGCCCATATCGCGATAAGCCAATGCTGAGGTTGCCCCATGGCGTTTACTGAGGCGGGCTTTGTCCTGCCCCAGGATCATTGAGATATGCGCAAACTTGGGACGGGTAAAGCCTAACGCGTCATACAGCAAACACTGTCGTGGTGTGTTGGAAAGATGGTCATCTCCCCTTATTACATGAGTGATACCCATGTCGGCATCATCGACCACGACCACAAAATTATAGGTGGGAGAACCATCGGTTCTCTGCAAGATCAAGTCGTCCAGCTCTACAATATCAAACACCACCTTGCCGCGCAAAAGGTCATCAACCACTATGGAACCCTCAAGAGGTGCCTTGAACCGAATTACAAATGGACTCCCTTCCGGCTGATCGGTTCGCTCCCTGCACGTTCCATCATATTTGGGTTTGAGTCCTTTTTTCTGAGCCTCATTGCGTTTGCGGTCCAACTCTTCCGGTGTGCAATAACACCGATAGGCTTTTCCTTCTTTAAAGAGCTGGTCAACCTTTTGCGAATAAATTTCCTGCCGCTCCGTTTGCCGATAAGGGCCTTCGTCCCAATCCAACCCTAACCACTTCATGGACTCCAGAATTTCAGCAATAGATTCTTCTGTGGAACGCTCATGGTCCGTATCCTCAATACGTAACACGAATTGTCCGCCGTGGTGGCGGGCAAACAACCAGTTGAACAGGGCCGTCCTCACCCCGCCAATATGTAAAAACCCCGTAGGACTGGGGGCAAATCGAACCTTTATCGGATCACTCATTTTTATTCTCTAAAAAAACTGCGTTATTTATGGATTCGTCAAACGGCTAAGGGTAACAAATTAGATAGGAAAACTTAAGCGTAATAATTAAGGAGGGTAAGATGAACCGCTAAGTTACAGGTGCCACAAAAATCAGGACAACGCATCCCAACACAAAAAAAAACAGCCGACCAGGGAGTGGTCGGCTGTTCTCCAGGGTAAGAGCTCTACTCGCTGATCAAGCCCTCACTATAAAACAGTAAATCTTAGTTACAGGTAACGGTAACTGGGATAGCACCGGTGTTGGTGATTTTTACCAATCCGCTGATATCACCAATGGAGTCCCCACGAGTGAAAGCAGGCTGAGAAACCAGCGTTACTTTACCAGCACCCATGCCGCCTCTTTGAGGTAGACCGGTTCTTCCACCATCTGTACCATTCAGGCTGTCGTTATTATCATTCGGTCCCAAAGCGATAGGAACAGTGGTGAAGTTGGAAGATTTCCAGATACTCAAGTTTGCACTACCGCGATCATTGCCGGTGTAACCAAATTTGTCGTTAGTCATGTGAGCTACTTTGTCGGCTTCCAGCGTAATGCTTTTAGCATCGTTACACTTAGCCATTTGACCATTGCTGATCTTTCCCGCATGAGCGGAAAAAGCAAGACCCGCAACAAACATAACCGTTAAAGCAAAAACCTTTTTCATAATTTCTCTCCTTTTGGGTTTTATAAAAGATCACTCGTTCAGCAGTGCTAATAGATACGCTTCATATATTTATTGGAGAGTGTAATGAAACAGATATATTTTGCATATCAGCCGAACACTATTTTTTATACGGCCCACGACCTAATCTTGACCCGGAAAAATCTTTATGCTGATCAGAAAATTCAGCAGGGCTTTTTAAGAACCCGTCAAACTTTTCATAAAATCAAGAAACGCTTTAAAGGGATACAGGGAAGAAAATAAAATGAAAACCATCCATCTAATTTGAGTTTCAGGGGAAGGGCAATTACGATGGGGACTAAGAAACTACCTACAGGTTTAGAACAAAAAAAAACAGCCGACCAGGGAGTGGTCGGCTGTTCTCTAGGGCAAGGACCCAACTCGCTTATTAAGCCCTTACTAAATCTAATCTTAGTTACAAGAAACCATAACGGGATTCAGGCCATTATTGGTGATCTTAACCAATCCGCTGATATCTCCAATGGAGTCTCCACGGCTGAAATTGCTTTGCCCGACCAGCGTAACTTTATGTTTACCCATGCCGCCTCTCTGAGGCAAACCGGTTCTTCCACCATCAGTACCATTAACACTGTCGTTGTTGTCATTCGGTCCTAATGAAACAGGAATTGTGGTGAAGTTAGATGACTTCCAAACCACTACATTTGCACCACCACGATCATTGTCGGAATAACCGAATTTGTCGCTGGAAGTGTTAGCTGGGCCCGCATTTTCAAGAGTAATGCTTTTTGCATCATTACATTTTGCGGTTTGACCGGTAGTGATTGAACCTGCATTTGCAATCATGGCAAAACCTGCAACCATGGCTACTGTCAAAACAAAAATCTTTTTCATAACCCTCTCCTTAAAAGTTTTGTTTATTAAAAAATCTCTACTCTTTTTGCCTATTAAAAACACTTGACTCGTGTGACGAGAAACTTTGCCCTACTTATTTTTCTTAGAGATTTTAATGGATAGGGACACCTGTATATATAGGTGCAAAACCTTTTTTCAGGTAGGCAATGTCCCCTATTATGGTAGTAATATACCTACACATGCATAGGTATTTGTCCTACATTCTGAGAGGGATTTATTAGTGAGGGTGGGAAGGTATTGAGTAACAAGCGTTACTACAGGAGCCGTTGGGAAATCGCGTAATGGATCAATTCAGCATTCTTCTTCATTTGCATTTTATCCAAAATACGCGAGCGGTGGGTGCTGATCGTTTTGACACTCAGCGACAACTCCTTCCCAATCTCGGTGGGGGACTGCCCCTTTGCCAGCATTATAAAGACCTGATGCTCCCGGTCCGAAAGTGTTTCGTGAGCCGGACGGTCGGATTTGCTGAAATCAAATGCCAGTTTTTCCGTGATTTCAGGACTAGCATATTTTCCTCCATCAGCAACTTTTCTGACAGCGGCATAAATCTGGTCAGTACTACTTTCCTTTGTGACAAAGCCCGATGCCCCGGCTTTGAAGAAACGGACGGCATAATGTTCTTCCGGCAGAACCGTTAAAATCAGGACGGGTAGTTTAGGGCGTTCGTCTCTCAGTTGTTTGAGAACCTCCAAGCCGCCTCTTCCAGGCAGGGAAATATCTAGAATAGCCAAATTCAAATCCATTCCCTGAACCTTTTCCAGTAACTCTTCCCCGGATTCTGCCTCATCCACCACCTCAATGTCCGGGGTCTCAGAAAAAGCGTTCTTCAAACCTCGACGAAAAAGAGGGTGATCGTCCGCAATAATTATTTTAATTTTTCCTGCTTCCTTTTTTGTTGCCATGATCCTCCTTTTTTAATATTGATTGTTACTGTTGTTCCTTCATTTGGAATACCATGAATCTGCACATTGCCGCCCCAGACCATCGCTCGTTCCCGCATGCCCAGTAACCCCAATGACCTCAAGCTCAATACGTTCTGGGGTGAAATCCCGCACCCATTGTCCCGAACCTGAAGGGTGATAGATTCATTGAATTGACTCAGTGTAACATAAACATTAGTCGCACCGGCATGTCGGACAATATTAGTCAGGGTTTCCTGAAAAACTCGAAACAAGGTTGTAGACCTCTCCAAATCAAGCTCAAAGTCATTGAGGTCATTCACGAAATCACACTCGATATGAGTCCTCTCCTTAAACTCCTTCGCCTGCCATCTAATAGCCTCGGCAATTCCCAAGTCATCCAAAATCGGCGGCCTGAGATCCATTGCAATTCTTTTTACCGTTTGAATCGCCTCATCGCTCATTTCGAGAAGCTGTTCCGCTGATTTTTGAATAGTCGGATTGTAATAGGCAAGTTTGTTACTAAGCAGGGAGAGTTCCAGTTTGATTGTGGTGAGTATCTGACTGAGGTGATCATGCACTTCCCGAGCAGTACGGGTTCTTTCTTCTTCGCGCACCTGTTCCAAACGTAAATACAGGTTACGCAACTGGTCATACGAGCGTTCACTTTCGTCCTGCGCCTGCTTCCTTTCCAGCACCCTCCCAAGTTGGGTTCCAACCTGAGCCATAATGTCCAGTATTTCCGGGTCAGGTTTTACGGCCTTGGGCGAAAAAAATTCCATCACCCCCACTACCTTCTCGCCGATCAATATTGGGAACGCAAACCCGGCTTTTACCCCAATATTTTTTACAAGGTTCGCACGGGGAAAATTAGAGTCTTTAGTCACATCCATGATCCAGGCGGGCTCACCACTGATCAATACCCGACCGGGCAGGCCAATCCCTTCTTCCAAAGGTGTATCTTTGGTAATATTTTGGAATATGTCAAATTTTCCGGGTTCCTCTACATGCCATATCTTGGTTGGGAAAAGTCCATCAGAAGGATTTTCTGCGGTCAAATAGAGATGTCCCAATGGCCATCCGGCAAACTCGCAGACCTTGCGAATACAAAAACGCAGGGTTTCATCTACTGCCCGAGCCTCATTGGAAACGACTGCAATGGTCTTAACAAGTTTGGAAAATTCTATTTCGGCATTTAGACGTTCGTTGGTTTCCTGATACTTACCGGTCCTTTCCTGGATTTTTTCTTCCAATTTTTCATTGGAAGAGCGCAGGCTTTCCTCAGCTTTATTAATGATCAGGCAAAGTATGGCCGTCATCCAAATGGTGAATATCGCCAGAAGCCGGTTGGCAACCACTTTCCCCCATTCCCCTCCGGGCGGGGAGATCATAAAACCCGCCCCATTCAAAACAGAACCCAAAATTGCCGCACCAATAATTAAAGACCGGTTTCCTGACATCAGTCCTAAAATAACCAGAACCACATAAAGCATTCCATCCGCAATTCCCAAGGGAACTTGGGTATCGACCATAAAGATCAACCCTGAAAGAGCCAACCCGAGACTCAAATGCTTCAGAGAATATTCTTTATTTGTTTTCATCTTTTGTGTAATCAATCCAAACAATAAATTTTAACAACATGCCACATCAACCAACAATAACCCCTTGCAATCTGGTAGAAACTGAAAACGGTTTTGCTACCACGAATTGGACCCTAGCAGGGAGAATAGCGGAGTTTAATAAAAAATGATAAAATAGCTAACGAGAAATGGGGTTCCATTTACATGTCGCACTAACACTTAAAATCTTAATATATGAATATAAAGGCCGCATGGGTTCTGATGATAGTAGCTGTTGGTTTTCCTGGTGTCAATTGGGCAGGAGAGACCAAAACTGAAATGGTACTACTTAAGGAAGCCCAGAATCCTGACGAACTGGTCTACAAAGGGCGTCTCTGCAAAAAATCTTTTACCATTAAAAAAGGCCTGGATTACCCTGATCTTCGCGAAATGCGGAATTATTTTTGTAAGGGAGAGTACTCCGTTATCCTGGACGGCCCTCCCGGAACCACCGTCACCCTGTATGGTCAGTTTTTTTTTGAGGAAGAGCACGGTTATCTGACCCTGACCAAAACGGATCACCGACGAGTCTGGCTTTGGGACCTTGAAGAGTTCCCGGACGGTAAATGGGTGGTCGCAGAGGCTAACAAAGATACCGGAGCTTACGAAGTGTATTATCACGCCGGGACCAATTTTAGAATGAAGCTGGGGTCTGTAAAGTGGAACGAAATCCCCTGACTCGCTTCCATTCCCAAAACTTTCCTCTGGGTAAAGAAATTGCAGATCAACCTGATTCAAAGTAAAACCCTGCTGACCCGCTCCAGTGGATACCTTAAGCAGGTTTGCTCACATTCTCTCAACCCTTATGGCGGATGCGGCTACGGACTTTCCGCTTGCGGAGAAGGATGTTACGTCCGATTCAACCCATGGCTCACTAAAGGTCGCGAGTGGGGGAAGTTTGTCGATGTAAAAATCAACGCTGAAGAGTTGTATACCCAAACGGCAGAAAAGGAAAAAAACTGGGCGCATAAACGCTCTACCCCTTTTACCATTTTCATGTCAAGCTCCACCGACCCCTGGCAACCCGCAGAAAAAAAATATCGTGTGACCCGAGCGATCCTCCAGGCCATGACGACCTGCCCACCCGACGCATTGATTCTACAAACTCACAGTTCAAATATTCTGGATGATCAGGCAACCTTGCTTAAACTCCGATGCTCGCTCAGAATCCATATTTCCATAGAAGGAGACAGGAGCCGCCTGCCCGGACTGCCCCCTCCCCCCTGTAGCATAGACAAACGAATTTCTGCTTTGAAACAACTGTCTGCACAGGGCCTCAAAACCGTTGCCTGCCTTTCACCTTTGTATCCGCTGGAGAATCCGCATAAGTTTTTTGATCGACTGAAAAAAGCCGGTGCTTCCGCAGTGATCATCGACCATTTTATAGAAGGGGATGGAACTGCTGAGGGTTCCCGGACTTTGAAAACCCGTCTTCCTTCTGCTATGCGCCAAATCCAGGAGGATTCTATCTACCTCCCCTACCGAACCCAAATCGTCAACATTGCCCGCAATTATCTGCCTGTAGGAGTTTCGTCCCAAGGATTCGCCGGGCACTACTCATGTTGACTGCCATGCCTGTACCGCCAGAACTCATAGATCAGGTTATCTCTATGGATGGCAGGGGTTACAAAGCGTATAAAAATCTCCAAGGACAAAGTTTTCCCTTCGGCCTGTTTCAATTAACCTTCGAACATGTACAGGGCGACCCTTTTGCCGCACCTTCCCGTCTATCCATAAAAATAGAACTTCCTTCAGCGGGTTTTTCCAATTCTCACTACAACACCCCATTAAGAAAACTGGCTCTGGAAGATCATTTGTTAAGAGCAGTTAATCAACGTGTCCAGAAATGTCAGGGAAAGATCAAAGGTTCTGGTCGAAGCGGAGAAATTGCCGTTCAATCACCGGGACAAAAAGTAATTCGCAGAAGCGGGATGCAAATAAAAAAAGATGCTTTAATCCTGACTCTGTTCGTGGGACTTCCCGGAGACGGACGAAGAGTTCTGGCGAAGGAATGCGTAAAGCTTTTAGCCGAAGTTATTCCCCCGGTCTGGGAAGAGTGTCTGCTGACGAAATCCCTCGACATGAACGAAGTGCAAAAAGCAATCGAAACCCTGGAAGACTATTCCGCATTGAGCGAATTGCTAAATCAAAATCAATGGGCAAGTTTTGTAGCGAATGGATCGCTTCTTCCTCGCGCATCAGGGATAAGCGACCTGCCTCTCAAAAGCGGTGGTGTGCTTTTTTCTGCGCCGGAAGAACTCAGCACCGAAATTCATTTACCTCATAGTGGAAAAATATGTGGCATGGCTATTCCTTTGGGAATTACTTTAATTGTCGGAGGGGGGTTCCACGGTAAAAGTACCCTGCTGAAAGCCATTCAGGATGCAGTCTATCCTCATGTCATCGAGGATGGACGCGAACGCATTGCAACCCAGCCGACCGCAGTTAAAATTCGCGCGGAAGATGGTCGCTCCATCCAGCCCATCAACGTTTCCGGGTTTATGGATAACCTGCCGCTCGTTCCCTCTACCGCGAATTTCTCCACCGTCTCCGCCAGTGGCTCTACATCCCAAGCCGTAAATATTCTTGAAGCGATCGAAGCCGGTTCTTCGCTTCTCCTGATGGATGAAGACACCTGCGCCACCAACTTCATGATCCGGGATGAGAGGATGCAAGCTCTGATTACTTCCACACAGGAGCCGATTACACCACTGGTGGACCGGATTAACGAATTGCAGAAAAATTTCGCAGTGAGCACCCTTCTCGTTATGGGAGGAAGCGGGGACTATTTTGAATCCGCAGACCAGGTCATTGCCATGGATTCATTTCAACCCCGGCTCGTGACAGCAAAAGCTAAACAGATTGTTCGGGAAAACCCGGGCAGTCGCAAAACCGAGGCCCAATCTCCTCTGCCAAAAGTGCAAATGCGAACCCGTAATTTATCGGGATTGGATTTTAGTCGAGGTAAAAAGCCCTGCGTAATTCAAACCCAAAAAATAATTTCGCTCATCCTCGGACGAACTGAAATCGATGTGCGTTATATCGAGCACCTGATTGAGCCAGGGCAATTGGAACTCTGCGGCTGGATTCTGAAACAACTTAAAGATATGCAGGAAAATGATTCCTATGTGTCAAACAGCACTGCGATAAAATGTATTTTAAAAAACGTTGAGACAGGGGAACTGGAGTCAATCGCCCCGTTCAACAATGGCCTACTCGCCCTCCCACGATTTCAGGATGTGATGGCCGTTTTAAACCGACTGCGTTAACTCCCATCAAATTTTTCCGGGTCGTTTTAAATTTCCCGACCCGAATCCCATTTCCCTTCTGATAGATATTGGCATTCAGACTATAATAAGAAAAGTCTTCTTACTGAGAAGTTTCCTGTCTCTTCTTTCCAACCTGTTTAATGATTCTTTAAATGTCTTACTGGGATAAAGTCAAACTATACCATCAATATTCTAAGCACGATCACTACCGATCGGCTCCCGGACCCGGCTATATGGATTGGGAAAATCAACCCGATCCCTTTCGTCATTATGATGGCGCAGAAATAATTAAATTAAAAAAAATATCTCTGAACGAAGGGCCCCGTTTCTATGAAGTTTTACAACAAAAAAGTATTCCCTCTCTTCCTTTAAACTTCGAAACCCTTTCCCAATTATTTTTTGATAGCCTCGCAATTTCAGCTTGGAAAAGTTTTCAGGGATCAAAGTGGGCCCTTCGGGTTAACCCTTCAAGCGGAAACCTGCACCCAACTGAGAGTTATTTAATCTGCGGTCCCATAGAGGGAATTAATAATTCTCCCTCCGTTTCCCATTACGACCCAAAAACTCACGGACTGGAAATTCGAACAACTTTTTCAAATCAGACTTGGGAAAACCTGTCAGAAGGTTTTCCGAAAAACACTTTCTTCATCGGTTTAACTTCCATTTATTGGAGAGAAGCATGGAAGTACGGACTAAGAGCTTTCAGATACTGCCATCACGATATGGGTCATGCTCTGGCAACAATAAACATAGCAAGCTCAGTATTAGGTTGGCGAACTCAATTGATGGATCATCTTGGCAGTAAAGATCTGGAAATAGTTTTAGGATTACACGAAAAAAATGAAGAAGAAATAGAAGTTGCCAATTGTCTGATCGCCGTCACTTCGCAAGAAAGCAATATTAAAAGTAGGGATTTTGTTTCTGGTTTTTCTCATTTGAAATGGCTTGGAGTTCCAAATATTTTGAGCAAAGACCACATGGATTGGGAGGGCATTTCAGAAGTCTCACAAGCTACGCTAAAGCCGTGCACCACAGACCTGCCAAATGCCGATTTTAAACGAGGAATACTGTTAAACCTTTTGCAGGAGGATTCCTTTCCCATAAGGAAAGCCATACATCAGCGAAGAAGTGCCGTTGCCATGGATGGAAAGACGCGGATTTCAAGTGAAACATTTTATCAGTTTATGGCAAAAACTATCCCCGATGCCTGCCCTTCCCCCTTCCAAACTTTTTCATGGGATCCACAAATTCATTTAGGACTTTTTGTCCATCGGGTGGACGGACTTGCTGAAGGCTTGTATTTTTTGGTGCGAAATAAAAATCATTTGAGTGATTTAAAAACCAAATTGAAAAATGATTTCACCTGGACCAAACCCAAAGCCTGCCCGCCAGATCTGGATTTATTTTTATTACAGGAAGGAGATTTTGGCGGCATTGCCACTTCCGTTTCGTGTGGACAGGAAATCGCCGGGAAAGGCTGTTTCAGCCTGGGTATGATCAGTGCCTTTGAAAATAGTTCTCTCAATTATGGCCCCTGGATGTATCCCCGTCTCTATTGGGAATGTGGAGCCATCGGACAGATGCTATACCTTCAGGCTGAAGTCAGTGGAATCCGCAGTACGGGTATTGGATGCTTCTTTGATAACCCCGTGCACCAGATCTTCGGCATTAAAGATGGAAGTTATCAAAGCTTGTATCACTTTACGGTTGGAGGGCCTGTTGAGGACACCCGTCTCACCACCCTTCCCCCCTATGAAGAGGATTGAGCCTATTTTTTCACCAGCTCCAAAGCAATATACAAACCCGCATCGGTAACGGTATATTTACCTTCAACCTTATCTTTCTTCTTCAGGTTTGTTAAAGTTTTAAGTCCATCCGGTTGGGTTTTATCGTTCACGATAATAGTAAATCGTTTTTTTGTTTCCGGGTCTTTAATTCCCACCTTGTTTTTATCTGCAATCACTTTTTTGACAACTCCCTCAAAAGGCACTGCATCGCCCGCCCTCACAATCCCCGCACTGGCGAAAAAAAACAAAACCAAAAATAAATAGCTTAACCGAGAAATATTCATCATCACATCCTCCTAATTTGAAACTTTCAAGATTTCATTATAGTCAGAAATTTTATTACCTTCCTGCAAAATCGGATTTCTTTTCTTAAAACGGCTTAAATGCAACCAAGGGCTTTTGCTCCGACAAAAAGCGCGGGTGGCCCTCCTTGAAAATTTTTTGCAATTCTGTCGGATTATTAGGCCAAGTACCCTTTTTCCGGTTATTCGGCGCAGAACCCTCGAATACCAGATAGCCGTATTTACCATAATGCGGCAATTTGCGCATTAATCCTGGAATACTTTCCTTATTTCCCGCAATGACCCAGGTCATCGTTCCTTTTTTCTGATCCGTCCTGTTCAGAGTAAAAATAAAACTGTGGTTTTCCCAAGAGTAGGATTGGTCTTTAAATCGTATTCCCATCTCGTCCATTTCAATCTCTAATTTATGGAGCTGTGCCAAAAATGATTTTTTTAGAGGATGGTTACGGCCAAATACCCATAAACTTCCTTCAGGTAGTGGAGAATTCTTATCACTTATTAAAATCTTTTCCGGGTCTGCCACGGCTTCTGCAAATTTTTGGTAATCAAAAATTTTGCTCTCCGGTAAAAGTGCCGTTACAATTCGCGCTCCATAAGTCTGGGCCAGACTTGGTGGGGCTTCCTCATCTCCCGGCAAACGGAACACATCATTGTAGGGGTCCAACCGAACCGCCACCGGTTCTCCCGCTATTTGAATATTAAACTCCTGTACCTCCTCAGTCAGTTTTATATTATGGATCTCCGCCACCGGTGAACCGTTGGTCCAGATGGCAATTGGAAGCCTCAGTTTAAATGCCGGCGAGTCTTGCTTCACCGTCAACCTTAGGTCATATCGGCCCTCACGGGAAACATAAGACGCCTTTTCTAACCTTATTTTGGGAGCGCCTTTACGATTGAGCCATTGCTCAAAAAATCCGGCTAAGTTCTGACCCGAAGTTTCCTCAAAAGTTTGGCGCAGGTTGTCATAGCCTGCATATCGGTACTTAAAGGTCGCATAAAACTTCCTTAGACCCTTTAAAAAGTTTTCATCTCCAACTTGTGATCGAAGCATATGCAAGACCATCAGGAGTTTGGCATAGCCGATAGCCTGTGAGGCCATGCTGTCCCGATAGCCAAACTTACTCAGTGGAAAATCATTTCCAGCATGGACATAATTAGAAAATTTCATCATCTCCTGGAACCGATACCCAGCTCCCTTTCCTTGCAATTCTAAAAGAAGGTGATCGGCGAGGTAGGCAGTTAATCCTTCTGACCAGTTTCCCTGCTCCATCTTGGGGAACACCCCGTTGCCCCACCAGTTGTGCAGAATCTCATGTGGATAAGAGCTGTGAAGAATAAATGGAAAACGAATGATGCGTGATCCCATCAGAGTGAAAGAAGGCATACCATATCCGGTCTGCCGGGAGTTTTCCACTAAAGCAAACTTTTCATAAGGGTAAGGCCCTATCAAACGAGAATAAAAATCAATATAGCCTTTAGCGGTTTGCAGATAACGATGAGCCAGTTCCTTCTCCTCTTGTAATAAAAATGCATACAAGGGGAGTCCATTATGAACTTCCTCATAGACATGGAACCGATTTCCAATCAAATAGATTTCTTCGGAAGGATGAGTTGACGTCCAGGAAATGTTTCTTTTACCTTTGGAGATTTTATTCCCGGTGCATTGTCCCTGACTCACAACCTGCCAGGGTTCCGGGAGGGAAACTTGCATTGAAAATTTAACCCGCGAGGAACCCTCAATACTTTGAGGATAAAAATAACTACCACCGGAAAACATGAATCCGGCTTGCTCATCAGATTCCGGATCGAGAAGAATCCCGGAATAATCCAGTGTCATGGAAAACGTTTCAGGGCAGGGGATGGAACTGCTTTTTACAATCAAAATTTTCAGGAGACTGAGGTCATCAGATATATAGTTGGAGGTTTCCACCCGCCAACCGCCTGGAACTTCATTCCGGTTCAGCTTCAGATCTGAATGCAGGTAAAAGGAAAAGGACTCGCAATTATTTCGGGAAGTTTTGAACACAACCCTGTCTTGTATTTTTGCAAAACGGGATGAAGGGTCCAGTTCTATTCGCAGGTTGTGCTGAACCGGAGTTTCAGAAAATGACCAGGCCTCCGCGACCCATAAGGTCAACATTGAGATGAGCCACAAACACCCTGCCTTTCGGATGATCTGAAATTCAAATATCTTCTTCATCCTACGACAGCGTCCAATCCCCTTTGGGTTTCTCCTTCAATCCGCACCACCACCTTATTAGGCAGGCACGCCGAGAGACGGTCAGCGTATTGGATGTAACCCGACTTGATGCAGACCTTTAGCTTGCAGGGAGATCGCAGAATTCTCGCTTTACCCTGACGAATCTCCACCTCCGTAGTTCCTAGAGGACCTTCCACCTGAACAACCCTGTCTGTAGTGAGAGGAAAGCGGGCCACATTTTTATCTTCCACCTTGATAATGACCCAATCGCCTTTATTGAATCCCGAACCAAAATAATAAAAAAGACCCGCATTGAAAAAAACCAGAAGGGCAATCAGAATTTTATCGTACCGGTTAAATTTCATGCATCACTCTTTCACCAGATGAATTTCAATTGTTCCACTCCGCACCCTGCAAATTAATTTTAGCCGCTTTATTGGACTCAAAATAAATTCTCAATGCTTCCAATCCGCCAAAATTGTTGCCGGAAGAAAAAAATTCTTCTCCCGGGCCATGATAGCGACGCACAAACAGGCCAAACCGCTGTGCGGTTCGAACCGCATAATTCTGTTTAAAAATTTCCATCTCCCGGGAAGGCATTGCTTTAACATCGGGAAACTGATCCAGCCGAGGTCGCAAAAGATTTAAAAAACTTTCATCCGTTTCCCATTGTAATGGAGGCAAGAGAGAAACAGAAGAAAACTCCAGCAAGGGAGAATTATCGGTGATTTCGCTTACCCCTTCCAAAAATGGAGACAGACGTTTTCCATCCGTAATAAAAAAATCAGCGAAATCCAGAAACGAATTCACTTTCATTTCCTGGGCAACCTGTTTTAATTCCGGACTACCCATTAACGTATCAAAATGGTTTTTATCCAGGGTCACCGGATTCCGGCTCCCAACCAGCATGACGATCCGTGTGAGAAAGCTGTTCCAAACCGAAAACTCAGGAAAAACCTGCCGGAACGTTTGGGTAATAGACCTGGCATCTTGTGGACCTATCAAATGTAAAGGAAGCCATTGCACCAACAAGCCGTCCTTTTTTAAGTGACTCAAAGCCAGCTCATAAAATTCTCTGGAATATAGGTTCACAACGCCAGCCTGCAGGGGAGACATGGGTTCCATAATGATGACATCATAAGTGGATTTGGACCATTTCAAAAATGCCCTCCCATCCTGAATAAACATTTTCGTATTGGGCCGGTTTAAAGCATCATGATTCCACTTAGAAAACCATTTGGAAAACTCCAGGACATTTTTATCAATTTCAACGCCATCTACTTCCGCTCCTGGGAACAGGGAAGCCGTTCCCATCGTGTTACCGGTGCCAAACCCGATCACCAGAACTCGCTTGGGAGAGGGATGCAACGCCATCGGCACAAATCCCATGGCCTGCATATAAGTGCTACCAGAAAATGAACTGGATACGGTGGCGGTGCTGAAACCATCCAGGTAAATGGTCCGCGCCTGACTTTCCTTATCCTCCACCACACTGATGGTGGAAAATTCTCCCTCCTTATAATCCAGCAGGCGAATTCGATCCGCAGGCACGTTTACTTCCAATCGTGCAAAATTTCCCTGCCCGGCTTTTTGAGTCTGTATATCTGGCACCCAATAGTTTTTTCCCAAAACCAGAATAAATAGTACCCCACCCAGCACCATCACCATGGACAAGGGTTTAAGTCCTCGGACTCTTCCCAGAATAAATAATCCAAACAAAATCAATACCGCATAAATCCCATACAGAGACAAGCGAATTCCGAACAAAGGGATGAAAACAAAAGGAGTCAGGATGGTCCCCAATACCGCTCCCACAGTATTAATAGAATAGGTATTTCCGAGAACTTTTCCGACTCCCTCAAAACGATAAGAATAAATATGATTCGCTAATGGAAAGAGAAGCCCAAACCCGAAAGTGGGAAAAAACATGAGGCCGAATGCAAATAAGGCTCGAATCAAAAAGGTTTTTCCGGCAGAAGGATCCAGGCTGTAAAAATATTGATCTGCCAACGCTGTCCATTCTGTCAAGTTGGCCAACACGGGGAGGATGGCGATACAAAAAATACCAATCGCAATTTCAATGCCTACAAACTTCAAAACCTGATGGGACGAACCCAGAAGTTTGTTGGCAGTCAGACTTCCTATGGCAATACCCAATAAAAACGTAGAAAGAATTAGTGCGAACGAATATAAAGTGCTCCCCAGCGGAAAAATGAGAATCCGGGTCCATAAAATTTCGCTGGATAAGGAAGCCATTCCTGAATAGGCAAACATGATAAAAACTAAAACACCGATGGCGGGAGAGACATCGTTCTCAAGTTTCTTCTTACGCTTTTCAGTTTTAGCATCAACCTTGAGTGGACTGGAATCCGCAGTATAAAAAATTCGTGGCCGTGCCAAACACAATATAAACACCACCGCATTGAGCCCTATCGCGGCTCCGGTTGCTCCCTGAACCCCCCAAAGACGGATCGCTAAAAACTGGGTAAAAAGGCAACCAAAAACCGCACCGAAAGTATTTATCCCATACAACCACGAAACCTGAGTAAAAATGTTTTGCTTTTGATTCCCGGTAGCCCAATAGCCTACCAGCGGCAAGGTTGCCCCCATCAATACTGTAGCGGGAAACATTAGCAACGTACTCAGGAAAAACTCCAGCACATGAACTCCCAGTCCCACCTGTCCACTTTCAGGTAAAATTAAGGGGTATAGTGTTTCCAGAAAACTCAAGCCAAACGGAAAGAATAGAGCATATAACCCGATCAACCCCTCCAGCAAGCCATACACACGAATCAGTGGTATTATCTCCCTGTCAATCCGAGCCAATACTCTTCCCATCACCCAGGCACCTGCCGCCAGCCCCATCATAAACGCGCACAATACAGCACTCAGCGCATACAGACTGGCCCCGAATACCAGAGTCAAATGCCGAAACCATATCAGTTCATAAGCCAGACTCGCGGCTCCTGAAGCAAAAAGGCAGGCATAGGCAACCCAGGAAACTTTAAATGAAGGGTGAGTAATCATAAGAGGATGGATTTTCCCACAGCCAAACCGATCCGTCAATTTAACGAACAAGTATTGCAACACGATTTCATGAATGCTATTCTCCTGCCAACCCCCAGTACTTGAATATTAACGGGATCTATTGAAACAGCCCTTTACAAAACCTTTTACCTATTTAACGAAACCATGAAAAACAGATTCTGCCTTTTAGTTATTATTATCTTGACCCTTTTCACTTTCTCCCTCCCCGTGGTGGGGAAAGCATCCGCACAAACTTCCACGACAAACTTGAAAATTCCTGAAGTTGTGGCGAATGTAAATGGAGTCGAAATTCAATCAAAATATATTTCATTCAGGCTGAATCAGATTTTAAGAAACGTCAAGCGACCGCTGACCTTACGCGAAAAATCCAGTGTCGTGAAAGACTTGATAGAAAAGGAAGTGATACGGGAGCTGGTACATCAACAGGGTAAGAAAAACAACTTAAAGGTTGACTCTGAATTGATTGAAAAAGAATTGGAGTCCCTACGCAAACCTTATCTCAGTGATGAAGAATTCAACAAAGCCCTGAGTGCCCGGAACATCACTCTTGAAGACCTTAAAAATTCCATGGCGGTGGATATCAATGCCAGGCAGTTATTGAATGAACAAATTAAAGGGAAAATTAACATTTCAGATGAAGATGTTAAAAAGTATTACGAGGATAACAAACCCAAATTCCAGCGCCCCGAATCCTTTCGGACCCGCCATATTCTCGCCGCACTGTTCACTCCAAAGGAGTTACGAACCCAGTCCATTAGCGAATTACAAAAAAACAGAGAGTATTTTTTCAGCAAAGCGGAAAAAAAAATAGATGACATAATTAAAGAGCTGAAAGAAGGTGCGGACTTTGAAGAACTGGCAAAGCAAAAATCAGATGACGAAGGCAGCAAAATTAACGGTGGGGACTTGGGCTTCATTTATAAAGGCGTTTTCGATCCGGCTTTTGACGAAGCGGTCTCAAAATTAAGCCTTGGTGAAACCAGCGGAAAAATAGAAACCCGGTTTGGGTTCCACGTGGTCCAGCTCATTGAAAAACAACCATCTGAACTGGCACCCTTTGATGAAATGGAAAATGCTATTCAAAAATTTCTTTTTACGGAAGAAGCAAAAAAACTGGTTCAAGACTATGTTGAAGACCTGAAGAAACAGGCCACGATAAAAACATTCTTCCCCTAGCGGTTACGATATTCTTTGAGATGGCCCAATACTTGATCCAAAGTTTGGGGGGGGATATATTTCCCTGCCAGGTTTTTCCGAGCCGCAACCCCCGCTTCATGGAACCGACCCATTTCTTTTTCATCAGGAAGATCGACCCACCCCACACCATTTTTCTCTAAAACTTTGCGGGCTTTTATGTTGTCTTGCTGAATGAGCTGGACCAGCTCCTGCAGGCACTCGGCACCAATTTTTTTAACAGCCGCCTGATAGGGTTCAGGAAGTTTGTTGAATTTCTTTTTCGAGATTAAAATCCCTCCTGTCGCATAACCCATGCGCAGTCGCGTGACATGTTTTACTTTAGTGAACCACTGCAAAGCCAGCGCACCCTGGGTGGATGAATAAACGGTATCCACCATACCCGTTTGCAAAGAAAGCAAAACATCCGTTACGGAAAGAGGAATTGGCTGAACCCCCATTCCCCTATATGCCTGTTCTACCAGCGGGTCGCCCTCCCACATCCAGGGTTTAGACTGGCGGAGGTCTTCTACAGACCGAATGGGATTCTGGGAAAAAAAATGAACCCAGCCTACCGGAACCCAGCCCAACAACACATAGCCTTTATCCGCATAACGGCCTTTAAAGTGGACATTCATTTTGTCATACACATGCTGGATTTCTTCATCCGTATCAAACAAGAAAGGAAGGTCAAGAACCCGCACTTCGGGCAAAATCTCCCCCAGACCCACGCCTGTGAATCCTGCACCATGAAGTTGACCGATTCTCATTTTACGAATCACATCTTTTTCATCCCCGGATACGCCCCCCGCATAAAAACGAAACGCCACATTTCCATCGGTGGCCTTTTTGACTTTTTCGGCAAAGGTATGCATGGATTTCATCCACGAAGACCCTTCGGGAGCCAGGGTGGCAAACTTGATGACATGCTTTTTACCAGCCTGAGCCGGACCTACCCCCACTACGCATAGCAAAACCGTAGTTAAAATAAGGAAACGGGACTGGAGATTAAAATAATTCATCTATTTGATCCAAAAGCTGGGCGGCTTTATTACGGGCCACCTCATTGGCGAGACGTTGCTCGGGAAACAGGTTGGGCGGAGCCTTCACAACCTCCTGCAACTGTGATTCAAATAACTTTCTGTCCTGATTCTGCACCGCATAGGTTTTGGCAAACAGGTAACGCACCAGCAAATATTTATTATCGGTCAGTTCCAGCGCTTTTTCAAAATGTTGAAGAGATTTCTCCGGGTTCCCTCCCAACATTTTACTGCGTCCACCATAAAAAGCACCGAGAAACCAATGCGGTCCGGCATGGTGAAAAGCGGGGTTCAATTCATGAACTTTTACCATCAAACTTTCCAAACGAGGAATGTCGGCAAAAGCTTCGACAGAGTCCAGATTCTGCATCAACCAGCTTCCCCAACACTGTCCCAGCCAAAATAGAGCGGGCTGGTGTGATTCCTTTACATTGTTAAGCGCATGCGACCACTCCTCTATAGAGAGGCCCTCCCATTTTTTTCTGCCCGTCCTGATAATAGTCGCGGTCAGGGCATATTCCTTACCCCTCTCATAAAATGAAGATGCTCGAACGGGCTCGGTATCTTCCAGAAAGCTGAAGGCGTAACTGCAAAAACCTTCAGCGAGATTTTCCAGAATCCAGGTATTTTCCGGGTCCTGCTTAAGAAGTCCTTCCAGCATTTTCAAATTAGCAGGAATGGCTTTTTGGGCGAGAACAGGGTCTCTTTCCTCCTGCATGGCCTGGATTTGGCTCCCTACCAGCGGCAATGTAGCCTGAACTGCCATCCGGCTGGTAGAACACCCGGCCAACGCAAAAGCTAAAAATAATAATGCATAGCGTTTCATGATTTAATCTTATCAGAACGACAAGAGCCGAACGACTAATATTTTGACATGAAATGAGCCATTTGCTACCATCCACTTACGTTGTGGCAATGCGCCATAACCCATGAGGCGGT
>Ga0233439_10001866_pt1 | contig 25171 bp, 19 predicted proteins | sample SI_123_September_6_FD_182713 | JGI IMG/M metagenome (GOLD analysis project Ga0233439, IMG submission 182713) | Seawater microbial communities from Saanich Inlet, British Columbia, Canada - SI_123_September2016_100_MG | ecosystem: Environmental > Aquatic > Marine > Inlet | place: Canada: British... | reverse complement strand
TAGAATTTACCTAAACGGGAAAAAATAAAAGAAACGTCAGTATTATTGGATTTTAAAAATTCTACCAACTTTAGCAATTACATACGGTATCAGGTATTGGTATTATTTGTTCTCGGACAGCCTGTGACCTATTGACAAATATCACTTTAAAAGATTAACAGAAACAACACCCTCGTATTACCACCTTTTCCATATCAAAACAATCCAACTCCACTGGACGAGTCAGCACAATCTCCCCCGCCCTTATCCTTTTCCCATGATTATTTTATCTCATAACACCAAGCATCATCTATGGCTACAGGCCGTTAGGTACATGTAATTGTTGGCTATTTGGTATCTAGGCCATCCTTAACTTGGGATCGCAGCTCCGTGGCGAAAATGACTGCTTTTTTGCCAAGCTCATTCAACTTCTTTTCAGTAATTTTGTCCGTATCCATCCCCATGAACATTGCCCTGAGCTTCATGGCCTCCTCTGATGCCGGAGGGGGGAAGTAAATGGAAACCGCACTTAAAGATTGGGAGAGAGCGGACAGTGAATCATTCAGCCGTATTTCGATCTTTCGATCGAGTGGCTTGCCAGTCGATGTTCGTTTGAACTCCTCATACATGCTCAGAGTATTCATCGCATCTGTGACTGCTGAGGAAGCTCCCGATGCGATATCCGCCTGCTTCTCTAGCAAGTACAACTTCCGTTCATAGTGTGAGTTCCTTAGCGAGAATAGTTCACCCACAAACGCAAGAACTAACCCGACTATGAGCCCTGTGATGATCTTATCTTTAGTGTCCTTGACCATGGCTACGTCCCTCTGAATTCGACTCCGAATAACGAAAGCCTAAACAAGTTATTATAAAACATCTGAATAACTCCACTATTTTAAAGAAACCAGGAAACCCAGAATAATACTTAATGGGGAAGCAAGGGAAAAGTTCATGTATTTACTTCCTGTAAAAAACACAAAACTAATTTATGGTATTTCATCCACATCGCAAGATGTGATTTAAATAGGGACTGTTTTAAGGTGAATGGTAACTGCTTCTATCTAAGGGGTATTATAAAAGAGTGGGGTTGTTTTGCAATATAAAAGATTGTTCACCACCAAGGCGTAAAGAGCGCACCCGCCAAACAGCACATCGGGCAGGAAGAAAAGATGAAAAAAAATTAAAAGATTACTTAACCACAAACAAATGCAGAAAAAGAAAAAGACATTAAATACGAATTTCATAGATTGACACAGAAGACAGAAAAGAGATATTGTAATTTAAGATTTACGATTGATGAGTTAGAAACAAGAAAAAAAGGAATAGTGCAATAGGAGGGAAAAGAGAGACTTCCTTTCTTCTAAATTCTACCGTTCAGGAAACCTGAATTAAGTGATTTTATTTTCTAGATTATAGTAGCCGCCCGACTAGGCGGGTGTTTCTCATCACCCCATGAACACCTGTGAATTTTCTGTAAGTTACGCAACCTAAAGGATGCGGCTACACAAATCGCCAAATTCGACTAAAAGTAGATTTTTGGGTATTGCACATGGTATTGCATCTCCGTTAAGTTCGTCAATCAATGACCTATTTCCTCTTCTTTGTGAGGTAAATTTCGCGCGAATTTAAACTCTCTTTAGTGATTTTAGCACTTTCGGTATTCTTAGAGTGTCCATTTCCGCCTTCAGTAGTTTCCTGTCCCGTTTGATCTTCTTCCGGAATTTCATATATTATATTTTCGGAATTCCCACTTTCGACGTATTTCCTAACTACAGACATTTTTACCTTTGTCTTTAACGTCTCGGCCCAATCCCTTAAATCATTGGATATGGAATCTATTGGCATCCCAATAATAGGAGACTTACCAAAAACCTCTCCCAGAACACCACGAATTTCATTCAAAAAAACGCCCTCATCCTCTTTCCCATAACCTTCATCATTAAACTTTTTCATTATGTTTTTGTCCTCACTTATTTGTTGTATGATGAGTTCTATGATCAGTTGTTTTGTGGTTGATTGGCCAGCTGCCACAAGTTGTTTTACTACTTGTGGGACTATATGGCTCCAAACATTATGCTTGGCAAGTGCAGCATTTACGATAAACCATTGTCGGTTTGCAATATCAACTGCAAATCCATCGGTGAACACTTCGAAACCATCTTTATCTGAAATTAACTCTCTTGATAGACAAAAAGAACTCGGTGCAAAGAAGTAATCAGCATTTTCTATAACCATCTTTTTCAATTCATCTTCAGAAGTAAATGGAGATTTGACAAACTTACTCTTTCCGGATATTAGCATTTATACACCTTTTTCTTATAATAAATAAACAAGCTTGGGAGCAGAGCGGTTTCTCCCAGGCGTTACACAAATTTAATCATACGCTCTTCATTGATTTGATGCAGTTATAACTACCGCGACTACTTTGCACATGGGATAAATCGCAAAAGGTATTCCATTGTCATGCCAAAATGTATTACAGAGCACATATTGTTATAAGGAGTGGAATACACATATGTTAAGATTTGAATCTTTGGCGAGAAGCAAATTGATTTATGGCAAAAGGGAGCAACGTTTCTCTTTTTGTAACACTATCGGGGAAAAGCTGTTTCTTTTTATAACACTATCCGGGAAAAGAAAAGAAGCGAGAGCCAGCACTCCCCGGACATAAGACGCCGAGGACTTTCCCCGGACAAGAAGAGTTGAGAACAGGAAGGTACGAGGAGTACTGGTGAATAATTACTCATTTTCCTGACTCATAGATTCTGCAGATTTACTCGATAAGTGAAATGTTGCTTCAAATATTATCGAAAACAGTGCCAGAGCAATTATCCCAATAATGTGCCAACCATTGAAAATCAAATTTATTCCGGAAGCTACTATTCCGATCATGCTTGCAATTTTTACTTTCCGTTTCATTATTTTCCCTCAGAGACTTTTATCTACTACCACGTAATTATAAAAGAGTGGGGTTGTTTCACAAGACATAAAGACACGAATTTCACGGATTTCCCCGGACAAAAGACGCCGAGGACAGGGCACTAAAAGAGAAAAACAAAAGAAAAAGAAAAATTTAATCAAAGAGATCTGAATGAGTTCCGGTTCTTTCAAATATTAATTCTTCTTCTGTCGTTTTATAAATCAAGAGCCAATCTGTTTCGACATGACACTCTCGTCTACCTTTATAATAACCAATCAACCTATGATCTCTGTACCTTGCATCAAGAGGAATCTCACCTACAAGATCACGCATTATGTTTTTGATCTTTTTAGATGACTTTCCACGTTTCTGCATTTTCTTCAAGTCTTTTGCAAATTGCCTTGTGTATATTGGCTTTAACATTAGATTCCCAATTTACTGAACATATCTTCGGTATCCTCACAGCGCACGAGGTTCTTGCCGGCATCTGTATCCTTTAAAACCTTTCCCGTTACTTTATTTGGTACAACCACGTTAAAAGGTAAGCCATTTCTCAATTTGACTTGTTTATAAAAAAGATTGATTGCCTCAGTCGTAGATAATCCTAATTCTCCGAAAAGGCTTTCAACATCCTTCTTCAATGAAGGGTTTATTCGTGCTCTTACTGTAGCAGTTTTAGTCTTACTCATTATTCTATTCTCCTTTGTTATCAATTAAGTTTTCATTTTAAAATAGCCCGTTTGTGCCACAATTGCAATATAAATGATTTTTGTCCGGGGAGAACGCAGAGGAAAGATACAAAACAGTTGACAATAGACAGTAGGCAATAGTAACAAAACAATAGGAAAGAAGAGAGAGGCAAATGATTAAGCACGAGAAGCGAGTAATTTACCTTTGATTCTAATGTATTTCAGGGTTAAAATATTTTACCGGTAAAAAATCAGTTTTTACACACAACCCATACATCCGGATTAAAGGGAAAAATAGCATGATTCACAATAGTGATATTTCCGGGGCAATGACTATCCAGCTTGAAGAAACAGTTAATCAATTACCTCAAATGCCAGAATTTATTGAAGGCATCCGGAGAGCTTCCACGAGAGAATTTACTTTAACCCAAAAAGAAGCTGAACTCGCCTTAAAGAACGCTCTTCGATATATCCCTGAAAAATGGCACACAGAACTGGCCCCCGAATTTTTGGATGAGTTGCTCACCACCGGCAGAATTTACGGATATCGTTTCAGGCAAGAAGGAAACATAACTGCCAAGCCTGTTGATCAATACAACGGTAACTGTATAGAAGGAAAAGCTTTTCAGGTAATGATCGATAATAATCTTGATTTTAATATCGCACTTTATCCTTACGAACTGGTCACTTATGGCGAAACAGGACAGGTCTGTCAGAACTGGATGCAGTACAGGCTTACCAAGAGATATCTGGAAAAGCTGACACGCAATCAGACACTGGTTGTTGAATCCGGTCATCCGGTCGGGCTGTTCGAATCCGCACCTGAGTCACCACGAGTGATAATCACCAATGCCCTTATGGTCGGCTGCTTTGACGATCAGGAAAACTGGCACAGGGCGGCAGCACTCGGCGTCGCGAATTACGGCCAGATGACAGCAGGGGGATGGATGTATATCGGACCACAGGGTATTGTCCACGGAACATACAGTACCATCCTGAATGCTGGCAGGCTTAAACTCAACATTGCTGAAGATAAGGATTTACGGGGGTATCTGTTTGTATCTTCCGGCCTTGGCGGAATGAGCGGTGCTCAGGGGAAAGCGGTAGAGATTGCAAATGGTGTCGGTATCATCGCAGAAGTTGATTATTCAAGAATCCGGACAAGACACGAGCAAGGCTGGATTGGCAAAATTGTAAATGATCCGGCTGAAGCATTCAATCTGGCAAAAGAGTACCAGCAGAAAAAGGAAACTCAGTCTATCGCGTTTTATGGAAACATCGTAGATCTGCTGGAGTATGCAGTGGATAACAATATTAAAATCGACCTGTTATCCGACCAGACCTCCTGTCATGCTGCTTACGAAGGAGGGTATTGTCCTCAGGGGATGACATTCGAAGAGCGAACAGAACTGTTAGAAACAGATCATGCGAAGTTCAAAGAACAGGTAGACCGGTCGTTAAAACGCCATTTTGAACTGATCAAATCGATGGTAGACAGGGGGGTGTTTTTTTTCGACTATGGAAACAGTTTCTTAAAAGCGGTCTTTGATACCGGTGTTAATGAAATCTGTAAAAACGGTAAAGACACAACCGAGGGATTCATCTTTCCATCTTATGTCGAGGATATTATGGGTCCTGTGTTCTTCGATTACGGCTACGGCCCGTTTCGATGGATTTGCCTCAGCGGTAACAAAGAGGACCTTATCAAGACCGATAGAACGGCCATGTCATGCATCAACCCAAACATAAGATTCCAGGATAAAGATAATTATATCTGGATCAGAGATGCTGAAAAACATAACCTTGTTGTAGGCACACAGGCCAGGATATTATACCAGGATGCTACAGGTAGAATGAATATCGCACTTAAATTCAATGAAATGGTCCATAAAGGAGAAATAGGGCCGGTTATGATAGGCAGGGACCATCATGACACAGGAGGCACCGATTCGCCATTCAGGGAAACAGCAAATATAAAAGACGGCAGTAATATTATGGCGGATATGGCAACACAGTGTTTTGCCGGAAACGCGGCCAGAGGCGTGAGCCTCGTCACGCTCCACAACGGTGGTGGCGTCGGTATTGGAAAGGCCATAAACGGCGGTTACGGACTCGTCCTTGATGGAAGCGAAAGAGTTGACCGCATCATCCGGCTCGCAATACCCTGGGACGTCATGGGTGGTGTTGCAAGACGTAGTTGGGCAAGAAATAAAAATTCGATTGAAACCAGTGTTAAGTATAATGTTGAACGAAAGGGGAGAGACCATATAACCCTTCCCTTTATTGCGGATGACAAACTCGTAGAAAATCTGGTGGCTAAAGTGTTTGAGAAAAAGTAATCACGCAGAGATGATTAGTAGTTTAATAAAGGCAAAATAAATGACAGGCAATATAATAATTAAAAATGCCTCACAGCTTGTGACCTGCAGCGGTTTTAAGGCTAAGCAGGGTACAGCCATGTCTGATTTACATATAATCGATGACGGTGCGGTGGTTATTGATAACGGTGTAATAACTGCTGTCGGTAGAACCGGGGAAATATTGGAGAAGTTTGATGAAGCCGGGTTTAACACTATAGATGCAACCGGAAAGGCAGTTTTGCCAGGATTTGTAGATTCACATACTCACTTTGTCTTTGGTGGCTACCGGGCAGAAGAATTCACCTGGCGGCTGAGTGGGGAAGATTATATGGAGATAATGAATCGAGGCGGCGGCATCGCTTCAACAGTCAATGCTACGCGGGAAGCTTCCAGAGAAGAACTGATAGAGTCGGGCAGTAATCGACTTGACTCAATGTTGTCTTTCGGTGTTACCACTGTTGAAGGGAAAAGCGGTTACGGTTTGGATGAGGAAACGGAGATAAAGCAACTGGAAGTGATGGAAGAGCTAGGTAGACTTCATCCTGTGAATATTGCCAGGACCTTTCTTGGGGCTCATGCAGTTCCCAAGAATTTTCAAGGCAGAGAAGATATGTTCATCGACTACGTGACGGATAATGTCATGCCTCAAATCGCTCATCGAAAACTTGCAGAATTTTGTGATATTTTTTGTGAAAAAGGTGTATTTTCAGTAGAACTGTCTAAGCGGTTATTGACCAAAGCTAAAGAGCTGGGCTTAAAGTTGAAAATACATGCGGATGAAATCTTTCCACTTGGCGGTACTGAACTGGCAGCTGAACTCGGCGCTGTTTCCGCCGATCACCTGCTCCATGCTTCTGACAAGGGCATTGCTGAACTGGCAAAGAGTCACACGGTGGCAACGCTTCTTCCGGGAACTGCATTCAGCCTGAAAGAATCGTACGCAAGAGGACGTTATATCATCGATCAAGGTTGCGCTGTGGCTCTCGCAACTGATTTTAATCCGGGAAGCTGTTTTTCTGAATCAGTACCGCTTATTTTTGTACTGGCCACTCTTTATATGGGTATTACGATTGAAGAAGCAGTTACGGCATTAACAATAAACGGTGCCGCGGCAGTTGACCGGGCGGACAGGATTGGTAGCATTGATGTAGGTAAAACCGGTGATGTGATAATACTTGAGTTTCCGTCGTATAAATTTATCCCCTATCATATCGGTGTCAGTTGTGTGGAAAAGGTCATCAAAGACGGCAATCTCGTATTTGATAAAGGGAAACAAATTAGCAGATAAAAAGGATGGAATATGAGGTGGTAAAAAATTTAAATAGTTTTAGTTATTGCCCTTTAGCTTCCAGATTCAAAGATACACGTACACGACTGACCTCTCTTTCGAGAGGAACCCAGCACTGGAATCCTCTCGAAAGAGAGGCAACATCATTTAATCTTTTCAAAATTGCTACATCATGTTATCAAAACTAACCATAAAAGAGTTTCTGGAAAAAATCGCATTGGAGTCCCCCACTCCTGGTGGAGGAAGCGTGGCGGCGTTAAGTGCATCACTTGCGGCAAGCCTGACTGAAATGGTGGCCAACCTGACCATTGAAAAAAAAGGTTATGGTGACGTGGAAGAGGAGATGAAGGTTGTCGCACAAGACGCTTTCCAATTAAGAAGCAAGCTTGTTTCAGCCATTGATAAAGATTCTAACGCCTATAATGATGTAGTAACTGCCACAAAACTACCGGGGGATACTGAAGCAGAAAAGCGTTATAGAGAAGAGATGATTCAAAGAAGTTTGAAACAGGCAACCTTAGTCCCGATGACCGTGGCAGAAGATGCTATCCGGGTTATGGAACTTGCAGGAAAAACGGTAGCAAAGGGAAATAAGAATACCATCAGCGACGGGGCGGTAGGCATCATGGTGGCCAGAACAGCAGTTCTATCCGCTCTCTATAATGTCAAAATCAACTTAAGGGCCATAAAAGACAAAGCGTTTATTGATAAAATTTCAAAACAGGTAAAAGAGCTTGAGCAGAGCGCACTGCAAAAAGAAAAAGAGCTGCTGTCGAATATCAATTTATAAATACACTAATTTCACCCGTAAAACACGGAGCACGAGTTACCCGATCAGCCGAAAACCCTCATTAATCTCATTTTTATCCACCACTAATTTATACTCATCTCAAAATAGTTTTCGGAGAAAACCCAAAAACCAAACCGGTTTTAGCATAGTGGCAGGCTGAACGCAGCGAAGTATCTCTTGTTTTCTTAGAGCTACTTTGTAGCGCTGGAAATATCAGCTGGAATACCGATACGCATATCAGTAAATATTTTCTTCGTTTTTACCGGCCATTTTAATTCTGCCGGGATGCTGTTACGAATATTTGCCAATGCAATTTCTAGGGTTGTTATGGCATCGTTAAGGGCCCTGATCCTCTCTTTAATTTCTTCTTTTGAGTAAACCTCCGGAATTGCGGGAATAGAGTTATTAAGGGCCACAATCTTGTTATCAATCTCTTCATTTGTGTAATTACCAGAGGCATCAGGAATAGATTTTATTACCAATGTAATCTTCTCGTCAATTTCTTCATCTGTATAACGTGTGGGGACCTCAGGAATAGAGTTCATGATCTGCCCAAACATGGCATCAATCTCTTCTTTTGAATAACTGTCAGGAGCGGATTCCAGAGCGACCGCAACTGTTTCTTCGGTTATTGTTTCTATACCTTGAGTATCGGCAAAAGACACCTGGCAAAAAAGAACCATGGCAGCCAAAATTAAAAATATAACATTCCTGCAGTTTTCCATATCAACTTCTCCTTATTTAAAATATCCTGTTTAATATGTATTTACTGAAAACCAGAGGTAAGATCCAAGGAGCAAGTTGCTTCCTATGTCTCTTGCTTATCATCTCTTGTTTTCCTTTCACTCAGTAAATCTCAGTGACTAGACGACCTTGGCTTTGAGTCTCTGTGCACCCATTCCCAATTTTCGTCCATGTACGACCATGTTTTATCTTCCTTCGTCCAGTAGTACCAACCGCCGGTAGCCGCAAAATCTTTCCATTCACCAACGTATTTATTGCCGTTAGCAAATGTACGGGTGCCCTGGCCGTTACACATTCCGTCTGCCCATTCACCTTCGTATTTACCACCATCCTCGAAAGTAAAGGTCCCCTGTCCGTTCTTTTTCCCCTCTTTCCATTCACCCTCGTATGTACCAAGATCCGGCATAAACAATGTTCCCTGCCCGTGTCTCTTAGCAAATGCCCATTCTCCCTCGTATATTACTCCGTTCTCAAAGGTATCTGTCCCCTTCCCATGTCTCAGATTATCACTCCATTCGCCTGTGTAATTGCCCCCATCTGAATACATATAAGAACCCTGACCGCTCCTTCTGCCTCCCTTAAACTCCCCTACGTACTTAGTTCCGTCAGGAAATACCTTAGTGCCTTTGCCATTTTCACAATCACCTTCTGTGCATTCTCCATCTTCTCTTTCTTCGGTAACGGCTTCTTCCGTTGATGATGATGCTACTTTTCCCTCTGTCGCTGTTTCCTTTGTTACCTCTTCCGGCTCAGCGCCAAATATATTTACCGTAGTAATGCAAACATTTAACATCAAAATCGCGGATACGATAAAAAACGATTTCCAATTTACCATGTTAATCAAATTCCTTCTCACAACGCTGCTCCTTAAATTATGTGTTCATTATTATCAAAAAAACGGTTTAGTTTGGTGAGTCATACTTTTGCTGTTGATGTTTAAGCCAATAGCTCTCTGCCATTCCACCTATTGCCCCAAAAACGAGTTCATCTAAAGACATGGCAGGTTGATCAGTGTCAGATTTACTGGACTGGCTTAATTCTTCAAGGAAATAACTTTCATTTACCTCTAAGACAGGCTTATTTTCCCTCATAAAATCGGTGGAAACTTTCCCTATTGACATCATAAATTTTTCTTTATTATTAAGGTCATCCAGAGACGTAGATATTTTTGTAAATACTTGCACACTGCAATTAAGGATGTCCCCGATCATTTCCGTAAAAGTTTGATATGTTTTCTGTTCCCCTCCCATTGAAACAGTAAACGTCCTTCCTGCCTCAGGAAAAGCAACTTTATTAAATACCTGGACTAATAAATCACCAATATCTACATCAAGCCCTGCCTCCTCTATTTTATTTCTAACAAGTCCAAGCACTGTTTTTGTAATGTCAGAGGGTAGTATTCCCTTCAGCCGGCTCTTAAGGTTTTTCATATGTTCAGGCAATAGATCGCTAACAGATTTCCCCGAATCTTCTTCATCGCTTGTGGACAGCCTGGCGGATAGGCCAAGTGTCTGCTGCGCTATCGAAAATCCGACCCTATAAAGCATTGCATGGTTTTTTGAATATTCTTTATTGAGGTATTCGTACACCATCACTGCAAGTCGTTTCGAATCAAGACCCTTGTCTCCTTCCGGATCGTAATCATCCAGTACCTTAAGTAGTTCACCACCACAATCATATTCCTCACGAATCTGCTTTGTGGTCAGGTCCTCGTGAGCTCCGTACCACATTAAATAATTTGTTCCCACGTTTACGGATAATTCTAATATTATCTGCAAATCTGAGTCGTTAATGTTATTCATTTATTCACCTTCTGAGTATATCTGAAAACCGTAAAATGTAAAATAGCCAGTTTACCGTAGGCAATAGGCAAGTGGCAAGTGAAAAGTGGACGGTTTGCACCCGTCCCTGCCAGAATGAATACCTGGCTGGCGAGCAGGTCTATCCCGGAAGGCGACTGTTAGTATGCCAGCCCTGACAAACAAAACCTTTTAGCGAGTGGAGTTTTTAAGATATGCAAAATTACCATGAACTCTGTATAAACAGGAATTTTATAAATTGAAATACCTTATATCCTTTTGTATAAGTAAGCGAAAGGAAGGTAGAAAAACAGATGCAAAGTCAAAATGAACTGGTCCAGACATTAACAGAAATGGAGGGGAAGCCATACCCTGCTTATAAGTCTATAAAGGGTGGTTATCGATATAAGGGTTATGAGATATGGATTGATCACGTTCAAGGAGACCCGTTTGCCATTCCCACTAAGGCAAGAGCAAAAATCCCCATCAGTACAGCCGGATTTCCCGTCGATACATTTCATAACGAGTGCAGGAGCGGCTCCCTGTGTGATTTTCTGGCGAGACAATTTTATCATTCCATTAAAAAGTATAATACACTGCTGCAGGGTTCCGGGAAAAGCGGCACCATTCAAATAGACCGACCTGGACAAGAAGTATTAAAAACATCTTCCATGGTCATAATAGATGGTTTTATTGAGGCCCGCTTTCTGGTTGGGCTCCCGGCTTTTGGCCGCAGGATTGCCGGAAAAATTGCCGCACACATGTTTTTAGAAGTTATTCCCCGAATTGTAAATGATTCATTATATTTCCAAAGACTCCCCGCAGACAAATTGTATCGCCATGTTGAGACCATCGAAGACGCTGAATTTATCAGGGAAAGGCTATCGAAAATGGATCTGATCGCGTTTATCGCGGATAATGCGGTGCTCCCCAGGGCAAGCGGTGTTGACCCGCATCCGCTCAGATCAGAAGGACCGGTCCCTTTCCAAAGCTGCCAATCGATGAGGGTGAGCATGACATTACCCAATCATGGCAAGATAACCGGGATGGGAATTCGCAAAGGAGTGACATTGATTGTCGGTGGAGGTTACCATGGAAAATCAACACTCTTAAATGCATTGGAATATGGCATTTACAACCATATCCCTGATGATGGACGTGAGTTTGTGGTAACCAATCCCGATGCTGTCAAGATAAGGGCAGAGGACGGACGTAGTATTCAAAACCTGAATATAGACCCTTTTATCTCTAACCTGCCGTTTGATCAGGATACCACCGAATTCTCCACTGCTAATGCAAGTGGGAGCACATCTCAGGCAGCTAATATTCTGGAGGCACTTGAGGTGGGAGCACTAACCCTTTTGCTGGACGAGGACACACTGGCGACAAACTTCATGATCCGTGACATACGGATGAAGGCCCTGATCGCTAAAGAGAGGGAGCCGATTACGCCGTTTGTGGAGCATGTGCGCAGCCTCTATGAAAAAAAAGAAGTATCAACCGTAATCGTAATGGGAGGAAGCGGCGACTATTTCAGTTTAGCAGATACGGTTATTGGAATGATTGAATACAAGCCTCATGATTTAACCTCTCAGGCACATCAAATAGCCAGAGAAAATCCTTCACCGGAATACCTTGATGCAGTACCCCCTTCAGAGATTCCGCGTATTCCCATACCTGATGTATTGAACCCATCAAAGGGAAAAAGGCCGGTAGATATTAAAATAGAAGACCTCCTCTACATGCGCTTTGGCACACATAAGGTCCAGGTCGGAGCAATAGAACAACTCGTACATCCCAGTCAGTTGAGGACGATAGGATATGCCATCCATTATGCCAGGAGATATACGGACGGACAAAGAAGCATAAAAGAGATTTGCCGGTTAGTATTAGCTGACATACAAGAGAAAGGCCTTGATTGCTTAAGCGACCGGGAAGCAAGGGGAGATTTTGCTGAGTTCAGAAGCTATGAATTAGCGGCAACCCTTAACCGCTTTCGAGCTTTAAGGGTAAAGCAGAGGTGTTGAGTTCCCACCCACGCCTTACCGCTCCCCCTGTATAAGTAGTAAAAAAACTTAGCTGATTGTAACCTCTGCCCTTAATTTCTTTTGATACACACAAAAAGAAGTGGAATCATTTATGATAGTTTCAGTAAATTACAGCAGTTTACTAACTTCCGTGAGCACGTTGGAAGCGTGTCCTGAGAGCTTTAATTACTTCCAGTTTACCCTCTTGAAAATTACCGCCGAGATCTGCAACAAAAGGTACTGTTTTTATAACTTTCTTACCTGTGGAAGGGTTTTTGCCCTTTCCGGTGATGTGAGAAATTATTGACCATTTTGAAGGATCAAATCCTGCCGGTATTCTAAACTGTGCTATTACACCCCGAATCTTTTTAAACGGGCTACTACCCAGACGCTGCCATATGGCAGGCCCTTCAATCACAGCCGTGTACGTTCCCAGAAGCTCCTTCCATGAAGAAGTAGTAGTTCCCATATGCTCCCTGTTTACTAACTGGCCATCCTGGTACGTTTCTCGCCAGACGGATACGCTTAATGACCATTCACCCCATAATTCAAAGATCAGAACCTGGTAAGGCCGAATTATCATTCCGTCTTCATGTTGCAGGAGGCACAGATGCGGAGTACCCTTACCTGGTGCTTTTTTTACTTTCATCCCCACGTCTAAACCAGTACCGTCTTCACTTGGCCTGGCAATAAGATCAATCTTCGTCTTTCCTTTAGGTCCACCCTCCAGCCTAGTCCATTTGCCTTTCGGTTTATCTGCAAGATCTGACTCATCATCTTCAAAACCAGAACCGCCTGCTGAAAGCCCTCCCATACCAGCCAACCCTCCTATCAATCCTTTGCCTAGCTTTCCACCAAAGCTTTCTCCAGGTGGCAAATCCTGAATCAATGGTTCCGTAAGCTTCTTAATTTCAGGCTGATTTCCTCTTGAGACATAGTCCTTGGGAGTCTTTGGAGCAGACTTTCCAGAAACTTTATCTGGTGTCCCTGAAGATCTTGCAGGAGGTTTCCCGGTGCCCTCCGGAGGTTTTGGCGAAGGTTTCGCGGTAACTTTTTTTGGTGCTCCTGATGATTTAGGAGGAGTCCCCGGAATGCTGAATCCCTTAATCGTCAGTATGCCATCAAAAAAGCCAATAAGCCCTATCTTTTTACCATCTTCAGTCTGCATCGTATAGTTTCCGTCCGGCAAGTCAACTACCAATACTCCTTTGTCATCTGTCTTTTCTCTGGCAATCTCATTTTGGTTATCGTCGAGAATGATGATGGTCGTTTCGATAGGAAGTGGTTTGTTTTCTACTTTATCTACGTTTAGGACCACAGCATTCGACGGAATGCTCCAGAAGCTTAATACCAGAAAAAGTGTGATAAAGATGATAAATTTCATTGAACATTTCATTTTATTTTCCTCACCGAAAATTTTTTTCAATTATATGTGTTACTGGATATCCAGGCTCCCCAGCCCAAACCTTTCTCCATGCTTTTTCGTTTCAACAACAAGCTTCACTGACCATTTCCCTTTTTTACTAAACTCACTGGCAGGAATTTCAGCTAAAATATCCTCCTTAACAACAGCCTTAATCTTTCCTCCCACTCTCTTCCACTCCTCAGGTTTTTCTCCAAAACCTAATTCCGCCCACGCCACTTTAAAGTCCGAACTGTCTGCAGTACCAATTACCTGAATAACCACCTTACTATCCTTTCTGGCCGGGACCATTTTCTTGATCTTTGCCGAGGCGTAGAAATTCGGGTCCGCCTTCAAAGCCGCCCTGGCGTCTAGAAGCCCGTACCCGGTAAGCTGGTCCCACCCGGGAACCTCAATATCTCTGGCAGAATTCAAGAGCATACGTTCAACCTGCTTATTCGTGAGTTTCGGAGATTTTGCCAATATAAGCGATGCAGTGGCCGCTACCATTGGTGCGGAAAAAGAGGTACCGCTGGCCCGGAAATAGCGCCTGTCCTGACCCACATAAGCAGACCGGGGTTTGTAATCAACATCCGGTATGCCAAGCATGAAGTCGGTACGCCTGGCCCTCAGGCTTAACACATCTACTCCCGGAGCGGAAATATCAACAGTCTGCCCCCAATTGGAGAAGGAAGCACGTTTATCTTCCAGATCGGTAGCTCCGACTGCTATAACATTCCTCAGTCCGGAAGGAGAGTAGTCCTTGGTATCCATCGCCTCATTTCCAGCCGCAACGATAATAACAGCACCCTTTCTGTAAGCATAATTGACCGCATCCTGCTCTGTCTGTGTAAGGTGTTTTCCACCGGCGCTTATATTGATTACCTGTGCACCGTTGTCGGCTGCGTAGAATATCGATTCCGCCAGAGATGAAGCCCTTCCGTGACCAAAGGCGTTTAATCCTTTAAGCACCATAATCTTTGCTCCCGAGTTGATACCGGCAATCCCCACCTTGTTATCTGATGCTGCCGCAATGATACCGCTTACAAAGGTCCCATGTCCGTCATAGTCCCAAGGCTTATTATCGTTACCAATAAAATTCCAGCCTATGATATCGTCCACATATCCGTTTCCGTCATCATCTTTACCGTTGTCCGGTGTTTCTCCCGTGTTTTTCCATATATTATCCCAATTTATATCTTTATGGTTCCAGTCGAGCCCGGTATCAATCACCGCAACAACCACCGGGTTTGATGAACCGTCCTCAACATTCCACGCTGATTTCTTATCTGTAGTGAAGCCTATGTGCTTAATGGCCCACTGGTCATCATATTTCTGTCTCCAGCTCCCTTTGGAATAGAGATATGTATCGTTCGGAATATCTGCCTTATCACGACACCAGTTTTTCTCACACACTGTTACGTCCTTATTTTGCCCATGCTTTATTCCAACAAGGACCTTCTTCGCACATTCTGCTTTACTATAATACAAATCAAACTGAAAACCTTGGAGATGACCATGAAAGTTCACTACCTCTGCCATTTCCTCTTCGCTATAAGGCTCACCTGATTTGACTATCATGGTTTGCATGGTTCCCTGCAGCTTGCTCAACAGAGACATTTCCTTCTCTATCTTCTGCAATAAATCTTTATCGCAATTTCCTTTAAACTCTTTAACCATTTTGTCTATTTCTTTTTTCAGTAACCTGCTTTCTTCCAGGAACGCATGGGAATATTTATTCCCTTCAGCACGTTTCGTTTCCTTAGTCAGGTATCCGTTATCCATAATATCTTCGTATTCTTTTAACTTTTTGCTAATATCTATTTTTTCGGCAACTACAATAGAGCCCTTACTCATAAAGACAAATAATAGTGACAACATAATCACAAACGGAAATCTCCTTAAACAGCTATTCTTCATTTTTGTCCCTCCTTAGTTACTGGGGTATTCACCACTGCATACATACAGTTGTCTTTTTCCACAATCCATTTCCTACTCACAAAGTCTCCCAGGATACGTCCAAGGTAAGTAGCAGGATCATCCCAATTCTTCTTACTCTTATCTATATTAATTTTAAGAATACGGCTTTCAAATCTCGGCATGTTAACCTCTACAATAACAGGTTTTCTGTTATTCTGCGGTCTGTTCGGAGCTGCATATACCGGAGAAATCCCGAAGTTGAGTCCTTCCCACAATGCAGCCAGCCCGGTCACCGGAGTTGCTTTCTGATACATTCTATTATCTGATGATAAGCTACCCTGCTGAGTCTTTAAGAACAATTCTCCATCTTTATTCAAAACTCCAGTAGTAGGGCCCTCGTCGAATCCTTTATCTGCACCCTTCTCAAGATCAGGCGCAAGTAAGCACAACTTGAACTGGGCAGAAGCAACAGGCTCTGTTTTCAGCTTGCCTCCCTTCAGCACGTCCCGCTTGGCCTTAACGATAAATCCTGGCGGATCTATTGGTTTTTCAAGTACCTTTTCTTCTGGCTTTTTCCTGGGCTCTTCCTTCGGTTTTTCTTTGAGTGTTTCATCCTCTTTGTCTGTTTCTGTATAAAAAATTATTGTGGGCCCTTTAGGCTTTTTCTTTAGAAGAATCTCTTTTCCCGCCGGCTTCTTCGGATCCTTCGGTTTTCTCGAAATTTCGATTGGTACCTTACCTTTCGGTTTCTTCTTTGGGGTCGGTGTTTCCCATATCCAATAGGAACACCAGGATGAATCATCCAAAAATGCTAACCAGGGGAAATCGGTATTTTCAGTGGTCCCGGAAGATACAACGGTGTCTGAAGATTTACAATTTTCCAGACAATCTTTCAGCTGCTTTTCTGTTTTATCCACTTTTCCTGTAAGTTGTTTATGTTTTCTTAATTTTTGTAGTAATTCTTCATCCCTTCTTTGTTTGTCCATATGTTCTTCTAGATCCTTTTTGTAGCTTTTTTTCAGCTCTTCAAGCTCTTTCTTCATCCTTTCAACTTCCATATAATTTCCACTTTGTTCAGCATTATTGATCATAGATTTCTTGATATTTATTTCCATATCAGGATGCCCTGAATTATTTCGAAGGTCAAATTCCATCATAGTAATTACATCTAGCTTCTTAGCATCTTGCTTTTTAGTAAAAAGATTTCTATCCAGAGAGCCAACACCCTCCAGAAACTTTTTGACTACCTCTTTTGCCTTGTCCAGCTCAAGCGCAATCTTCTTACATTCCGGGCATCTATCTAATACCCTGGCAAATTCCTCAGCCTTCTTCTTCTTACAGTCAGTTATATAATTACGAAATCTCTTAACTAACATCTCATGAAATTTCATCAACACATCATATCTGTTCTCAATATCTTTATACTCCTTTGTCTTCCATTTGTTATCATTATCAGTCGAATACGCATATGAATGATCAGATTTCTTCAGCTTTTTTTCCCACATATCCAACTCAGTAGATACAATCATATCGTATGAAACTACATATTCATCAGTCTCAATATTAACAGGATCCAACAAATTTAAAGACTTCGTATAATGTGTTGCCTTTATCTTAATATCTTTAAATAGGTTTTCATTACAAGTTTTCTTTGCTTCTTCAAGACGTTTTTCAATATCCCTTAAATTTTTTTCAATTCCATTAAGTGTGTCGAATATCTCATATGGATCTTTTTCATCTTCAGCTCTCACAATTGAATCCTGACACATAAAAACAAATACAACTAAAAACACAATTCTCATCAAGCGACAGCTGTTCATTTTGCACCCTCCTTAGTCACTGGAGTATTTACAACTGCATACATACAGTTGTCTTTTTCCACATTCCATTTTCTACTCACAAAGTCTCCCAAAATTTGCCCAAGGTAAGTTACTGAATATCCAGGCTCCCCAGTCCGAACCGTTCTCCATGTTTTTTCGTTTCAACAACAAGTTTTACCGACCATTTCCCCTTTTTATTAAACTCACTGGCAGGGATTTCAGCTAAAATATTCTCCTTAACGACGGCCTTAATCTTTCCTCCCACTCTCTTCCACTCCTCAGGTTTCTCTCCAAAACCCAATTCCGCCCAGGCCACTTTAAAGTCAGAACTGTCTGCAGTACCAATTACCTGAATAATCACCTTACCGTCCTTTCTGGCAGGAGCCATCTTCTTGATCTTTGCCAAGGCATAGAAATTCGGGTCTGCCTTCAAAGCAGCCCTGGCGTCCAGAAGACCGTAGCCTGTCAGCTGGTCCCACCCGGGAACTTCAATATCTCTAGCGGAATTCAAGAGCATACGTTCAACCTGCTTATTCGTAAGTTTCGGGGATTTTGCCAATATAAGCGATGCTGTGGCCGCTACCATCGGTGCGGAAAAAGATGTGCCGCTCGCCCGGAAATAACGCCTGTCCTGACCCACATAAGCAGACCGTGGTTTGTAATCAACATCCGGTATGCCCAGCATGAAGTCGGTACGCCTGGCCCTTAAACTTAACACATCTACTCCAGGAGCTGAAATATCAACCGTCTGTCCCCAATTCGAGAAGGAAGCACGCTTATCCTCCAAATCGGTAGCACCGACTGCTATAACGTTCCTCAGACCGGAAGGGGAATAGTCCTCGGTATCCATCGCCTCATTTCCTGCCGCCACTATAATGACTGCTCCCTTTCTGTAGGCGTAATTGACCGCATCCTGCTCTGTCTGTGTGAGATGTTTTCCTCCGGCACTTATATTGATTACCTGCGCACCATTATCGGCCGCGTAGAATATCGATTCCGCCAAGGATGAAGCCCTTCCGTGGCCAAAGGCATTAAGGCCTTTAAGGACCATAATTTTAGCACCTTTATTGATACCAGCGATACCCACTTTGTTATCTGATGCTGCCGCAATAATGCCGCTTACAAATGTCCCATGGCCATCATGGTCCCATGGTTTATTATTATCATCGATAAAATTCCAGCCTATAACATCGTCCACGTATCCGTTTCCGTCATCATCCTTACCGTTATCGGGTATTTCACCGGTATTTTTCCAGATGTTTTCCCAGTTGATATCCTTATGGTTCCAGTCGAGCCCGGTATCAATCACCGCTACAACCACCGGGTTTGATGAGCCGTCTTCAACATTCCATGCGGACTTCTTGTCCGTAGTAAAACCTATGTGCTTAATGGCCCACTGGTCGTCATATTTCTGTCGCCAGCTCCCTTTGGAATAGAGGTATGTATCGTTCGGGATATCAGCCTTGTCACGGCACCAGTTTTTCTCGCAAACCGTTACATCCTTATTTTGCCCGTGCTTTATTCCTATCAGGGCCTCATTCGCACAGTCAGTTTTGCTCCAATGCAATTCAGTCTCAAAGCCTTTGATATAACCAGGAATGTTCATTATCTCCTCTTCTTGCGCTGCACTAAAAGGGTTAGAACCTACCTCCGACGTGTCGAATATCGCGTAATCCAGTCTGCGCAATATGGATATTTTTTTCTCAATCTTCTGTAACAGATCTTTATCGCAATTCCCTTTAAACTCTTTGACCATTTTTGCTATTTCTTTTTTCAGCAATCTGCTTCCTTCCAAGAACTTATGTGCATATCTGTATATATTTTCGCCTATCGCTTCCTCAGTCAATCCCCTATTATCCATGTTCTTATCCGAAAATCTTTTCCATCCATCCAGTTCTTTACTTATGTCCTCTTTTTCAGTAACCACAATCTTCGAGCAGTCAGCTTTACTATAATATAATTCAAGTTCAAAGCCTTTGATATAACCAGGAATGTTCATTATCTCCTCTTCTTGCGCTGCACTAAAAGGGTTAGAACCTACCTCCGACGTGTCGAATATAGCGTAATCCAGTCTGCGCAATGTGGATATCTTTTTCTCAATCTTCTGTGACAGATCTTTATCGCAATTCCCTTTAAACTCTTTGACCATTTTTGTTATTTCTTTTTTCAGCAATCTGCTTCCTTCCAAGAACTTATGTGCATATCTGTATATATTTTCGCTTATCGCTTCCTCAGTCAATCCCCTATTATCCATGTTCTTATCCGAAAATCTTTTCCATCCATCCAGTTCTTTACTTATATCCTCTTTTTCAGCAACCACAAGAGAGTTATTACCAATCAAGACAAGTAATACTGATAACGTAATCACATAAGAAAATTTCTTTAAGTAACTATTCTTCATTTTTGTCCCTCCTTTGCCACCGGGATATTCACGACTGCATACATACAATTGTCCTTTTCCACAATCCATTTCCTGCTTACAAAGTCTCCCAGGATATGTCCAAGGTAAGTGGCCGGATCATCCCAATTCTCCCTCTTCTTGTTTATATTTATCTTCAGAATGTGGCTTTCGAATTTCGGGATGTTAACTTCCACAAGAACAGGTTTCCTGTTATCCTGTGGCCTTGTTGGAGCCGCATACACCGGAGTAATCCCAAAGTTGATCCCTTCCCATAACGCAGCCAGTCCGGACAGTGGAGTGGCTTCCTGATGCATTCTATTATCTGATGACGAGGTGCTCTGCTGAGGTTTCAAGGTCAATTCTCCATCCTTATTCATAACTCCAGTAATTGGGTCCTTACCGGATCCCCGGACCTCCATTTCCTTCGTCTTTTTTCCTTTACCCGGAAGGTCAGGCGCAAAGAGAGTTATCTTGCACTGAGCAGAAGCAACGGGCTCAACTTTCATTTTGCCACCCTGTAATACGTCCCGCTTTGCCTTTACAATAAATTCTGGCGGGCCGGAAGGTTTTTCAGGTAGTTTTTCCTTCGGATCTTCCCCGGGTTGTTTATCTTTTTCATCAGTTTCAGAATAGTAAACTATTGTTGGGCCATTGGTCTTTTCCTGTGGCGGTGGAGGTGGAGGAGCTGGCGGTATTTTAAACAGCGAAGGGTCCTTCTCATTAACCGGTGTTTTTCCGGGACCGCCTTCCTTCCTGTCATCCGGCTTTTCTGGTTTTTTCGGAGAGCCCGTAGGCTGTTGTGGTTTACCTTTACCGGGTCTTTCCGGTGAGAACTGCCCACCTGAAGGCCCTTTCCCAGGGCCCTTTGTTACAACAGGAGTTTCCCAGATCCAGTAGGAGCACCATGCACTCTCGTCAATGTTTACCTTCCATTGTGAATCGGGTTGAACCGATTTATCAGCCACGTCAGGCACTGTTTTTCCGCCTTTGTCCTTATCTCCACAGTCGAAACTGAGATCACAATTCTTTAGGCCAGCGAAAATTGATTTTCGTTTTTCATCCGCTTCTTTAAGAACTTCTTTCCACTTCTCAAGTGGGTCGGTATATCTTTTTATATTACGCTGTTGTTCATTGACGTTATTTAACAGATTTTTTGTCACTCCTTCTTTAATATCTTTTAACTGGTATCGGGTGTAGGTATCGGCAATGCCTTCTCCAATGGCAACAGCGGTTCCGCCCCAGGGGACAAAACTTAACCCAACGGAGAGAATATTATACGCCAACCCTCCTCCCGCCTTCGGGTCTTCCCGTGAAAGTGCTTTTATCAGGTCACTGTTAAGCTTAAAAATTGTTTTGAGGTTACCCAGTATGCCTTTGTTCAACTCCCTTATATTATTATCAGCAATATTCCCCAGGTCATTCAGTTGCTTCAGAGCCTCGAATGCCTCGCAAAGCTTGCACTCCTGCCAGGCTATACGCCCCTTTGTAGCAATTTCACCTGTCCTGATTTGAGCAAGTCCTGCTAAATTGAATGAATCCGCTTTTCCCAGTTCTTCTTCGGAAATACCTTTTAAATCACATGCTTTACCGGTTATCCTTTTGCCAATCTTCCGTAAACAATCGGCATTATTAAGCATCTTGTCCCATAGTCTGTTTTCCAGCCGGTCATATTTACTGGCAAGCTCTGCCCAGTCAAATATCTCGTCATAGGTATTATCTATCTCTCCCAGTACCGGGAATTCTCTTTTCATTCTTTCCGCTTCAGCGCTTCCAGCGAGTTTCTCGATACCGCCTTTTATGGCATTCGTTTTCCCTGCGATTTTCGGCAGTATTTTTTTTGCCACTTTCCCCAGGCCTCCGACTTCACTGAGTCTCTTTGACCCTACTTCCAGAACCACATCCGCTACATCAAATGCTACAGCGCTAAGAATATCAAGGGTATTTGCCGTTGTATTTAAGCCACCCGGTCCCATAGCAGCCGCCTTTTTTCCTATATCTCCTGTTAGTCCTGCCCACTGTTTCTGTAATTTTTTCGAGAGTTCGTCCAGATGTTTTTTTGCCTCCCCCTTTCTATCGGCAAGCCTTGCAAGGATCCTTGTAAGGCCGGCAAGATCACAGCCGCAAGGCTGGTCTGATCCTGTGTAAAATCCGCCGAGGTTTTCAAAGTTTGCAAGCTCCACCCCGAGTTCACGGTACTTGTCTCCCCGATCAACCTTATAATCTTCCTTACTTACATTACCTTCCTGCATATCTTCACGGAGATTTTGCACGTCTTGCCAGCGGTTTTGTGCCCGATCGCTCAACTTACGTTTTTCTTCGCTCGGTGGAAGACTGTCTATAGAACCCCTGAGTTCATCGACTTTTGAATTGAGGTCATAAATACGAGAATCCAGATTAGCAAGTTCTTTCACATTATTATTTTTTTTAAGGGCGGTGGCAATCTCTTTAGAGGTGGTTTCCAGCTCTTTTTCAAGCTGTATCAGCTTTGATGTTAGTTGTGATGCTTTGTCGGCATTAGCGACTTCCGGATTGAGGAAATAACCGACGGAGAGAACAAGAAGCAATATGGAGATACATTTCTGTAAAAAGTAATGGGGTTTCACCGATATCATAGAAAAGATCTTCCTCTCTTTTTTCTAAGGACGGAGTGCCAAGATGTTAAGAACTAAAGTTTAAGTAGTAAAACGGAAAGGATAAAATAATGGCAAGTGGAAATCAAGATTTTTCTAAAAAATCAAAAACCCTCAACTACTAATCAGTATAACGCTATTGACACACGAATTATCATTAATTAATACTGAAATATCGTTATTTACCGAAATCACGCTAGCTATTTTATCTACGCTTTAAACCACGCAACATATTAACACAACGCAAGTTAAACTAACATAAAGTGTATTGGCATATAATTTGACATATTATAGTGCGGAGCGACAAAAGATATATCTTAAATTGTTTTATATTTCAGAATCATTTAAGAAGGGAGTTGGTGAATTGTTAAAAATCTTACGAATAGATCAGAAAGCAGTAACACTATCTAATTTCAAAAAACTTAATTTTCTCAGGAGGAATTACGATGAAGAATCTGACCATAGGATTAACAGTAATCTTTCTTCTGGCATTTATGTCGACCGCTGTTTTCGCTGCGAACGGTAACAAAGGAGATTGGGGTTTTGACCCAAAGTATTATAAGTATGCCTTGATCGAAGGCGAAATAACTTCAGTAGATCATGAGAAAATGACATTACATGTAAAAGGGAAAGATGAGCAGATATTTTTCTGCGAACACACTGAATTTTTCAGAGGGGATATTTCCCTGCCAATGGAAATAGTGTTCCATCCGGTGAAATTCAACGACAACCAGAAAATGGAAGTTGTTGATGTTAAGGCTGGAGACATTATTAAGTCCAGATATAGCAAAGTAGAAAATGGAAAGATCTACCTGGATACATGTCTGGTGGAAGAGAGAAGTAAACTCCCAAAGAGCATAGATATCAATAATGAGACCACACTTTGATTTCAGGTCATTGATTTTTATACGAAGGTTGGACACAGGGACTCCGTTCTCCCTGTGTCCAACCTTCGTATAAAAATCAACCCCTCACCCTACCCTCTCTCCACAAGGGAGAGGTTAATTGGGAAAAGGTTGATCTGAACGGAAGACTGCCAGGACTGCCGTCAGCAATTTGTCTTTAATGCTTTGGGTGACTGGCAGTGAAAAGTCACGAGTATTTTATAATTATAGAAGCGGAAAGGAGAGGGTAGAAAAATGTTAAGAAAATTAAATACACTATTTATTGCATTATTGGTTTTCGTAGCCGCATTCTGTTTTTACGCGAGTTTTTCCAGTAAAGACGCTGATGCGGTAGAAATTATCACTCATTGGGTACCACACGAAGTCTATGGTATGCCAGGAGACCCTGACAATTCAGGAAAGGTTTTCTTTTCAGGTTTGTACGCTAAGTACATGGGTTATCCAAAAGGCGCACCTCCATATCCGGGAAAATATTCCAGGTTCTGGAGAACGTTACCTGCATATCGTTACTACCTCCCTGATTTTATGTACAACAGGGATGAGGTAAGACCTTCAAACCCAATCAAGGGTCAGTTCAGATTGAAAGAGTGTCTGGGTTGTCATTCAGTTATCACACCTGGGGTTGTAAGAGATTATGTAAAGAGTGCACATGCAAAGGCTGAACCTAGCCCAACAGGTTGCGATACCTGTCATGGTAACAATCACCAGAAGTTGTTAATGCCAAGCTCAAAGGCTTGTGGTGTTAGTGATTGTCATGAAGAGCAGTACATTCAGAATTCACAGGGTGGTATCGGTTCACATGCATCATGTGCAAGTTTCGCGCAGATTGAGTGTGCATGGTCAATTGAAAGACCTCCTGGAGATACTGCAGGATGTACTTTCTGTCACACAAGTCCTGAAGAACGTTGCAGTACTTGTCATCAGAGACATCAGTTCAATCCTGTAGTTGCCAGAAAGCCAGAACAGTGTAAGACTTGTCACTGGGGTAAAGATCACAGAGATTGGGAAGCATATGATATCTCAATACACGGTACTGTGTATCAGGTAAACAAATGGGACCCTACTCAGTTTGATATGACCAAAAAGCTGGCCGATGCTGATTACGTTGGTCCAACTTGTCAGTACTGTCATATGAGAGGTGGTCATCACAACATACAGAGGCTTTCAACTGTATACACAAGTATGGGTATGTCAAATGCTGACAGAGGTGCGCCTCTCTGGAAGGAAAAGAGAGACACATGGGCATCAGTATGTGACGACTGTCATTCACCAAGGTTTGCAAGAGAAAATTTGCAGGCAATGGACGAAGCTTGTAAGGATGCAGGTCTTAAGTACACAGAAACATTTAAGGTTGCAGAGAACTTGATGCTTGATGGAATGGGCGAGCCAATGCCTAAAGATCTTGCACCTGACTGGAGTGGCCAGCACATCTGGAGTTTGAAGATTGGTGCTTATCATGAAGGTGAAAAGTATGGTGGTAAAAAAGGTGAGTCTGGT
>Ga0233439_10001864_pt1 | contig 25221 bp, 25 predicted proteins | sample SI_123_September_6_FD_182713 | JGI IMG/M metagenome (GOLD analysis project Ga0233439, IMG submission 182713) | Seawater microbial communities from Saanich Inlet, British Columbia, Canada - SI_123_September2016_100_MG | ecosystem: Environmental > Aquatic > Marine > Inlet | place: Canada: British... | reverse complement strand
CCCCACTCCTACGATTCTCCCCGCAACGAACGGTGGGCAACTTCGCCCTCTCTTTCGCCGAAATCATAACCCTCGCCGCGTTCGAAGGCGCGGAGGATGCGGCGGCCGGTGCGGTAGATGTGGACTTCGTCGGCACCATCCACCAGGCGGGCAAAGCGGGCCTGGCGGTACATGCGTTCCAGGGGCGTGTCGTCGGTGACGCCACGAGCACCCAGCACCTGGATGGCCCGGTCGATGACGTTGTGCAGCATGCGCGCGCCGGTCACCTTGATCAGGGATATCTCCACCCGCGCCTGATCGCCTGCGTCCATTTTTCGCGCGGCATCCAGGGTCATCAGGCGGCTTTGTTGGATTTCCGCCGCACTTTCGAACACCATGGCCTGCATCAGCTGCTTATCGCCCAGTTTCTCGTCCCGGATCATCCGGCTGTTCAAACGCTCACACATAATATCGAAGGCGCGCTGGGCCTGTCCCAGCCAGCGCATGCAATGGAAAATACGGCCCGGGCCCAGGCGTTCCTGCGCCACTTTGAAGCCTTCGCCGCGTTCGCCCAGCATATTGGTCGCGGGCACCCGGCAGTTTTCGTACTTCACCTCCATATGCCCGCCCAGCATGCCCATGGTGCGAATGTCCCGCTGTATGTTGTAGCCGGGATTATCCGTCGGCACGATGATCATGGAAAACGCCTCATGATCCGGCGCGTCTGGTTCTGTCCTGACCATGACGGTGGTGTATTTCGCCCTGTCGGCGCCGGAGGTGAACCATTTATGGCCGTTGATGACCCAATGATTGCCGTCCTGTACGGCGGAGGTCTCGATGCCGGTGGGGTCAGATGAGGCCACCTCCGGCTCCGTCATGGCGAAACTTTGGCGGAATTCGCCCGCGATCAACGGCTCCATATAGTTCTTTTTCCATTCCGGCGAGGCATACAGGCGCAGCATGATGGAATCCTGCAAGGTATTGGCCCCCACCGCGTCAGAGCCCAGATGGGAGCGGCCAATAACCTCGTTGACATGCACATAATCCATGAACGGCATGCCCTGGCCGCCAATGTCCTTTGGGTGGCCCAGGGCCCACAGGCCCGCATCCTTGGCCTGTTGCTGCACCGCCTTCAACGCTGCCTGACTTTCCGCCGTGTCCTTGTCGAAACCGTTTTCAAGGGGATAGACCACATCTTCAATGAAGCTTTTGACCTTGGCGCGGGTTTCCGTCCAGTCCATGTTTTCTGACATGCCATTCTTCCCTATAATTACGTTGTTAGACGTCACCCTACACTATGGGAGAAACCCATGACGGCATTTTCAGTAAGCGAGATCTGGCGCTACCCGGTGAAGTCCATGCAAGGGGAGCGTTTGGACGCAGCGGAGGTCACGGGCAACGGCGTGCAGTATGACCGTGGCTGGGCCGTGCGGGATACGGCCAGCGGCAATATTCGTGGGGCCAAGAATATCGCCCCGTTGATGCAATGCGCCGCGCGCTATCTCGATGGTACCGATGCCGGCCTGGTGCCCCATGCCCAAATCACCTTGCCCGGCGGGGACGAGATCAATACGGACGATGGGCGCGTGCACAATATTTTGTCGGAAGTCCTAGGGCAGAAGGTGACCCTGGAGCCGTTGCAGCCGGCGGCAGCAGAGGATCATTATCGCCGCCGGTCCATGGATGGCGATGGGGATGGCGATGCGGCAGAGCCGGAAAGACGCCGCCGCCTTGGCTTGCTGGACGATGAGCCTTTTTCCGACTTCAGCACAGACAGGCCAAGGGTGTTGTCGGCATTGGCGGTATTTCGTGATTACAACACAGCGCCGGGCACCTACTTCGATGCCTTCGCTTTGCATGTGATGACGGAAGCATCCCTGCGCTATCTGGCCGGCCTGTTGCCCGAGGCGCAGATCGACGTCCGCCGTTTCCGACCGAATATTCTGCTTGCCGACGATGGCGACCTGGCGGCACCGGTAGAGTTTGATTGGCTTGACCAGGTTCTCAGCATTGGCGATGTGCGCATCAACGTGGAATGGGAAACCGTGCGCTGTGTCATGACCACCCGCGAACACGCCGACCTGCCCCGCGCCAGCCAGATCATGCGCACTCTGGTCCGCAACACCAAACAGAACCTTGGCATCTATGCCGATGTGGGTACGCCGGGACTGATCAGCGTCGGTGATGTGGCGGCGGTTGGATAGCGCGAACGAGTGGAAGAGGTTCGGCCTATCAATCCTCGTCCGGGTCCATCACGAAAGCCTGCAGCTTTTCCCGCACGTCGTCGGGAATGGGAATGGACGCGCGGGCGGCCAGGTCAAAGCAGACGCAAACGATTTCCGTGGTCGCACCAATCTCTTTGGTTTCGATGTTGCGCAGGCGGTGCATCATGGTGACGGATTTGGTGCCGACCCTCAACAGCGCGCTTTCGATTTTGAATAGCGCGCCCAGGCGCTGTTCATTCTTGAACTGAATGGTGTGCTGGGCATCTACCAATGATATGCCTTCGTCCTGTTTGCCGTCTGCCTTAAAGCCCAATTCGACCAGGAAGTGAAAGGCGGCGATGTCAAAATGTCCGACATAATGCTGTACATTCATGTGGCCCAGGTGATCGCAATGCCAGGGGTAGACAACGCCACGGGTGGTTTCCATCCAACTCATAGAACAATTCTCCTTTTTTCAGATGCATAGACTATCGCTACCGATGGGGCGGCGTCCACAAGGTTACTTGGCAGGGCGGGTACTTTCTGTCAGAAGAGGCCAATATCTTCCAAATTCAGGCGGCAAGTTATGAGCGACGTTGTGGACAACGATACGGGCGAGGCTGATGGCAACGGTGCGCCCACCGACTTTATTCGCGACATCGTGCGCGCGGATCTGGCGGCGGGGCGTCATGGCGGCGTGGTGACGCGCTTCCCGCCCGAACCGAACGGCTATCTGCACCTGGGTCACGCCAAATCCATCTGCCTGAATTTCGGCATCGCGCAGGAGTTTGATGGCCGCTGCCACCTGCGCTTTGACGATACCAACCCGGCCAAAGAGGAACAGGAATTTATCGAGGCGATCCAGCGCGACGTACGCTGGCTGGGTTTTGATTGGGGCGACCATCTGCATTATGCCTCTGACTATTTTGCTCAGCTATTTGCCTGGGCCGAAGGCTTGATCGAGGCGGGCAAGGCCTATGTGGATGATCTGCCTGTGGACGAGATGCGGGCCTATCGGGGCACGGTGACAGAAGCCGGTCGCAACAGCCCCTTTCGTGACCGGGACGTGGCTGAGAACCTGGATCTGTTCCGCCGTATGAAGGCAGGGGAGTTCCCCGATGGGGCCCGTGTTCTGCGTGCCAAGATCGACATGGCATCGGGCAATATGAATATGCGCGACCCGGTGCTCTATCGTATCCTGCATAGCGCGCACCCCCGCACGGGCACGGCTTGGTGCATCTATCCCAACTATGATTTCGCGCATGGACAATCGGACGCGATTGAGGCCATCACCCATTCATTATGTACATTGGAATTCGCCGACCATCGCCCGCTGTATGAATGGTTGCTGGAAAATATCGCTGTCCCCAGCCAGCCGAAGCAGTATGAATTTTCCCGCCTCAACCTCTCCCACACCGTGCTATCCAAACGCCGCCTGACCCAGTTGGTGGATGAGGGCCGGGTGGATGGCTGGGATGATCCCCGCATGCCCACCGTGTCGGGGATGCGCCGGCGTGGGGTGCCGGCGGCCGCAGTGCGTGATTTCATCTCCCGCCTGGCCATCACCAGGAACGACGGCCAGGTTGAAATGGCCATGCTGGAACATTGCATTCGCGAACAGCTGAATGTGGCGGCACCCCGGCGCATGGCCGTGTTGCGCCCCCTGAAGGTGGTGATCGAGAATTATCCTGAGGGGAAGTCAGAGGCGTTGGTGGCCCAGAACCATCCAGGCAATCCGGACATGGGCACACGTGAAATCCCCTTTGGCCGGGAGATTTATGTGGAGCGGGATGACTTCATGGAGGACCCGCCCCGGAAATTCTTCCGCCTTGGCCCGGGTCGTGAAGTGCGCCTGCGCTATGCCTATTTCATCACCTGCAATGAAGTAATCAAGGACGCAAGCGGTGAGGTGGTGGAGCTGCGCTGTAGCTATGATCCCGAAACAAAGGGTGGCAATGCCCCCGATGGCCGTAAGGTCAAGGGCACTATTCATTGGGTTTCCGCCCAGCATGCCGTGCCATCGGAAGTCCGTCTGTACGAGAGCCTGTTCAACAGCGAAGAAGTACCGGGTGGCGATGATTTCCTGGACGATATAAATCCCAATTCGCTGGAGGTTCTGCCCCAGGTCTGGTTGGAGCCTGCATTGGCGGAGCTTTCGGTGGGACAAACCGTACAGTTTGAGCGGATGGGTTATTTCTGCGCCGATCTTTCTTCGAAGGAAGACGCACTGGTTTTTAATCGCGCCCTTGGTTTGCGCGACAGTTGGGCTAAAATCAAAGGTAAGTCTTAACAAGGTGGATCTGGATATGATCAACCATGCCTGAAAAATTCACCACAACGGGGCTGAGCCGCCGGGCCGTTATTTTGGGCGGTGCCTCGACTGTGATGGCGGGGCTATCGGGTTGTGTCACATCACCCATCGTCGGCAATGCCTACGAAGTGGCGAAGGCTCAAATCCTCGGTTCTCCCGACATACCCCTACAGCGTAAAACCGTTGCCGGCCTGCCCTACGCCTCCATGCTGGCCCGCATTGGTAAAGGTCCGCAGGCTTTGTTGCTGTTGGCCCGGACCCAAGGGCAGGAACAGCATTGGATCTCCGGCATCGATCGTTCGGTGCTGGCGTTGCAGGGCGGGCGGGTGGTGAAAACCTTTGGTTTTCCGGAAAACCTGAAGAATACCCGGTCTGATGAGATCGACCCCGTGGACCGCCTGTTGCACAAATTGGTCGCGCCTGTGCGCCATACCCGCTACATCGACCTCGACGTCGGGCCTCATTATGGCCTGGTCGTGGATTCCGTCTTTGAAAGCCTCGGCCCGCAAAAGGTCAATATCGTCGAGCTGGATTTTGATACTATTTTGATCCGCGAACGAAACAGTGCCCGCACGCTAAATTGGGAATTTGAGAATTTGTACTGGGTGGATCCCGCCGATGGCTTCATCTGGAAATCCCGCCAGGTCATCGCCCGGACGTTTCCCGCCGTCGATTTCGCCATATTGAAACCGCCCGCGGCTTGAGGTCGTCATGCGACCCGATGAATATCGGAAATGCTCTATTGCCGTTCTATCCTAACCGTCCCGGTTCACCCCGACGATGGCGACTAAAATTCGATTTACCCTGCCATCTTCGTCTTGCATGGGGAGGAGAAGGCGGCACCATTTAATCAATACGGATATGTCATAAGAGGCGTTGTTTTCCGCATAGATCGGGGCCCGCATGCGGGCCGCTGCGGCGAGTTGACGGCGATAATAACTCCAATTCCCAACCTTGCTTTCGCTAAACCATTTGCCTGTCATATCCAGATTGCCGATCTCTGCCACAGAAGTCGCATAGACCCGGTATTTAAAGTCAGAGAAATCCGCATTGGGTTGGACGAGGTGGATAGAGCCAACAGCATCTACGAAGGACAGGGGATCGATCGCTGCAGAGGGCGGCAAATCAGCCGTGCCGAGGTTGTCCAGCCAAAATTGATACATGCATTGATGCGCTGGCAAAATGAAGTCGTCGCGCATGACTTTACCGGGATCAATACTTGCCTGGATGATGCCCTCAAATTCCGGTTGCGCCAAAGTGGGCAAATACTGATCAAGGGGGTCTGGAACAGTCCGGTATCCCGAATAATAGCGGCTTGAAAGGCTTTTCATTAAGGTACGCCCGATTTCCAATAGCAATCATACAAAACTACCTAAACAATCCACCCAGATTAGCCCTGATCTGGAACAATTGCGCCATTAAAATCTCAAGTAACAAAAGCTTGTTGCCGCTTATGCGGTCGCCCAGCATCAGACCTCGTCAATCGAGTGCGGGCCTAGTGGTCCGATTCTATTTGATGGTTCCCATCCGCTAGGATCGAAAGACCACTAGACTCTTAAGAATCGTGGTGCGCGAGACAGCAAACAGAAGGACTCTTCTGTTTCGCTCGCACCGCTAGGCCCGCCAAGACTATGGCTTTTCCAAGTTTTTCACGGGAAACTTCCTGATATGTGTTGATATACACGTTAAAGTTCGTATAATGATATAATATATATCTAAAGCGAGCATAACATATTATGTCATCACCTGCACTTGAAACAGACCGCGCCATTTTACGCCCGCTGTTGCCCACCGATGCACCGGCCTTGGGCACGGCCATGCGGGATTCTAATGTCACCGAAACCATAACTTTTGACCCACCGGCCCGCACAGCGGATGAAGGGACGGAACGCGCATTGGCGCGTATCGAGGAATTCGCTAAACATTGGGATCGTCATGGTTTTGGTATTTTTGGTGCCTTCGACCGGCAGACCGAACTATTAGTCGGCTATTGCGGCTTCCGCCACATCGAAGAATTCGACAACGACGTCCACCTTTCCACCATGGTGGACCGTCCCTATTGGTCGGGAGGTCTGGCATCGGAAATAATTCGACGAAACCTGGAGTACGTATTTTTAGAGCGGGATTTTGATATCGTTTATACCGCCACGAAAGAATTCGATGGGCCGAGCGTACAAATCACCAAACGGTTCGGCTTTAATAGGGAGGATGACCGTACGCTACGCCAATGGTCGGTATGCTATTACAACCTGTCGCGAGAAGAATTTCTGGCGCGTCATGTGGCTTATCTAAAACAGCGGCTGCTGGATCTAAATACGGGCCGAGCTGCACAATAACCGACAATCTATCGCCGCTTTTGCTCTCGCAAGATCAGGGCAGCAATTTCCATGAAATGGGCCGGTTCCTGATAACCGGCGATGCGAATTTTCTCAGCAAATTGGCTGACGATCTGTTGCAAGGTTTCCTTGGACGCATCAACGCTGAAGTTTGCCAGATCATCCATCTCAAACTCTGTGGTATCAATTTCATGCAGCGCCATTGGTATCTCCAGATTAGGTTCAGCCATATTTTCCCGGATCGTGCGCCACGGTGTTGTTGGTGCAATTATGCTAAAGTCATGACGTGGGGTCACCTACCCGTTAGGGTGGGCACGATAAAGTTGCGCTAAAGGCCATTATTTCCCACGCGGCGAAATCAACGCCATTGATCGGCAATTGCGCCACCGTGCTTGACGGATGAAGCGTATCCGGGCGACAAAGATAATCGTTCGTAAGGATGCCAAATCAATTTGAAAGTGGTCGAGTAAATGTCAGTTGAAGCAAACGAAAATGGAACCGCTGCGTCTGTGGCAGCGGCGCAGTATGATGTCATGATCATCGGTGCCGGTATGTCGGGAATGTATCAATTGCATCTTTTGAGAAAGCTCGGCCTTTCCGTGCGCGTGTTTGAGGCAGGTACCGGCGTTGGCGGTACCTGGTATTGGAACCGTTATCCGGGTGCGAGGTTCGATTCGGAAAGTTATAGCTATGGCTATTCATTTTCCGAGGAACTATTGGATGAATGGGAATGGAGCGAGCATTTCTCCGCCCAGCCTGAGACCCTGCGCTATCTCAACTATGTGGCCGACAAGTTTGACCTTAACCGGGATATTCAGTTTGGTGCGCGGGTTAGGGCCGCGATCTATGACGAAGCTGAAACCTGCTGGGAGCTTGAGCTGGAGAGTGGCGAGCGGGCCCGTGCGCGGTTCCTGATCTCGGCCATCGGGCCTTTGTCCGCTCCGACCATGCCAAATATTCCCGGGGTGGAAAGCTTTCAGGGAGAAGCGTTTCACACAGGCCTGTGGCCTCACGAACCGGTTGATTTTTCCGGCAAGCGGGTCGCGGTTATTGGCACCGGTGCCACGGGTGTCCAAACCATCCAGGAAGTGGCCAAGACCGTTGGCCATCTCACTGTCTTTCAGCGCTCTCCCAATTATTGCGCACCGCTACATAATTCCCCCATTACGGCAGAGGAGCAGCCCAAGATCAGAGCCGGCTATCCTGAAACTTTCGCCAGGTGCCGCGCCTCACACGGCGGCTTTATCCATAAGGCGGATCACCGCAATGCCCTGGAGGTTTCGGCTGAAGAACGCGAGGCGTTTTTAGAGAAGCTGTATAGCGAACCTGGCTTTGGCATCTGGATGGGAAACTTCCGCGATATGTTCACGGACGAGGCCGCCAACACCGCCGTCAGTGACTTCATCAAGAAAAAAATCCGGTCCAGGGTCAATGATCCTGCAATAGCCGAGAAACTGATCCCCACCGACCATGGTTTCGGCACCCGCCGTGTGCCGTTGGAAACCAGATACTACGAGGTCTATAACCAAGATAACGTGGAGCTTGTTGACCTGAACGAGGGCGCGATAGAGGAAATCACCCCCAAAGGTCTGCGGACAGCGAACGGTGAATACGAATTCGATATGATCATTTATGCCACTGGGTTTGATGCGGTTACCGGGGCTTTTGACCGCATCGATATTCGTGGTGAGGGCGGCCGGAAGCTGAAGGATAAGTGGGCCAACGGACCCCGAACCTATTTGGGCCTTCAGATCGAAGGGTTCCCAAATCTACTGACTTTGGTGGGCCCGCATAATGCGGCGACCTTTTGCAATATTCCCCGTTGCATCGAACAGAACGTGGAATGGGTGGCGGAGCTGTTTGGTTATATTCAAGCCAATGGTATCACGCGCATCGCCGCGACTTTGGAGGCGGAGGACGCCTGGACCGAACATGTCTACGAAACCGCGGCCGAGCTGCTGTTTACCAAGGTCGATTCGTGGTTCATGGGCATCAACAGCAACATACCCGGTAAGGACCGGCGCACCTTCTTGCTGTATGCCGGGGGCGCACCGGCATATCGTGACAGGTGCGATGAGGTTTCAGCCAATGGTTATGAAGGATTTGCCCTGCAAAAAGTTGCCGGTTAGTAGCTTAACAGGCCCATTCGAAAGCCTTTTGCCACCGCCGCGGCCCGGGTGTTGACGTCCAACTTGTTCAGGATATTGCGCAGGTGAAATTTCACGGTGTTTTCACTGATGCCATGGATCTCGGATATTTCCCATGTGCTCTTCCCGATAGAGACCCAGTGGAGGCAGTCCCGCTCTCTATTCGTCAATGGGTTGAGCTTGTGATCTGCGACCTGCCCAACATAACGCTCAACCATGGTGGCGTTCAGGTGATGGGCTAATAGGAAAAGGTGGGCCAGGTTGGCCTCGATAATACGTGTAATTTCCAGCCCCGGCTGTCCGGTAGAGATGCCGATGCTGCAATAGTCTCCGTTCCGATCCTTAATAGGAATGCCGACGCCATGCACCACGCCAAAGCTGGCTGCCTCGTCCACCATGCGCTTTTGCATCGGGTTTTTTTCTGTCCGTTCCCAAACCTGCTGCCAGACTAACGGCAACGTGCCGCCGCGCAATGTCTCGCGATAAATTGGACACTGATTTTGATATTCCATCTCGCGATACCGCTCTTCCCAGGCAACGGGGATAGAGGAATGTCGTAGATGGGGGGGCAAATTTTCGTTCGAATTTCGTGGCTTTTTGGTATAGATGAAAACAACATTTTCAAACCCAAGCTCACCAACACACTGACGCGTCGCGGTCATGCAATCCTCAGCGCTTGCAGCACTGTTCAGATCGTCAAGATAATTCGCTAGATTCAACGACGTTGTCATGTTCAGCCAGGTTCCCGAAATTTGCCAAGTAATACTGGCACAACACGGGAGCTGTTCGTAGTTATTAAATGAAATAGTCTACAATAATGCGCGAAATGACTTATGTCCTGTGCAAATTTGTAAATCAGAAAAGAATAGTTTTCTCTAATATTTATAATAGGAGTAGATATAGCTCCAACATGTTATCGTTTGCTGCTTGATTTCTATTTAAAGAAGATAAAAATATATATTTTTACTCTGCTGCAGTGGAAATTTTTCTTTTTTCTATATTTAGTTGATAGTCCCGATCATGTTTCAGGGCTGGGATGTGTCCCCTGGCTTTATGTACGGCAGCCTGATCAATCTGTGCCATGGTGACGCCTTCCGACTTGCCGCCATCGGATAGGATTTCACCCCACGGGGCGACAATCAGGGAATGGCCATAGCTGAGGCGGCCGGCCACATGTTCACCGCACTGGGCCGCCGCAATGACATAGCAACCGGTTTCAATGGCCCGGGCCCGCATTAATACATGCCAATGGGCCTCTCCTGTGACCTGCATAAAGGCCGATGGTATTACCAGGACATCCGCGCCCGCCTTGGCCAGGTCCCGGTACAAATGAGGGAACCGGAGATCATAGCAGATGCTTAGGCCAAGCTGACACCAGGGAAGGGGGGTCACAAACGCATCCTTGCCGGGGCGATAGTTGTTCGATTCACGCAAACTTTTGCCATTGGGCAGGTCGACGTCGAACATATGGATTTTGTCATAGCTGGCCGCGATATTTCCGGCGGGGTCGATCAGGTATTGGCGATTGGCCAAACGCTCCTCCCCCTCCACTAAAACGGAGAGAGACCCTGCCAACAGCCACGCCCCGGTTTCCACAGCCCAGCCACGAAAGGCGTCCAAGGCCGGGTGGGCATCTTCGGTGAAAGCCTTGGCGCGAATATTCTCCCGGCCCACCTCAATCATCGCGGCGCATTCGGGTGTGGTGATGAAATCAGCCCCTCCCGCCCGCGCTTCCCGGATCATCCGGCCCAGAGTGGCAATATTTTCATCCAGATCGTTGGAGGCATTTATCTGTACGCAGGCGGCGGTAAATTCGCTCATCGTCCCAATCCTTATTTGCATTAACCGGTTGTGTTAGCCGGTTGCACTCAATAGCGGGTCCAGCTTCTGCTGTTGTTCCAGGGCATACAGTTCGTCACAACCGCCCACATGATGTTCGCCGATAAAGATTTGCGGCACCGTGCTTCCACCCATGGATCGTTGCATCATCTCATTTCGGGCACCGGGCACACTATTGACGTCAATCTCGTCATAATTGGCGCCTTTACTGTCCAAAAGTTTTTTCGCGTGATAGCAAAATGGGCAAAAGCCCGTCGTGTAGATCGTAATCTCCGGCATACTCATTTCCCCAATCTTCCCACTAATTAAAATCTATAAAACCCGCGCCATGGTCAGTACATCCACCCGTGCCGCACCATGGCGCTTTAACAATCTGGCACAGGCCGATACCGTGGCCCCCGTGGTGAACACATCATCAATCAAAACAATGTGAGCGCCTGCCAGGATACCGGTCCCGGACTTTCGAACAGCAAAGGCGCCGCGGACATTGCGGGCCCGTCCCCTACGGGTAAGTCCGCCCTGGCTGATCGTTGACCGGCTCCGTTGTAGCAAATTCGGCGGGCTGGGCAAATCACAGAAGCGAGATACCGCCCTAGCCAACAAAGCCGCCTGGTTGTAGCGCCGGCGCACCAGCCGCCAGGGATGCAGGGGGATGGGCAGTACCAAATCCGTATCCGGCCAAAACGCCGTCCCCGCCCTGGCCAACCATTGACCAAAGGCCGGAACGCCGTCCAGGCGGTCGCCATGTTTCAGACGCAATAGCAGTTGTCGGCTGTTATCGTCATAGGCGAATACGGCACGGGCCCGGTCATAATCGGGTTGTTGGCGGGTGCATTCAGCGCACAATACGCCCGCCCCCTCATCATGGGGAAAGGGGAAGCCGCAGACATGGCAACAGGGGGCTTCCAAAAAGACCATGCCAGACCAGCATTCGGCACACAGGTTGCCCTGGCGATCAACCATCGTGCCGCAGCAAAGGCATTGCGGCGGCAACAGCGCATCAAGCATCACGCCGGCCCCGCCACTGACGCTATTGGCGAACTGTTTGCGGATTTTCGCCATTGGCATTTCTACCATCGCACTGTAATGCTCCATTACGGATATGGGCGGATTAGACAGGTATGCATTATGGCACGTCTTGAGGATAAGGTCGCATTGATCACCGGCGCTGCCTGGGGTATCGGGCGCGCCTCTGCATTATTGTTTGCCGAAGAGGGCGCTGCCGTTTTGGTTGCCGACCGGGATGTGGAGGCAGGCTCGGACGTTGTGGCCGAGATTGAGGCCAAGGGCGGCCGGGCCATGTTTGTGGCCACGGATATCGCTGAACCCGATGATGCGCAAGCTGCCGTGACCCAGTGCGTCGCGGCTTTTGGTGGCCTGGATATTGTCTATAACAATGCCGGTGGTGCCACCCAGGATGACGGCAAAGTCACCGATATTCCCCTGGAAGAATTCTGGCGCACCATGGGGGTTGATCTCTACGGCAGTTTCCTGACCTGCCGCTTTGCCATTCCCCATCTGATCGAACGGGGCGGCGGTGCGATCCTCAACACCACCTCCATCCGTGCCATGAAGGCAACCCAAGGTGCCGACGCCTACACAGCCGCCAAGGGCGGCGTCCTGACCCTGACCAAATCCCTGGCCCAGGAATTGGCGGAGCACAGAATCCGCGTCAACGCCGTGGCCCCTGGCGTCGTGGCATCGGAACGGGTGCAGCGCATGATGGGGGATGTGGCCGCCCATCCCCTGGCCCAGGCCACCCCCCTGGGCCACGGCATGCCCATCGAGGTGGCGCGCGCCGCCTTGTTCCTGGTTTCGGACGAGGCGCGCTGGATCACCGGTGTTATCCTGCCGGTGGATGGCGGCGCGGCGGCGGTATAGAGACGTGCCGGGGGTTCCGCAAGTATTTGATCGCCTGGCCGTGCGACACCATCGGGACCGGGCAGCACCCAGGCTTGAAGCTTATGATTTTCTGTTGCGTGAAGTCGCCGACCGCCTCGGCGATTGTCTGTTAGACATTAAACGAGACTTCCCAATGGCCCTGGACCTGGGCTGTCATGGCGGGCAATTGGCCTCCGTCCTTGCGGGCCGAGGCGGTATCGAAGAATTGGTGCAATGTGATCTGTCCCCGGCCATGCTGGGCCAGGCCGAAGGTATTCGCCTAGCGGTGGACGAGGAAGTGTTGCCGTTTGCCGATGGCCAGTTCGATCTGATCATCTCCAATCTGTCATTGCACTGGGTCAATGATCTGCCGGGCGCATTCAGCCAGATCCGCCGGGCCCTGAAGCCTGATGGCCTGTTTCTGTGCGCCATGCTGGGCGGCGGGACTTTGGATGAATTGCGGCAATCGCTTATGGCCGGTGAAATAGCGGCCAAGGGCGGTGCTTCCCCCCGCGTCTCCCCCTTCGTTGATCCTCATGATGCAGGTGCCTTAATGCAGCGGGCAGGCTTCGCCCTGCCGGTGGTGGATACCGATCAGATCGTGCTGTCCTATGCCAATCCCTTCGCCATGATGGCGGAGCTGCGGGGCCTGGGCGAAGGCAATGCCGTGGCCGAACGACAACGGCATTTCACCCCCCGCGCGGTGATTGAAGCTGCCGCCCGACACTATCATCAAAATTACGGCGACGATGACGACCGCATCCCGGCAACATTTCAGATCATCACCCTGACCGGCTGGGCCCCCCACGAAAGCCAGCAACAACCCCTGCCCCGGGGCAGCGGGCAAACGCCCCTGGGGGACGTGCTGGGCTAGGCACTGGGATAGACCTAACGCAGGGCAAACCCCTGATAGTCGTCCGCCACCACCTGTTGCAGGCGCTGGCGATAGCGTGGCGTGCCGCCGTTGTAGATCAGGTATCGCAGCTTGTCATGATTTTCAACGTTGGAGTTATAGCCCGTGAACCAGGATTTGGTCGTGGTCAGCAGGGAATATTCGTAGGTCTTTTTAACGTGGGCGTCCCACTCTTCCTCTGCTTCCTGGGTTGGCTCCACACGGGTATAGCCGTGGCTGCGAAGATGCCTGAACAGATCCGTGGCCCAATCCACAGCCTCTTCGATGCCGCGGGGGAAGTTGGTTGAAACGGAACCACCCTGGGGCCCGGCAATGGTAATCAGGTTCGGGAAGCCTGCTGTTTGCAGGCCCAGATAGGTGATGGGGCCTTCATACCATTTATCGCTCAACTTTTGCCCGCCAACGCCGGTGAATTCAATCCGGTCAAAGGCACCGGTGATCGCATCGAAGCCGGTGGCATAGATGATCACATCCAGTTCGTATTCCTTGTCTGAACATTTGATGCCAGCCGGTGTAATGCGTTCAATCGGGGTGTCATTGAGGTCGATCAGATGCACATTGTCCCGATTGTAGGCTTCGTAATAGCGTGTTTCCAACGGCACGCGACGGGTGCCGAAACCATGATCCTTGGGGATCAGTTTCTCCGCTGTTACGGGATCGTTTACACGGGAGCGTATTTTGTCGGCGATAAATTCGGTAAACGCCGCGTTTGCGTGTTTTTCCACCAGAACATCGCGGAAATTGCCGATCCAGACGCCAAAGCCGGGGGAGCTATATAATTCCTCCCAAAACGCCAGACGGTCTTCTTCAGATACCTCGTCAAATTTGCGCCGGTCCGGGCCGTGGATAAAGCCGCCGGGCGTTTCCTTGCAGCGGGCAAAAATATCATCATAGCTGGCGTGGATCTTTGCCTGATCCTCGTCCGAGATTTTACTGTTATGGAGTGGCGCGCACCAATTCGGACGCCGTTGGAAGACCGTCAGTTCATCTACCTTATCGGCGATTTCGGCGATAATCTGAACCGCCGTGGCACCGGTGCCCAGTACGCCGACCCTTTTGCCTTTTAGGTCAACCGGATCGTGGGGCCAATTGTAGGTGTGAAAGCTTTCGCCTTTGAAGTTTTCAACGCCATCAATGATTGGCATGGTCGGGGCGGACAGCATGCCAATTGCGGTCAACAGATAGCGCGTCGTCAGGACGCGACCATCGTTAAGATTGACCTTCCAGGAATTGCTCTCGTCGTCAAAGTGCGCTGAATCCACCTTGCAATTGAACTGCATATGCTTTTTCAGATCGAATTTTTTGACCACATGCTCCAGATAGCTCAGGGTTTCCGGCTGGCCCGCGAAATGCTCGCTCCAATCCCACTCATCCAACAGTTCTTTGGAGAAGGAATAGCCGTAGCTATAACTTTCCGAATCAAAACGCGCGCCAGGATATCGGTTCCAATACCAGGTGCCGCCAGGGCCGCCGCCGGCCTCTAGGACGGTGACATTCACGCCCTCGTCCAGCAGCCGATACAATTGATAAATTCCGCTGACACCGGCACCAATGATGATCACTTCGTGCTGGAGAGACTCGTTTTTACTTTGATTTTTCATGGACAAATTCTAACAAGCATTAGAATTTTCGTCCATAGCTCAGGATCGCCGGGCACAGATTTGTTGCCGCATGGCAGGCTGGGGGATTTCCACAAGGCCGTGAAAGCTGGCCAACACCTCCAACTTGCCTTCAACAGCCGCCTCCAACTCCCCTGGATGTAGCAGAAAATCGGGGTTTTTGGGCCGACCGAAAGCCTCATTGCCCAGTGCGAATGTATCGTAGAGAAGGATGCCGCCCGGTTCGATAGCGTCGATAATCCGGGGTAAAATAGGCCGATAAAGGTAGTTGACCACCACAATTGCGCTGAATTGTCGCAACTCCGGCGGCCCCAGTGGCCAGGCGCTGCCATCTTCCAGATCACAGGTCAAAATCTCCAGGTTTTCCCGGTTTTTCAGGTGGTTAAGGGCCGAGGTATCTTTATCGAGCGCGGTCACCTTGTGGCCTTGTTCCAGAAAAAAAGCAGTATGCCGGCCTCGACCGCAGGCCAGATCAAGTACCGTGCCGTTCGCGGGCACTTGATCGGCAAAACGGGCGATCCACGGGCTGATGCTCGATAGGCTTTCAGGGGGGGTGGTTGTTTGTTGTCTTTTTGTCATTCCGGCCTTGCTCAATGGCCCCGACGGTGCCATTTATGGGGAACATGATGGTATTTGATTTAATCTGCGCAAACAAACACACCTTTGAGGCTTGGTTCAAGGGTTCAAAGGCGTTTGATGGCCTGCGCAAAAATGGTCAGGTACAATGCCCCACCTGTGGCGATGATCAGGTGGAAAAGGCCTTGATGGCACCCAATATCTCGACCTCCAAAAAACAGGCCAAGGCCGCCAAGGAAAGCGCCGTCGCGGCGGAGGCGATGCATATGCTGGCGAAGATGAAACAGCATGTGGAAGAAAACTGCGACTATGTGGGCAAGGAATTCGCTGAAGAAGCCCGCAAGATCCACTATGGCGAAACCGAAAAGCGCGATATCTACGGTGAGGCCACGACGGCGGAGGCTAAGGAGCTGGTCGAAGAAGGTGTCGATTTCACCGCCATACCCTGGACCGAAAACACCGATAGTTAGGGCCATTTTCAATTAATCTGGTTCGCTATCGCGACTTAGGTAATTGGTTCAATTGCCTGGTTCTTAAGAACTCGAGTGCATTTAGAATAAATGCGCTTTAGGCGCTAATACAAAATCTTTTCATATTGTTTTTCCATTTCCGACTGGCTTGGCGGCGCTTTGCTGGCGCCAGTCTGATCATTGATCATCTGTCCCATGCTAGGCAGTTCGGCCCGGTCAATCCGGGCTGTCTCTTCCCATAGGTGCGAGCGCATAAGAGCCTTGGCACAGTGCAGATAGACTTCATTGATGTGAATGCGAATAACGGATCTGGGGTGCTTGCCCCTGGTCTCGAACAAATGCCGGGTGACTTCGTCGATGACAATGTCCGCCGTGCCGTTGATACGCAGGGTTTCCTTAACCCCGGGGATCAGGAACAACAAGCCGATGCCCGGGTTGTCGATTATGTTTTCCAAAGTATCCAAACGGTTGTTGCCCGGCCAATCGGGGATCAGAATGGCACCGTCGCTTTCCACATGGACGAACCCCGGCTCCCCCCCGCGGGGTGTGGCATCGCCAAGGCTGTCATCACCCTTGGTGGCCAGGATGACAAAGGGTGAGAGCGAGATGTATTGCCGGCAGTGGACATCCAGGGCGGTCATCTGCTTATCCAGGGCGCGCGTCACGGCGGGTGGATAAATTTCCCGCAGATGTTCTTTGGATTTGATTTTTGACATGCTTAAGTCCCCTTATTCGGCATACTGTCGGGTGTCGTAGGAAGTCTAGTCAGGAAATTTCAAATGAAAAGTAAGATGTGCGAGATGTTCGGCATTGATGTGCCGATCTTTGCCTTTTCCCATTGCCGCGATGTGGTGGTTGAGGTCTCTAAAGCAGGCGGCATGGGTGTGCTTGGCATGGCCAGGATGAGCCCGGAGCGGGTTGAGGCTGAACTGAATTGGATCGATGAGCATATCGACGGCAAGCCTTATGGCATCGATGTGCTGATGCCGTCGCGGTTCGATGACAGCAGCGATATGAAGTTTGATCCCGAACAGCTGCTGCCAAAAGAGCATGTGGATTTCGTCCGCAACATGCTGGATGAGGCCGGCGTGCCGCCCTTGCCCGAGGCGGAGGCGGCCGAGATCAAGCGCGAGATTGTCAAAGGCATCAACTTCACACCCCAGGAAAGCCTGGCGATGATCGAAACGGCCCTGAAGCATCCCATCAAACTGATCGTCAACGCGCTTGGCTCACCACCCGTTGAATTGGTTGAGCGGGCCCATGCCCAGGGGATCAAAGTCGGTGCCCTGGCTGGCAAGCCGAAACATGCGCTTCGCCATCGTCAGGCGGGCTGTGATTTCGTTGTCGCCGTGGGGACAGAGGCGGGCGGGCACACGGGCGATGTCTCCTCCATGGTGTTGTGGCCTTCAATTGTTGATGCGGTAGCCCCCATGCCCGTACTGGGGGCAGGCGGCGTCGGCCGGGGTCGGCAATTGGCCGCCGCGTTGGTGCTGGGCTGTGAAGGGGTCTGGGCCGGGTCGTTGTGGCTGAAAACAGCGCAGTCCGAGGTGACGCCAGAGATTAAGCAAAAGATGTTCGAGGCCGATGCGTCGGACGCTATTTTGACGACGTCGGTAACCGGCAAACCATGCCGCACATTGCGTAACAGATTTTCCGAAGCCTATGACGAACCCGGCGCACCCGCCACCTTGCCCGCCCCGACGCAAAATTATCTGTGGTGGCAGGAAGGCCGCACCCGGGTTGAGCGGGTCCGCGCCAAAGAATTCCTCACCTACCCCGTGGGCCAGGTCGTTGGCGATATGCACGAGGAGATTTCCGTCAAAGAGGTCGTCTACGAACTGCTCAACGAAATGCTCGATGCCAAGGAACGCCTGAACGATATCTTGGACTAATTGGTGGGTTGCGGTTTTGCCGGGCGGGCAGCACGGCGGAGTTCTTCGATGTCCTCCCGCTGGCGGGAGGCGACCGCATGGGCCTGGGGCTGGGCGGAGGCATATTGTTCCGGCCAGGCTTGCGCTTCGTGATTATATCGGGCCGCCGCCTCCAGTGTGAAATGGGGGTCGGTGAGGTGCGGTCGGGCGAGGGCGACCAGATCGGCGCGTCCAGCCGCCAGAATAGTGTTGACCTGATCGGCGGTGGTGATGTTGCCTACGGCCATGGTGGGGATTTTCGCTTCATTCCTGATCTGATCCGAGAATGGCGTTTGAAACATCCGGCCATAGACGGGCTGTTGATCAGGGATGGTTTGACCAGCCGAAACATCGATCAGGTCACAGCCTGCCGCCTTTAGCATCTTGGCCGCCGCCACCAGATCTTCGGGGCTAAGGCCTTCGGGATGCCAATCGGTTGCGGACAGGCGAACGGAAATGGGTGCTTCATCGGGCCAGACGGCCCGCACAGCGTTGAAGATCCGCAACGGAAACGCCATGCGGTTTTCGATACTGCCGCTATAGGCGTCCCGGCGTTGATTGCTCAGCGGAGAGATGAAGCTGGCCAATAGATAGCCATGGGCCATATGGATTTCCAGCATATCGAAGCCCGCCTTCAGACCATATTCCGCCGCTTGTTCATAGGCTGCGACCAGTTCGTCCATATCCTGCGCGCTCATTTCCTTCGGTATGGCGCTATCGGGAAAATAGGGCAGGGGAGAGGCGGACATAATTGGCCAGTTGCCGCTTTTCAGGGGACGGTCGGGTGCTTCCCAGCCCAGCTGGGTGGAACCTTTGCGCCCGGCGTGCCCCAACTGCAGGCAGATCTTTGCCGCACTGTTGCCATGGACGAAATCAACGATGCGGGCCCAGGCCTGGCAATGGTCGTCTGTATACATGCCTGTGCAGCCGGGACTGATGCGGCCGGCTTCGCTCACCGCCGTCATCTCGGTAAAGATCAACCCGGCCCCGCCAAGGCAGCGGCCTCCTAAATGCACCATGTGCCAGTCATTGGGCAGGCCGCCGGTGGCGGAATACTGACACATGGGCGATACCACGACCCGGTTATCCAGCGTCATATTCCGCAGTTGGAAAGGCGTGAACATGGGCACAGGCGGCTTATTGCTATCTGCGATGCCGGCCCCAACACCGGCCCCAACACCGGCCCCAACACCGGCCCCAACGCCAGCCTGGGTCGCGAACCAGTTTCGGACCTCTTCGACCAAGGCAGGATCGCGCAAAGATAGATTTTCATAGGTGATCTGTTTCGAACGGGTCAGCATGGAAAAATTAAACTGTACCGGATCCATACCCCAGAAACGTTCGACGGTTTCAAACCAGGTCAGGGAGACATTGGCGGCGTGTTGGATCCGATCAACCTCGTCCCGTCGGGCCGCCTCATAGCGCTTCGGCGCGCCTGCGATGTCATTACGATCCACCTCCACCGCCTCGAACAGTGCAATGGCGTCTTCCATGGCCAATTTAGTGCCTGATCCGATGGAAAAATGCGCCGTATGGGCCGCATCCCCCATCAGCACGACATTTTCATGCACCCAGCTCTCACAATGAATAACCGGGAAGGCCCGCCAGTTGGAGCGGTTCGTCAGGATTTTATGGCCGCCCAGTTCTTCTTTGTACAATTCGGCCATATAGGCCGCTGTCGCTGCCTGATCATCCTGATCCAGGCCCGAAGCGCGCCAGGTATCTTCGGTGGCTTCAACAATCAGCGTCGCCAGACCTTCTTCGTATTGGTAGGCATGGGCATTCCAGATGCCGTGCTGGTTTTCCTTGAAGGTGAAGGCAAAGGCTGCAAATGGCGCATTGGTGCCCAGCCAGACAAAACGGTTGGGGCGATAGGTAATGGAGGGTTTGAAGGATGCCGCATATGTATCGCGGATCAATGAATTGACGCCATCGGCTGCGATCACCAAATCGGCATCAAGATAGGGGGTCAGATCGGCAATTTCGGTTTCATAATGGATTTCCACGCCCAACCCCTCGGCCCGGCGTTGAAGGATCTGCAACAGCCCAACCCGGCTCATCCCGCAAAAGCCGTGCCCGGTGGAGCTGATAACCCGACCGCCATAGTGGGTTTCGATTTCATCCCAATAGGCAAAATGGTTGATGATTTCGTCATAGCTTTCCCCATCCGCATCCCGGAAAAAGCCCAATGTTTCATCGGAAAATACGACACCAAAGCCGAATGTGTCATCTGCCCGGTTACGCTCGTAAACGGTGATCTGATCGTCGGGGTGCCGTTTTTTGGCCAAAATTGAAAAATACAGTCCGGCCGGACCGCCGCCGATAATATTTGCTTTCACGCCTGTCGCCCCTTCGGCTTTTGTGAAACTGTTTTAAGTATAAAACAAATTCCTGGCGGGCAGAAGCATTTCCCATAATCTAATTCCGTTCCGGCCGATTTGGTAGGCCAGGAAGATTCCCTGTGGGTTCGGAATAGGTTAAGGTGTCGTTGTATCGCCCAGATTTGCCTATGCGGCATATGTTGGACGTAAAGTTAAGGATTGATCGCATAATGGCACGCTTGAATACCGCCACCATGGTTATGGTCGGTTTGCTTTTGACAGGCTCGCAGGTTGGTGGGGCTGGCGGTGCCGTCGCAGCGGATGCGGTGAAGGCAGGCGCTGGGCAACCCGCTAAGACTGCCGCCGAAATGGGTGATCTGGTGATTGCGGTGTTGGATGTGCAACAGGTGCTGCGCCGGGCGGCAGCGGCAAAGGGCATAAATCAAGCGATGGAGGCTAGGCGCAAAGCTTTTGAGCAGGAAATCACCTCCGCACAGGAAGCTTTAAAGGGCGAGGAAACAAAATTACGCCAACAAAGCACCATCCTCTCGCCCGAGGCGGTGAATGAAAAACGCCGGCTTCTGGAAAACAAGCTATCGGATTTACGGCGCAAGGCGGAACAAAGCCGGGGCATCTTGAACCGGGCCATGACCGGGGCGACACGTAAGCTGCGCCAGGAGATCGCCAAGGTTGTGGCGGAAATGATGGCGGACCGAAAAATCACCATTACCTTGGCCCGCAAGGCAGTATTGGTCTTTGACCAGCGTCTGAGCATCACCGAAGAAGTTTTGCAACTGCTGGATAAACGGTTGCCGAATGTCACCGTCAGTTTCAAGAAACCCGGAACCAAATAATCCGACCTGTGCCCAGCCATAAAAAATTACCGCTGATGGCCGGGTCAAACTGATGTTTGCCAACCCCTGGGCCATTTTGGGCCTTTTATTGGTTGTGCGTTTGGTCATGGGATTTCAGTTTCAGGCCATCGCCTCCATGACACCCGCTATTGCCGTCGATGTCGGATTGGATTTTGCCCAGCTAGGCACCTTGGTTGGCTTTTATATGCTGCCGGGTATGTTCATTGCCATTCCCGGTGCCATCCTGGGCAGCCGGTTCAAGGATTTGACCATGGTGCTGTTCGGTCTTGGCATCATGGCGCTGGGCGGTGTTATAGCAGGCCTTGCCGACAGCTTTTTCCTGCTGGCGTTGGGGCGGTTGTTAAGCGGTGCCGGTGCCGTTGTGCAAAGCATCTTCGTGGTCAAGATGGTTGCCGATTGGTTCGATATAAAATCCGTCGCCACTGCCATGGCCATCCTGTTGTGCGGCTGGCCCGTGGGGGCCGCGATTGCGTTGCTTAGCCTTGGGCCCATTGCCGAAACCTGGGGTTGGCAGCCGGCCATGCACGGCACCGCCTTTGGCTGTATTTTCGCCATGGCCGTTGTCGGGTTGTTTTACAAACCACCGCCTGGTGATAGCAGTGGCACAGCATCGGGAACCGGCTTTCATATTTCCCGGCAGGAGCTGTTTCTGGTCTGTTTCGCAGGGGTGCTCTGGACAGTCTATAACCTGGCCTATTTTTCCTTTTTGTCATTCGGCCCGGCGCTGTTGATCCAGAAGGGCATGGACGTCGCTACAGCGGGGGGCGCTATAAGCCTGGCCAGCTGGGCCGCCCTGCCGGCCCTGCCACTGGGCGGCTATGTTTCGGATCGTACGGGCCGGCCGGGCATGGTTTTATTGGTATGTTGTGTGCTGGCCGCAGCGGCCTCCACCGCCCTGCCTATGCTCGACTATCCATATGTGCTGTGTGCCGCTATTGGGCTATTTGCCGCAGCCCCAGCCGGCGTCATCATGGGACGGGCAATCGCCTTGATGTCGCCAAGCCGTCGGGCCCTGGGTAATGCGATCATGTACACCTTCTTTTACGGCGGCATGGGCTTAGGTCCGGGCCTGTTCGGATGGAGTGCGGATGCGGCAGATACTGCTGCCGCACCCTTGTACTTAGGGGCCGCATGCCTGATTTTGGCAGTGCCATTGTATTGGGGTTTGCATCTGATGGTGCGTGCAAGGTCGGTTTAAGGCCTGCCTAAACGACGTCCGGCCCTTTATCAAACGGTGCGATATCCCGATCATCCGTCAACAGGTGGATCAGGGCGGGGCCAGGGTGGGCTATTGCCGCCGCCAAGACGGCACCGAATGCATCCGTTTCGCGCACGGTCCAGGCGGCACAGCCGTAGGCCCGGGCCAAATCTGCAAAGTCGGGGCTGTGCAGGCGGGTGCCATAGGTATGATCAGGGCCAAAGCGTTGGCGCTGTCCTTCCAGAATGGAGCCATGAACCCCATTGTCGCAGACCACCACCACCAGATCGATATTTTGTTCTACCGCCGTGACCAGTTCCTGCCCGGTCATCATAAAACCGCCATCGCCGACAAAGGCAACTGCCGGGCAGTTGGGGCGGGCCAGGCGAGCACCAATAGCGCCGGGAACCGCATAGCCCATGGCACCTGACACGGGACCTGCCTGGGTATGGGAGCGGTTAAAGCGGTAAAAGCGGTGGATCCAGCGTGAGAAACTGCCCGCGTCCGTCAGGATTGTGGTTTCACCAGGAAGCTGGCGTTGCACCTCGGCGGCGATATAGGATAAATCCACGGCACCCTGAACGACAACTGCACCTGCTTCGCAACTTTTCAGATAGGCTTGATGCAGGTCGTCGCGCCAGTTTGTATCTTTAAGGGGCGCCAATTGTTTTGCCAAGGCAAGGCAGGCGGGGCCAGGGTCTGACAGTACGGCAAGATCAGGCTGTCGATTGGCCAAAACCTCCGCATCGGGATAAATCTGCAGGAATGACTGATGCGCCCTGGGCAGGGCACCATCTTCCGACGTGATGCCGTCCATGCGGCTGCCCACGGCAATGAGCAAATCAGCCTCCGCCAGGGCTTGTTGTTGATAGGGCAGGCGGTTGATCTCCATATGCCCGGCATAGGCCCCATGATCATTGGGATAGGTATCCTGCCGGCGGTAGGTGCTCATAATAGGGGCCCCCATGGCCTCCACCAATGCGACAAGGGCGGGGGTGGCGTCTTGCAGGGCAACCATTTCGCCGGACAACAACAAGGGCCGCTTGGCGGCTGCTATCATCTTGGCGGCTTGGGTAATCGTGTCTGGGTCGGGCGCTACGACGGTGCGTTGGCTGGGCGCTGGAATGGCTGTCTGGCGGACCGGGTCGTCGGTCAGATCCTTGGGCAGTACCACAACCACCGGGCCTGGCCGCCCGGCCATGGATAGCCCAATGGCGCGGGCGGTGACTTCGGCTACCTGATCGCCGTTATTGGGTTGCAGAACAGCCTTGGCGATAGGGGCGAACATGGCGCATTGGTCAATCTCCTGAAACGCCTCGCGCCCCTGGGAAGCGCTGCGCACATGGCCAATGAACAACACCATGGGGGTGCAATCCTGTCGCGCCGTATGGATGCCAATGGCGGCATTGGTGGCACCTGGCCCGCGGGAGACGAACAAGGCGGCGGGCCGTCCTGTCAGTTTGCCGAAGGCCTCCGCCGCGAAAGCGCCGCCACCTTCAACCCGGGTGGTGATCAGGCTGATTTGGTTGCGTTTGCGGCGCAGGGCCTCCAACACCGCCAGGAAGCTCTCCCCCGTGACGGTAAACGCCGTATCCACACCATGGCTGATCAAGGTATCCACCAGGACATCGCCGCCGGTCATAGTCTGTTCTGTTACATCATTCATGGCCCGACAGTGCCCTATGGAACCCAACCCTACAAGAGCCTCGCAGAGGACAAATTTCGTGGTAGATTTGCCCTGAATAGGAGAGATCAGATGACGGATGAAACAGAACGCGCGGCTGCGATTGCCACTGTGCAGGAAGACAATGACCGGGTGCGGGTCACCAAATATCGTTTCGCGCCGGGGGCGGAGACAACACCTCATGTCCATCAATGGGATTATGTGGTGGTGCCCATGACGGATGGTACATTGCGACTTATTGCGCCGGACGGCAGTGAGAGCCAGGCGCAACTGACCTTTGGCGTTTCCTATGCCCGCCCGGCCGGGGTGGCCCACAATGTGATCAATGCGGGCACGGAAGAGCTGGTCTTTATCGAAGTGGAAATGAAAGCACATCCTATTCCGACATCAGATGGAGGGTAAGTGATGAAATTTCTAGCCAATGGTATATCCATCGAATATGAATTGTTCGGCCCGGAAGGCGCGCCAGCTGTGGTACTAAGCCATTCCTTGGGCTCATCCTCGATCATGTGGGCACCGCAGCTGCCAAAACTGGCCGAAAAATTCAGAGTGCTGTGTTATGACACCCGGGGTCACGGGGGCACTGCCGCGCCAGAAGGGGCCTACAGCCTGGACCAACTGGGCGATGATGCCATCGCGTTGATGGGTGGCCTGGACCTGAGCCAGGTGCATTGGGTCGGTCTGTCCATGGGTGGGATGATCGGCCAGAATATCGCGCTGCGTCAGGCTGGCCATTTCAAAAGTTTAAGCTTATGCGATACATCGGCCCAAATGCCGGTGGAGGCGCAGGCAACCTGGGATGAACGCATCACCATGTCCATGTCTTCTGGAATGTTCCCCTTGGCGGATCCAACCATGGACCGTTGGTTCACGGGTGCCTATCTGGCCACCAAGCCATCATCGGTCGAGGCCATTCGGGCGCAATTTCTGGCCACGGCACCCAGCGGTTTTGCCGGTT
>Ga0233439_10001862_pt1 | contig 25233 bp, 20 predicted proteins | sample SI_123_September_6_FD_182713 | JGI IMG/M metagenome (GOLD analysis project Ga0233439, IMG submission 182713) | Seawater microbial communities from Saanich Inlet, British Columbia, Canada - SI_123_September2016_100_MG | ecosystem: Environmental > Aquatic > Marine > Inlet | place: Canada: British... | reverse complement strand
AAATTTATAAAACCATTATTCCCCTGATTTTGATTGCGGCCCTTGGTGGGTGCTTTGCGCGCACATCACCGCCAGCCCCTGTGTCGAACAAAGCCTCCAACTATTATGGGACGCAGCCCCAAAACAAAATGACCCGCACCCAACAAGTACCTGCTGGGGGGTCCATCACCACATCTCGCCGCACCACCATCCGGGTTAAAAAGGGCGAAAGCCTGTATAAAATTTCACGCAGAGAAAAAGTTCCCCTGCGGGCCCTAATTGAGGCCAATCATCTGTCACCACCCTATGGCTTAAGCGCTGGCACGAGACTGCGTATTCCCGCCATTCGGGTTTATGTCGTGGCAAGGGGCGATACGGTCTATGCCATTGCCCGGCGTTTTGGCCCCAATGCCCCCAATGCCAGCGCCCATGCCATTATCCGTGAAAATGGCCTGAAGCCTCCGGCCTATGCGTTAGAGGTAAATCAAAAACTGATTTTGCCGTGGGTCCAGAAACGCCGCGCAAATTTAAAGCGCAAGACCATCACCGCCCAAGCGTTCCCCAAAGCTGCAAAACACGCAAAAGCCACCAACAGAACCGCATCCAAGCCACGTAAAAAAACACGGACCCGCCTGAGGGCGCCACCACCGCGATCTTCACGGGTCTTTCGCTGGCCTTTGCGGGGGCGGATTTTATCGCGCTTCGGGGGCAAAGGCGGTGGGCTTTACAATGATGGGATCAATATCGCCGCACGCAGGGGCACCCCGGTTCATGCCGTCGAAAATGGCGTTGTTGCCTATGTCGGCAATGAATTGCGCGGCTATGGCAACCTTTTGTTGGTGCGCCATTCCGGGGGATGGGTTTCGGCCTACGCCCATAATGGGAAACTATTGGTGAAAAAGGGCCAGGTCGTGCGCCGGGGCCAAGCCATTGCACGGGTCGGGCAAAGTGGCACAGTCAGCCAGCCACAATTGCATTTTGAATTGCGTCGTGGGCGTCGTGCCGTCAATCCCAAACGATACCTTGCGACCAGAAGCTAGATCGTTTTTTGGCCAAGCCGGCCAGCCACATCCTGAATATATTGCCATGCAACCCGGCCCGAACGCGCGCCCCGGGTCACCGACCATTCATTGGCGCCAGCCAGCAGGTCTGCTTTTTTGATCTTGAGCCGGAAATGCTTTGCGTAGGCTTCAACAATGGCAAAATACGTGTCCTGATCGCACACATGGAACCCAAGCCACAATCCAAACCGATCTGAAAGGGACACCTTTTCCTCAACCGCTTCGGATGGATTGATCGCCGTAGAGCGTTCGTTTTCGATCATATCGCGCGGCATCAAGTGGCGGCGGTTCGACGTCGCATAAAACAGGACATTTTCAGGGCGTCCTTCAATCCCGCCCTCTAAGGCCGCCTTCAGGGATTTAAACGTGGCATCCTGACCATCAAAAGAAAGATCATCACAGAAAACCAGATAACGCCGCTTTTCAGCTCTAAGCATCCGCAAAAGCTTTGGCAGGGCCGCGATATCTTCGCGATGAATTTCAACCAGTCCCAAGCGGGAATTTTGTTGTTTTCGATTAAGTTTGTCATTGACTGCGCCGTGGACCGCCTTGACCAAAGAGCTTTTGCCCATGCCACGCGCGCCCCATAACAGGGCATTGTTGGCAGGCAGGCCCTTTGCAAAGCGTAACGTGTTGGTCAAAAGGGTTTCGCGCTGTTGGTCAATGCCTTTCAAAAGGTCAATGTCCACCCGAGCAAGGGTCGCTATGGGCTGCAAATTTCCGTCATCTGCGTTCCAGACAAACCCGTCAATGCACCCATCTCGGTTATTTTCAGGACCAAGGCCCATTTTCTTTGCCGGGGCCAAACGCTCCAACGCTTCAACAACGCGCAGCAAGAGGGGTTCCATATCATCACAAGACATTGTCAAAAGCCTATATTTTCGCCGATTTTTTCAGCCATATCATACAATTCGGCGCAGGATGGCGCGGCTTTCACATTGGATCAAGGATTTATCGGAAAAATTAGCCCAATTAAGCCACATCGCAGGTTTGCAACTGGCCACGGTATGTCTATATTCCGCCTGACTTATTGCTTCGCTGCCCTGAAGGGCGGTTCACTTTTATGGGGGAGACCCGTTTTATGTTTATTTCACCAGCCTATGCCGCAGGCGCCTCTGGCCCGGGTGCATTCGATATTATGTCGCTTTTGCCCCTGATCCTGATCTTTGTTGTTTTTTACTTCCTGTTGATTCGCCCTCAGCAGAAGAAAGCAAAAGAACACCGTGAAATGCTGACCGCGCTGCGTCGGGGTGACAAGATCGTCACCAATGGCGGCATCATTGGCCAGATCACCAAAGTGGTGAATGAAAACGAACTGGAACTTGAAATTTCCGATGGTGTTCGTGTTCGCTCCGCGCGTGGCATGGTTGCCAGCATTTATGCCCGGACCGAAGCCCCCGATGACGATGACGACGGGGACGATGGCAAAAAATAGTAAGCCTCTCTAATGGCCATGTCCGGCCAGCACCTTACAAAACTGCTACGGTTATCCTATGACTCATTTCGCTAGATGGAAAATCATCCTTATTGTGCTGATCTGCGCGTTCGGCAGTCTGCTGGCGACGCCAAATCTGTTTACAAAACAGGATCTGGTGCATTTCCCAAGCTGGATGCCAAAAGACAAACTGAACCTGGGCCTTGATCTAAGGGGTGGGTCTCATCTGTTGCTGGAAGTTGATCTTAAATCCATCTTTCGCGAACGCATGTCTAATCTGGTTCAATCCATCCGCACAGAATTGCGCAAGGATCGGATCGGCTATAGCAGAATTGGTGTTAGCGGAGATGCCGCCAGTGTCACCATCCGCAAGCCAGACGAAAAGTCTAAAAATGGCAGGGACGGGGAGACCAATCTGGACCGGGCGCGCAAAATCATTCGGCGCATCGAACAAGGCACAACGGTCGATAGTGAGTCTAGTGGGAAGCTAACCATCCGCTATACCGTTGAAGCATTGCGCGAACGGCGCAATCAGGCGCTCAACCAATCCATTGAAATTGTGCGTCGCCGGGTCGATGAATATGGCACGTCTGAACCGACCATCCAGCGCCAGGGGCTTGACCGTATTTTGGTGCAGCTTCCGGGCGTCGATGATCCGGAAAGGATTAAAAGGCTGATCGGGCGTACGGCAAAGATGACCTTTCATCTTGTCGATGACCGGTATCCTCCTGGTGGGCCAATGCCATCGGTCGCACCGCCTGGAACCTTTTTTGCCAAATTGTTCGAACGCGAAAGCGGCGAAGGCGTCAATTACCTTTTGAAAAAACGGATCATGGTCGGTGGCGACACATTGGTGGATTCCCAGCCGTCTTATGATCAGGGTTCTCCGGTCGTCAGTTTCCGGTTTGATTCCGTTGGTGCGCGAAAATTTGGCAACGTGACGAAGAATAACGTGGGCAAACCCTTTGCCATTGTTCTGGATGGAAAAATCATCAGCGCGCCGGTTATCCGTGAACCCATTCTTGGTGGCAGCGGACAAATCAGCGGCGGCTTCACATCCGATGAAGTAACCGATTTGTCCCTGTTGCTTCGTGCCGGTGCCTTGCCAGCACCCATGGCCATCTTGGAAGAACGCACCGTTGGGCCGGACCTTGGTGCTGACTCGGTTGCTTCGGGCGAAATTGCCTGCCTGATCGGCTTTATTCTGGTGCTGGTTTTCATGATCCTTGCCTATGCCATCTTTGGTGTATTTGCCAATATCGCGCTTTTGTTGAACATGTTGCTAATTGTCGGTGTTCTATCGCTGCTTCAGGCAACCCTGACCCTGCCGGGCATTGCGGGCATTGTGCTAACCGTTGGTATGGCGGTGGATGCCAATGTTCTGATCTTTGAACGCATCCGCGAAGAAGTTCGGGGGGGACGATCGCCCTTATCAGCTGTTGATGCCGGTTATCGCCGGGCCATCACCACCATTATCGATGCCAACCTGACCACATTGATCGCGGCCATCATCTTGTTTGAATTTGGTTCCGGTCCTGTGCGCGGGTTTGCCGTCACCTTGGCCGTGGGCATCATGACATCCATGTTCACCGCCATCATGGTGACCCGTCTTATTATCATCACCTGGCTCCGCCGTCGGCGGAACCAGACCCTGCCGATCTAGGAGCACCCATGGCGTTTCTTCCCCTTCGACTGGTCCCCGCTAACACCAAGCTGGATTTCATCGGCAAACGCACCATCGCGTTTGGGTTTTCCATTGTCTTGATGATTCTTTCAATCGGCTTTTTTGCTGTCAAAGGGCTCAATTACGGGATCGACTTCAAGGGTGGCATCTTGATGGAAGTTCGCACCCCCGTTGCACACGACATTGATAACCTGCGCGATCGCTTGAAAGGCCTTAATTTGGGCGAAGTGGCGCTGCAGGAATTTGGCGAACCAACGGATGTGTTGATCCGGGTTGAACGCCAAGATGGTGGCGAAAAGGCACAACAAGTCGCTGTTGAAAGAGTCAAAAAAGCACTGGGAAAAAGCGTCACCAGTTACCGGCGGACAGAATTTGTCGGGCCAAAAGTAGGCGGTGAACTGGTCCAGGCCGGAATTTTGGCCGTGGTGCTATCGCTGTTCGCGATCATGGTCTATGTCTGGTTTCGGTTCGAATGGCAGTTTTCTATCGGGGCCATAACCGCATTAACCCATGATGTGATCGCCACCATTGGAATCTTTTCTGTATTGGGGCTGGAATTTAATCTGGCCACGGTGGCCGCCATTTTGACCATTGCCGGGTATTCCATCAACGATACCGTGGTGGTGTTTGACCGTATTCGTGAAAATCTTCGAAAATTCAAAAGCATGGAAATTGATGCACTGCTCAATCTTTCCATCAACGACACCTTGTCGCGCACCTTGTTGACCTCCATCACCACCTTATTGGCATTGGTCGCCATTTATTTCTTTGGGGGTGCTGTCATTCATGACTTTGCCTTTGCATTGATTTGGGGTGTTTTGATCGGAACATATTCTTCGATTTATGTCGCATCACCCGTCGTCATGCGGTTGAATATCCGCGAGACCATTTCCCAAGGTTCTGTTGGGAACGAAGACTAATCATCTGGCTCTTAGGAGACCATTATGGAAGTCGGTTCTCTAACCTCTAACAACAAAACCGTCATACAGGCTTATGGCGACATGGGCTTTCGTGTCTCTGGCACCCAATACAAGGGAGGCATCATCACGCTGTCCAATCAGGTGATTGCTCTTGGCGTTGACACGTTCGATGCGCTTGAAGCCAACCATTTTTCCCCCATTATCAAAGCAGCAACCGACATTGAAATCTTGCTTGTGGGCTGTGGGGCCAGGGCAGGGGTTCTGAATCAAACCATCAAGGACCACCTGTCGCGGGCCTATATAAGCGTTGAAACGATGGATACAGGGGCAGCATGCCGAACCGTCAACGTGCTGCAAAGCGAAGACCGATTGGTCGGTGCCTTATTAATACCGGTTGAATGAAAAGCACCTATATAAAAAAAACGGGGTGCCCGAAAGCACCCCGCCTTTAAATCATATGCACATACAGGTCAGGTCAGGTGGACCGCGACCATGGCGTATGACATGGGAACTGAAAGCATTGTGTTGGTTCGCGAGAACAGCATCGCTGTTCGCGCCGCCGCCGGTTTTTCTTCCGCCGGCACATCAACCATCCCCAGTGCTTTTTGCTGGTTTGGCCAAATGATGAACCACACGTTGAAGGCCATGACAATGCCCATCCACATGCCAATGCCGATGCTCAAATGCGCCGCACTCTTGGATGTGAACCCAAGGGCCAATGCATCAGAAATATAGCCCAACTGCCATGCCTGAATTAGGCCCCAGACAATCGTGAACAATGCTGCCCAGCGGAACCAGAACAATGCCGCAGGGGCAATAACCTTGCCAATGGCTGGTTTTTGTTCATCAGGAATTTTTGGCATGTTCGGAATTTGAACAAAGTTGAAATACCAAAGAAGACCAATCCACATAACCCCACTCAAGACGTGGAACCAGCGGACCAAAAATACTGCGTAAGGATCTGTTAAAAAGCCCATTGCTGCTTCCCCCTTCTAAAATGTGTATTTAACGATTAAGGCCATGACGATGGTCAAGGCGATCCCGAGAAGGATCGTATTTTGCAAACTTTCAAGAGGATTCTTCATCCCATTCCCCTGCGTTGTTACGTTGTTATAATTAGGTAATTCGCAAAGCCACTCTAAACCAGCACATGGCGGTAACGCAATACTGAGAGATTAATAGCCATTAGCACCACACGCCCCGACAAAATCCCCGGACGAAAATTATGGCGCGGCGAATTTTAGATAAAGACGGGGCACCCATCAAAACATCGTTGGAAGCATAGGCATGGGCCAGCGCTACTGATTGCATTTCCAAAAGGGCGATGGCAATGCGAAGTCGTCTTGTTGGCATCATCGGACAAAGCGGGCCTGAGGACTTTAACAAATCCTGCACCTGTGCTGCCCCCCGGGCGAATACCATTTTTAATGCAGCAGTTGATGTGGTGTCGCCCAAGGCTTCCACCTTTGTATGCGCATCGCGGAACCAGCGTTCGGGCAAATACACCCGCCCCAGCCAGACAAAGTGGCTTCGGGCATTTTCCATGCTGGTCATCAGCTGGATCGCAATCCCAAACCGTTCTGCACGTTGAATGGTCGCTTCATCGGCCCCCAACAACCCAAACCCAAGACGCGCCTGGGGGGCCGCCCAAAAACGGCACCAAATCAGGGTATCAGACCAATCTGGATAGCGGGTTTTGGTGATGTCCTGGCCCGCAGCTTGTAACATCTGCCATGCGGGGCGCACATCCAGCCCCCGGGCCGTCAACAGGGCTTTCAGCGCCATCGCCGCCGTAACGGCATCATCAGAAGTGTTTGGGGCATTTGTCGCATCTTCAAACACATCAGCCACGGCCTTCAGACGCGCTTCTTTTGCCGATGCGTCTAGCGCCGGATGATCTGCCACGGCCCGAAGGGCGCGGGCGTAATTGGCAATCACCAAAAAATCACACTTCTGGTCTGCGTCCAGAAACCGCGATGCCATTAGATTGGGTTCTGTAAATGAAGCGGGTAACAACCCAGGGGCTGCCCGGGTGTTCATCCTTTCAGCCAAGCCGAAAAATCACTGCGTCCCTGAAGGGCACGCAGTTCACGGCGCGCTTTTTTGCCCCGTATGCGTTTTCCCTTTTCATCCCTTGGGTCCATTTCCGGGAACAACCCGAAATTGGCATTCATGGGTTGGAAATCTTTTCCTTCACGGCCAATAGGGGTGTGGGCCCCGGTGATGTGGTTAAGCAAGGCGCCGTGGGACGTGGTGGCCGGCGGTGGGGCCATGGTGGTGCCAAGGGCCTCTGCTGCTGCAAAACGGCCAGCCAAAATGCCCATGGCAGCGGATTCAACGTAGCCTTCAACCCCGGTGATCTGGCCTGCAAACCGAATACGGGGTTCTTTTTTCAAACGCATTTCACCATCAAGCAACACCGGGGAATGGAGAAACGTGTTGCGATGGATGCCGCCCAAGCGCGCAAAGCGTGCATTTTCAAGGCCCGGAATGGAGCGGAAAATGCGGGTTTGTTCGCCGTGTTTTAACTTTGTCTGGAAACCAACCATATTAAACAGGGTCGCTTGTGTGTTATCTTGGCGCAGCTGGATGATGGCATAAGGCTTGTTTGCGCCCGGTTCAGTGTGGGGATTGGTCAATCCCACGGGCTTCATTGGCCCAAACGAAAGCGTTTCAATGCCACGTTCTGCCATCACCTCAATCGGCAGACACCCTTCAAAATAGGGGGTGTCCTTTTCCCAGTCTTTGAACGGCATTTTTTCAGCCGCAATCAACGCATCGATAAAGGCGTAATACTGCGCCTTTTCCATGGGGCAATTGACGTATGAATCCTTTTCGCCGCCGGGGCCTTCCTTGTCATAGCGCGACTGCATCCAGGCAACATCGAAATCAATGGAATCGTGATAAATAATGGGCGCAATGGCATCAAAAAAGGCCAGATGTTCTTCGCCCGTGCGTTCCCCAATGGCATCGGCCAGTGCGGGCGATGTCAAAGGCCCGGTGGCAATGATCACACTTTCCCAATCATCGGGCGGCCAGATGGAAAGCTCTGTGCGCTCAATCGTGATCAGGGGCTCTGCCTCAATCGATGCGGTTACGGCCTTTGAAAATGCGTCACGATCGGCCGCCAAAGCGCCACCAGCGGGGACTTTATGGGCATCGGCCGATTGCATGACCAGCGATCCTGCATCGCGCATTTCAGCATGGAGCAAGCCAACGGCATTGGTGGTGGCATCGTCAGACCGGAACGAATTGGAACAGACCAATTCGGCAAAATCACCGGTCTGGTGCACGTCTGTGCCAACAACCGGACGCATTTCATGCAAGATCACCGGAACACCGGCCCGGGCAACCGCCCAGGCGGCCTCAGAACCCGCAAGGCCGGCACCAATAACGTGAATAGGGTGAATAGGCATGAGGGGTGCTTTTCCGTTAGGCCAATTTGGGCGTTAAAATAGGACCAAGATATTGCCCGGTGTAACTTTTCTTGACCAAAACCACGTCTTCGGGCGTGCCCGCAGCCACGACCTGACCCCCGCCATCGCCGCCTTCAGGGCCCAAATCAATAATCCAGTCGGCTGTTTTGATCACTTCCAGATTATGTTCGATCACCACCACAGAATTGCCCTGATCAACAAGGTGATGCAGCACTTCCAGCAGTTTTTTCACATCTTCGAAATGCAGCCCGGTGGTGGGTTCATCCAGAATATAAAGGGTGCGCCCGGTCGATCGCTTTGCCAGCTCTTTCGCCAATTTAATGCGCTGGGCCTCGCCGCCCGACAAAGTATTCGCCTGTTGGCCAATGTGAATGTAGCCAAGACCCACCTTTTCCAAGGTCACCAGCTTATTTCGAATGGCCGGAACCGCCTTGAAAAAGACCGCACCTTCCTCAACCGTCATATCAAGAACACCTGCTATTGTTTTGTTTTTATACCTTATTTCAAGTGTTTCACGATTATAGCGAAGACCCAGACAGGAATCGCATTGCACATACACATCTGGCAGAAAATGCATCTCGATCTTGATCATCCCATCACCCTGACAGGTTTCACAGCGCCCACCCTTGACGTTGAAGGAAAAGCGCCCGGGCTTGTAGCCCCGCGCCTTGGCTTCTGGCAGGCCCGCAAACCAATCCCGGATGGGCGTGAATGCGCCGGTATAGGTTGCCGGGTTGGACCGTGGCGTGCGGCCAATGGGGCTTTGATCGATATCAATGATTTTATCAACGAATTCAAGACCATCAATCCGGTCATGATCGCCGGGCAGGGTGCGGGCACGCATCAACCGTCTGGCTGCCGCTTTGTACAGGGTTTCCACCACCAGCGATGATTTACCACCCCCTGAAACCCCGGTCACACAGGTCAGGATTGCCAAGGGGATTTCAACATCGATATTGGCAAGATTATTGGCCCTCGCACCCCGGATGGTAATTTTTTGCCTGTTTTCGGCCTTACCCCGGCCTTTTCGGCGCATTTGGGGCACATCAATGCGGCGTCTGCCTGTCAGATACTGCGCGGTCAGGCTGTCTTCGCTCTTGAACACCTGTTTTGGCGTACCTGCGGCCACCACTTGGCCACCATGGACACCGGCACCGGGCCCCATATCAATCAGGTAATCAGCAGCGCGGATGGCTTCTTCGTCATGTTCCACTACCAAAACCGTGTTGCCCAGATCCCGAAGGCGCTTCAGGGTTTCCAAAAGCCGCGCATTATCGCGCTGGTGCAAACCAATGGACGGTTCATCAAGCACATACAAAACACCCGTAAGCCCCGATCCAATTTGCGATGCCAGCCGGATGCGTTGGCTTTCACCCCCGGAAAGGGTTGCAGACCCTCGTGAAATGGTCAGGTATTGCAGCCCAACATCGACCAAGAAGCCGAGGCGATCCCTGATTTCCCTAAGCACCCGTTCGGCAATTTCGCGCTTTTGCGGGCTCAATTCATCGGCAACGGTTGAAAACCATGCGGCTGCCGCCTTCACAGACAGGGCCGTTACCTCGCCAATATGACGCCCAGCAATTTTCACACACAGCGCTTCGGGCTTTAACCGGTGGCCTTCACAGACTTCACACGGATGAGAGGTCTGATACCGCGACATTTCATCGCGCATCCACGATGAATCGGCCTCGAAAAAGCGGCGCTCAAGATTGGGAATAACGCCTTCAAAGGGTTTGGTGACGTCATAGGTCTTGAACCCGTCATCGTATTTCATGGTCACGGGGTCATCGCCGGAACCTGTCAAAATGATGTCGCGGAAGCGCTGATGCAGTTCATTGAAGGGCACGGTGGTCGAAAACTTGAATTGTGCGGCCAACGAATCAAGGGTTTGGGTGTAATACCGCGACGATGACTTGGCCCAGGGCGCAATGGCCCCATCGCGCAGGCTTACATCACCATCTGGCACCACCAATTGAGGATCGAAATAAAGCTTCACCCCCAAACCATCACAAGCAGGACAGGCACCATGGGGATTGTTAAAGGAAAACAACCGGGGCTCAATTTCATCCAGCGAAAATCCGGAAACCGGGCAGGCAAACCGGGCAGAGAAGGTCTTGCGCTCGCCATTCTCGGCATCCATGGCATAAACCAGCCCGTCGGACAGCCCCAGTGCTACCTCCAGGCTATCAGGCAGCCGATTACCGAGGCTCTTGGAGATCACCAAACGGTCCACCACCACATCAATATCGTGGGTCACGGTTTTCTTTAGCTGGGGCGCATCATCAATTTCATAAATTTCGCCGTCAATTTGTACGCGCTGAAAGCCGCGCTTTTGCATTTCCTGCAGTTCCCGGCGGTATTCCCCTTTGCGGCCCCTGACAATGGGTGCCAACAGGTAAATCCGCTTGCCATCACCCATGGCCAGAATGCCATCCACCATCTGGGAAACGGTTTGGCTCTCGATAGGCAGGCCGGTCGCAGGAGAGTAGGGCGTGCCAACCCTTGCATACAGAAGGCGCAGATAATCATAAACTTCCGTCACCGTGCCGACCGTAGAACGGGGATTGCGCGATGTGGTCTTTTGTTCAATGGAAATCGCCGGGGACAAGCCTTCGATGGTGTCATAATCGGGCTTAGACATTAATTCCAGAAATTGCCGCGCATAGGCGGACAGGCTTTCCACATAACGGCGCTGGCCTTCGGCATAAATGGTGTCAAAGGCCAACGATGACTTGCCAGAACCCGAAAGCCCGGTGATCACCGTCAGTTGATCGCGGGGAATATCCACATCAATCCCGGCTAGATTATGTTCCCGGGCCCCCCGGACGCTGATGCGGGGGCCATCAAAGCCACCCACAATGACAGAAGATGCCACAGAATCGGTCTTCTTGGTTTTAGGCTTGGTTTCAGGCCGTGGTTTCGGGCGTGCCTTCGCACTGGCCTTTGGGGCCGTTTTTTTCGGGCGCTTTCGCCCGGTGCTGATATTTTTTTTGACGGATGCCATGGGTTCTTTGGGTGAGATCACTACGGAAGGCTGTTTTTGCATGAAAAAAAAGAAATGCCCAACAGAATTGTTACAAAATTGCTGTCCAGACGATCGTTTATCGCTGTCAGGGCGATCGTTTTCGGTTACTCTGCAACCAGCATTAAACACATTATCTAACAAGGGAGAAGTCATCCAATGGCTGGTAGCGTTAACAAGGTCATTCTGGTGGGAAACCTGGGCCGGGACCCTGAAGTTCGTTCAACCCAGGACGGCAACAAAATCGTCCAGCTTTCATTGGCCACCTCTGAAAACTGGAAAGATCGCACCACGGGTGAGCGCCGTGAAAAAACGGAATGGCACCGGGTGGTCATTTTCAACGAACATCTTGCCGGTATTGCTGAACAATACCTGCGCAAGGGCGCCAAACTTTATATCGAAGGCCAATTGCAGACCCGCAAATGGCAGGATAAAGAAGGCGTCGATAAATACACCACAGAAATTGTCCTCAACAAATTCCGTGGCGAATTGACCATGCTGGATTCCCGAGGCGAAGGCGGTGGCGATTATGCCAGTGGTGGTGCTGTTGGTGCCAGTGCTGGTGCCGGTGCAGCCAGTGGCGGTGCAAGCATTGGCGGCGCTCAGGATGCGCCCATGGGTGGCCCTGATCTCGACGACGAAATCCCGTTCTAGAAACCTGTTTTCTTCTCTGGTTTAGAACCCGTTACAGGGCACCAAATGGTGCCCTGTAACCCTTTCACAAAAAACAGGTTTTTCGACACTATCTTGTTGTTGTTGGACGTCCGATAAGCTATATTTAGCGGTATTAACGACCCCTGTACGGGGACCATTTTTCCCCTGTACATACCCTTACTCGGACCTGTTTACTTGACCGAAATTCCACCACCCGAAGACACCCCCGAAGAACCCCCGGAAAACGGGCCAGAAGACAGCGCGCCGCCGCCTTTGCCGCCCGGAATTCCCTTCATCACCATCGAAGATGAGATGAAGAAATCGTATCTCGATTACGCCATGAGCGTAATCGTTTCGCGAGCGCTTCCTGACGTGCGCGATGGTCTGAAACCGGTTCACCGGCGCATTCTGTTTTCGATGAAGGAACAGGGTTACGACTGGAACAAACCCTTCCGTAAATCGGCGCGCATCGTTGGTGATGTCATGGGTAAATATCACCCCCATGGCGATTCTGCCATTTACGATGCCATGGTTCGCATGGCTCAGAGCTTTTCCATGCGTCTGCCTCTGATCCATGGTCAGGGGAACTTTGGTTCCATGGATGGCGATCCCGCTGCTGCCATGCGCTATACCGAAGCGCGTCTTCACAAGGTTGCCCACCTGCTGCTGGAAGGCATCGATCAAGACACCGTTAATTTTCAAGAAAATTACGATGCGACCACCCGCGAACCTATGGTTTTACCAGCCCGGTTTCCAAACCTGTTGGTCAATGGGGCAGGCGGCATCGCGGTTGGCATGGCAACCAACATTCCGCCGCAAAATCTTGGCGAATTAATTGATGCCTGCTTCTTGTTACTGGATGATCCAGAGACCACCATTGAACAATTGATTGAATGTGTGCCCGGGCCGGACTTTCCAACCGGTGGGATCATTCATGGCAGTGCCGGCATTCGTTCTGCCTATCATACCGGGCGCGGTTCTGTGGTCATCCGTGGACGCACGCATATCGAAGAATTGGGCCGTGACCGCGAAGCCATCATCATCACGGAAATTCCGTATCAGGTTAATAAATCCCGCATGATTGAACACATCGCCAATGTGGTTCGTGAAAAACGGGTTGAAGGCATTTCTGAACTACGCGATGAATCAGACCGTGACGGGGTTCGTGTCGTCATTGAACTGCGCCGCGAGGCCATGTCTGAGATCGTCCTGAACCAGCTTTACCGTTACACGCCGCTTCAGACCTCATTCGGTGTCAACATGTTGGCCTTGAATGGCGGCCGACCAGAAATGATGAACCTCAAGCAAATCCTTGAAGCCTTCATCGATTTCCGCGAAGAGGTGATTACCAGACGCACGGCCTTTGAACTGGGCAAGGCCCGGGACCGTGCCCATATCTTGGTCGGCTTGGCCATTGCGGTTGCCAATCTTGATGATGCCATTGCTATGATCCGGGCCGCTAAAGATCCCCAGACGGCACGTGAAAACCTGATGGCGAAACCCTGGCCCGCAAAAGACGTGGCACCACTGATTGAACTCATTGATGAACCCGGCAGGGAAGTCGTAGATGGTCATTACCAATTATCCGAAGCCCATGCCCGCGCCATTCTGGAATTAAGACTGCACCGGTTAACCGGTTTGGAACGCGATAAAATCGCCGAAGAACTGATCGACGTTTGCGACCAGATCAAGGAATTCCTAACAATCCTTAGCTCACGGGAAAAACTGCGGTCCATCCTTCGCGATGAACTGGTCGAGGTAAAAGAAGAATTTGCAAACCCAAGACGCACCACCTTGGAAGAATCGAGCGCCGAAGTTGATATCGAAGACCTGATCCAGCGCGAAGAAATGGTCGTCACCGTTTCGCATAAGGGATACATAAAACGCGTCCCCCTTAACGCCTACCGTGCCCAGCGTCGTGGTGGCAAAGGCCGTTCAGGCATGAACACCCGGGACGAAGATTTTGTTGCCCAGGTCTTTGTGGTCAACACCCATACGCCGGTGTTGTTCTTTTCATCACGGGGCATCGTTTACAAAGAAAAAGTCTATCGCTTGCCCATTGGCTCACCCCAATCCATTGGCAAGGCCATGATCAACCTGTTCCCCCTGCAAGAAGGTGAAACCATCACCACCTTGATGCCGTTGCCCGAAGATGAGGAAACATGGAGTGATTTGCATGTCATGTTCTCAACCGCATCGGGCAATGTCCGTCGCAATCGGCTTTCCGATTTCAGCAACGTGATGTCGAATGGCAAAATTGCCATGAAGCTTGATGAAGGGGATCAACTGATCGGGGTTCAAACCTGCACCGAAGACGCCGACGTGCTTCTGGCAACCCTGCATGGAAAATGCATTCGCTTTCCAGCAACAGAGGTCCGTGTCTTTACCGGCCGCAATTCCACCGGCAACAGGGGCATTCGTCTGGATAAGGACGATTCTGTCATTTCAATGTCTATCCTGCGCCACCTCATTATTGAAACCGATGAACGCACGGCCTATTTACGCCAGGCTGGCGCCTTGCGTCGCGGGGCCAATGGGAATGGTAACGGCAATCATGACACCGAAGAAGACAAAGGCGTCAAAGTCGAAGTGGTGGCAGAAAATGCAGCCGCAACCCAGGACACCATCAGCCAAGTTCGATTTGATGAATTATTTGCCGCAGAACAGTTCCTGTTGACCATTGCCGATTCCGGGTTTGGCAAACGCAGTTCAGCGTTCGAATACCGGATCACGCGGCGTGGGGGCAAAGGCATTGAACTGATGAAGTTTGGCGCCGGTGACAATCATGTTGCCGCCGCATTCCCTGTCATGGACGATGACCAGATTATGCTGGTCACCGATGGCGGAAAATTAATTCGCACCCCCGTCACCGATATCCGCATTGCCGGCCGGTCAACCCGGGGAGTCACGCTGTTCCGCATCAACGATGATGAACGGGTCGTTTCCATTGCCCATATGGTTGATGTCGATGATGACGAAGACCTGCCAGAAGATATGGACGAAGATGGCACCGAAGGTGATGTCGCCACAGATGGCATAGAAGGCACCGAAGAAGGCGGGGAGGGCAGCGCACCCGAGCCAACCAGCAATGGTCTTGATCCTTCGCCAGATTTAGATGCAGAATCTGATCAAGCAGAGGAGCCGTCCGATGACTAATCCCAAAAGGGGCATTTATCCCGGTTCGTTTGATCCCATTACGTTGGGGCATCTGGATATTATCCGTCGCGCAACCCGGGCCGTAGACCACCTTATCATTGGGGTTGCTGCGAATGATGGCAAGAACCCGGTTTTTTCTGTTGAAGAACGCGTTGCTCTGGTCGAAGCAGACATTGCAACACTTGATACCACTGCCACCATCGAAGTCATCGCCTTTGACGGCTTGCTGGTTTCACTGGCCGAAGAAAATGGCGCATCACTGATCATCCGGGGACTTCGAGCCGTTTCAGATTTCGAATACGAATTCCAGATGGTTGGTATGAATTCTCGTCTCAACCCCGATGTAGAAACCGTCTTTTTGATGGCATCAGACCGCCACCAATTTATATCGTCACGGTTCGTCAAAGAAATCTGTCGCTTGGGCGGGGATATTTCCCAGTTTGTATCCGAAAATGTCTCCCAAACCTTGAAAGCGCATTACGAAAATTCCTGAATGCGGCGCACAGGTTCACCAAGACAGTATTCCCGGCTTCCAAATTCCATTACACTTTCTAAAAAGCCATAATGGCTAAATTCAGGGAGGATTGATGATGACCACCGGACGCTTGCGCTATCTTGCCTATCTGTCTGAAGACCCAGACCGCATGGCGGATTTTTACACCCGTCATCTGGCGCTGGAAGAATTGGGTCGATCCAATAGCGGGGATATATCGCTGACCGATGGGTCCTTTAACATCACCTTTTTAAAGGCGCGTGACGATCTGGATGAAATGGATAAAACCATTGGTCTTCACCATATCGGCCTGGAAGTGGACGATATGGACAAAGTCATCACCAAATATCTCGACCGCACACCGCGCGGCGAAGTGATTGAGGAACAAGGCGGGCTACATTTTGGCGAGGTCCGCATTTTTGATCCTGAATGCCATGCCATCAGCCTTTCTGAATCAAATTTTGGGATTGGCCGCGAAGAAACACGCATTCCACGGATGGCCCATATTGCCTTAAATGCCCTGGACCCAACCAACATTCTTGATTTCTACGTTGATATGTTCAATTTCCGCGAACTGGACACGTCCCGCGAACGACGCCAGCAGGGGCGCAAAAACCGGTTTGCAGCTGATGGATTTACCAATTTTGCAATCCATCCCTATTACAACATAACCCTGGAAGGCCATGAAGAACGCTTTGGCATGAACCACATCGGTTTTCTGGTTTCCGATATGGATGAAAAACTGGCTAACTTTAAAAAGGAAATTCCCGTGGCCCCAAGGCCAGATTCAAGGCCATATGCGGAACACCGGATCCGTGATCTGGAAGCCAATGGGGTGGACCTTTCCATGGCAAAAGGCTGGGAAGTTGACCTTGGAAAGTGGGAAAATGGCGTTTAAGGCGATTTATGCCAATTATTTCGGAATAATGGCCAACCCACGCTTTTCAGACCGCCTCTGTCATGCTAAACCGCAGCCCGGAGATTGTGGGCCGGTAGCTCAGGGGTAGAGCATCCGCCTTTTAAGCGGATGGCCGTGGGTTCGATCCCCACCCGGCCCACCACTTTCCGAAAGCCAAATACAGGCGTGCCCAAATTGGGTGCGCCTGTGGCTTTTTGGGCCACCCGATTTATCACGCTTTGAAAGTTTCAGGCTGTGTTTGAGGGGCAGGCTTGTGTCGATGCCTACAGTAATTCCTCTGCTGCCCCAGACGGGCGCGATGGGCGGGACAGGATATAGCTCGCGGCCGGCACCATGATCCCGGCCAACAAGGCGGGCAGGGCCCAGTCATTGGCCACAAAAAAAGCAACAAATATCCAACTGGCACTCATCATTGTCACTGCCGTGGCCTTGGCCTGAGGCGGGATGACACGATGGGCATGCCAATCGCGCAACGGACGCCCAAGATAGCGGTGGCTGTAAAGCCAGCTATGAAAGCGGGTTGAACTCTTTGAAAATGCCCAAAGGGCCATCAGCAAAAAAACCGTTGTTGGCATCACCGGTAAAAACACGCCAATAATCCCAAGACCAACATTGAGCCACCCAAATGCCAACAAGGCATAACGTACAGGGCCACAGACGTAGGATCCCGATGCCTCGGATATCTCTCGGGCTGCTGTTTCCTTGACGTGGCTGCTGATGACATTTTCCATGAAAAAACCTTAGGCTAAAGCGGTGAAAGAGCTGTTAACCGGCGTTCAATTAATCGACATGCTCGACATGGCCGTAAGACGCACCTGACCCAGGAATTGTTCATCTGATTCGGCATGCATCGACAACATGAATTCTTCACCCGGGGCCAATTTCAAAGCAAGTTGGCGCGCAGCGTCCATACTGGCGGCGCTGATGGTCTTGGTCAAGACCCCGGCCTTGCCATCCCCTGCTTGATAGACATAACAGGCAATCCAGCTGGTGTTGTCAGGGCTTGCAGCGGGGGAAGTTTGTGGTTGTCTGGCGGTTGCTTTTTTAGCAGCAGGCTTTTTTCTAGCCTTCTTTTTGGCGGGAACAGCCTTTTTGGCAGAAACCTTCTTTTTAGCGGAAGACGCTTTATTGGCAGGAGCCTTCTTTTTAGCGGAAGACGCTTTTTTGGCAGGAGCCTTCTTTTTGGCAGGCGCCGTTTTTTTAGAGGCGGCCTTCTTGCGCATCGCGGGTTTCATCATCGCGGGCTGTGGCGCTGACTTTTTTTCTAATGGGGAAACGGTTGCCATCGTTGTCTAATCCAATTGAAGGGGATTGAGACGGCCCGGTTGGGCTTCTTCATAGCAAGCAACATCCCCAATGGTGCGATAGCAGAAGTTATGGACCGTTCGTTCCTCGTGACAGGTGACTTTCTTGGGCCCGAGTGGATCTTCTATATTGATGGCGCTCTTGCAAATATGAAGAACCGACACTTTTCGGCCCTTGTTATCAACCTCGGTCGTTTTCATAACCGTTGGCGTGCTAGCACAAGCAGCTAACATCAGCGCCAAAGTCGTGAAAACCAGTCCATTGGTTAATGGTTTAAAATATTGCATTGGGCCTCTCATGGCTCAAATATCGGGTTATTTAGTAAAATTTATGTTAAAATGACTGTTGTAGCCCCAAAACGACCACCAAACATGGTGATTAAAAAAGGCTGATTTCTGCATATTTTTATTCAAAAACATGCTTTATAGACCCACAGATTCTGCCCAAAAATAGCTGCCCCCTGGAGTTAGCCTTTAATGATCCAAAACAGGACAAGACGTCCCAGAAAATCCCACGCCCGTTTCCGTCTGGGCCAACCCATCCAGCACAAGCTTTTTAATTATAGGGGCGTTGTTGTTGATGTGGATCCCAGTTATCAGGGCACGGCCGAATGGTATGACCAAATGGCGCGATCCAATCCACCTAAAGACGCACCGTGGTACCACGTCCTGGTTGATGGGGCTGAGCACTGGGGCTACGTTGCCGAACGCAATCTTCAAGCCGATTTAACCGGAGAACCCATTGACCATCCGGATATTGACGACATATTCAGGGATTTCACCAATGGAACCTATTCCCGGCGCGAAAGCCTGAATTAAAGCCATAATCTTGCCTTTTAAATAACCCAGTATTTTGACGATGGGTATTTGATGATTCCCGTCTCCCGTCTCCCATATTGACCCATGAGCAACCATGACTGAACAAACGCCCAATTCCACTGGTTCACAAGAACCCCCCGTGACAGAGCCACCAAAGGTGACTTTAAAATCACGCGTTCTCCACCGTCTGCGCAACTACATGATTGCCGGCTTATTGGTAACAGCCCCCATTGGCCTGACCGTTTATATGGCCTGGCTTTTCATTTCCTGGATCGATAATAAAGTGATGCCGATGATTCCGGCGCTGTATCATTCAGAAACCTATCTTCCGTTCTCTATTCCAGGGCTTGGCCTGTTTATCGTGCTGATCGGATTGATCCTGATTGGTGCGCTGACGGCCAGCTTGCTGGGGCGGACATTTTTGCGCCTGTCTGAACGGATCATGCACCGCATGCCCATCGTACGGGGCCTCTATGGAACACTGAAACAGGTGTTTGAAACCATTTTGAGCCACCAATCAGATGCCTTTCGCCAGGTGGTTCTGGTCGAATACCCCCGGCGCGGTATCTGGACCATTGGCTTCCTTACCGGTGAGACATTGGGTGAAGTGCAAAATATAACCAAGGACCGTGTTTTAAATATTTTCATACCAACGACCCCCAACCCGACCTCTGGCTTTTTGCTATTTATTCCCGAAGAAGATGTCATTGAACTTTCTATGGGCGTGGAAGAGGGCATCAAGATGGTGATGTCTGGCGGCATCGTCACGCCCATGGATCGCCGGTCAGAAAGTGACAGAAAAAAACCCAAGGTTTAAGAAAAACCCTCGTTAATTACCCGGAACGCGCATAGGTGACCGCCGCATCGCGTTCAAACAGATACAGCAAAACACGCAAGGCCTCGCCGCGGGGTGTTTTCAGGGCAGGGTCTTTTTCAAGAATAAGCTGGGCATCCCCATACGCCATTTCCATCAAGGCACCATGGGTCACCAGATCGGCAATGCGGAAACCGGGCATGCCCGATTGACGCGTCCCCAGAATTTCCCCTGCACCGCGCAACCGCAAATCTTCTTCGGCAATCCGAAAACCGTCTTCTGTTTCCCTTAGAATTTCCAGCCGTTCGCGCGCCGTTTTTGACAATTGTGTCCCATAGAGCAAAAGGCAGGTGGAACGATCCGTGCCCCGCCCAATACGACCCCGAAGTTGGTGCAGCTGTGCCAGACCAAACCGTTCCGCATGCTCTATCACCATCACGGTTGCCGCTGGAATATCCACCCCAACCTCAATCACCGTGGTTGCCACCAGAATTTTTGTCTCACCACTGGCAAAGCGGGCCATGGCGGCATCCTTTTCAGGCCCCTTCATGCGCCCGTGGATCAAGCCAACCTGATCGGGAAAAATCCGCTCCAGATTGCCAAACCGCTCTTCCGCAGCGGCCATATCCAGAACTTCTGATTCTTCCACCAAAGGGCAAACCCAGAAAACCTGCTGGCCCCCTTCATCTGCTTCGTCTTTTGCAGCCCCAATCGCCCTGCCCACCGCAGCAACGACATTATCAAGACGGCCCAAGGGCAATATTCTTGTATCCACTGGCTTTCTGCCTGCAGGCTTTTCCAACAATCTGGATATATCCAAATCACCATAGGCCATGAGGGTCAGGGTCCGTGGGATAGGGGTCGCCGTCATGACCAGAACATCACAGCCTTGGCCCTTGGCCGCCAGATCAAGGCGTTGAGCCACACCAAAGCGGTGTTGTTCATCCACCACAGCCAAAACAAGACGGGCAAAGACAACATCGGGCTGGATCAAAGCATGGGTGCCGATCAAGGCATCAATACGTCCAGCACCCAAATCTTCCAGCAAACCGTCCCGCGCGGCCCCTTTATTGCGACCGGTCAGAATTTCCACCCGCCGCCCGGCCGCCTCAAACAGGGGTTTAAGCGTTGCGTAATGCTGGCGGGCAAGAATTTCTGTTGGCGCCATCAGGGCCGCCTGACACCCCGCATCAACAGATTCCAGCATGGCCAAAGCGGCGACCACGGTCTTGCCACTGCCCACATCGCCTTGCAACAGGCGCAGCATGCGGTTTTTGGATGCCATATCGCCCAGAATTTCTGCCAACGCCGTTTCCTGACACGCCGTTAAATCAAAGGGCAGGACTTTCATCGCTTCGCCGCGCAAGCGCGCTTCACCATTTTTACTGGCGGTGGATTTTCCGCCAAGGCTTCGCATATGCAGCCGCACCAGCGCCATGGCCAGCTGGCTCGCCAGCAATTCATCATAGGCAAGGCGCGTGCGCGGATGCGCGTCAGCTTCCAAATCAGCGGCCTGTTCAGGCCCATGGGCACCTTTCAGGGCTTCTGCCCATTCCGGCCAATCTTCACGCTCACACAGTGCCGGGTCCAGCCATTCTGGCAATTCTGGTAGGTCTTCCAGGGCCGCCTTCATCGCCCGGGTCAGAATTTTCGGCGATAACCCCTGGGTCATGGGGTAAACCGCTTCGATGGCCATCAGATCATCGGGGGCATCGGGATCAACAATATGATCGGGATGGGTCATCTGGACGCCGCCCCGAAACCGCTCAACCTTGCCCGAAATCAACCGTTCTTCGCCTATAGGGAGCGTTTTGGTCAACCAATCGGGGCGCGCATGAAAGAACACCAGTTCCAATGTTTCCGTGTCATCGGAACAGATCACCCGATAAGGCTGCCTGCGGTTTGAGGACGGCTGGTGGCGATTAACCTGAACCCGAAGGGTAACAACCCGGCCTTCGGGCGCATCTTTTACCTTTGGCTGAAAACTGCGATCAATCAAGGCGCTGGGCAGATGCCAAAGCAAATCCACAACATTGGCCCCACCGGTAAGGTGTTCCACCAGTTTGGCATTACGCGGCCCAATGCCCGGCAGGGAAATGGCTGGTTTAAAAAGGGAATATAGAATTTTAGGCCGCATAGGGTGATCTGGTTCCAATTCAGAGTTTCGGGCTGACAATACCCTCGCAATTGGCTATATCCTACGCAGCCGGTCGCCCTCTGTCACCGTTACAGGACGAGCCGGGTTTTGTGCTGTCTGTATACAAGATTTGAAAGCTTTTGCTGGAAGCAGGGTTGAACATATGCCTGAAAAGATTGAGATCAAACGCAAACGCCTGCTCTATCAGGCCCAACATCGTGGCACCCAGGAAGGGGACCTGATTATGGGTGGCTTTGCGGAACGCTACATCAATCAATTGGATGCGCCAGATTTGGATGCTTTTGAAGCACTGGTCAATGAACCCGATGCTGAAATCATGGACTGGATCAGTGCCAGAGCAGACATCCCCAAAGCCCATAAAGGGCCTGTCATTGACATGATAATTAACTTTAAAATAGCTATATCAAGCAATTGAATAATAAAGATAATATAAACCAGACCATCACCGTTTCTGCAGCACCCGGGGCCGTCGATGCTTTTTGGTTGGCTAAACGATTCCGAAGCGGGGCAACGGGCACATTGTTGCACATCGCAACCGATGATCAGGCCATGGCGCATATGGCACAGGCGCTTGATCTTTTGGTGCCGGGTATTGAAATCCTGACCTTTCCTGCATGGGATTGCCTGCCCTATGACCGCGTTGGCCCAAATGGAGCCATTACGGCGCGACGCATTGATACCTTGTGGCGTTTGGCCACAAGCACCGACGAAAATCATCCGGGATCACGGGTGATCATCACAACCATCAACGCCATTTCCCAAAAAGTCAGTCCACCGGATACCTACCAAACCGGCATTTTAGAAATTTGCGTGGGCGAAAGTCTGGATGTCGATGCCTTGATCGCTTTCACCAGCGATCAAGGCTATGGACGCGCCGAAGTCGTTATGGAACCAGGCGAATTTGCCATTCGGGGCGGCATTATTGATATCTATCCCCCGGGCCAGAATGGCCCTGTGCGGTTGGATCTTTTTGGCGATGAAGTTGAAAAAATTCGCAAATTTGATCCCTTAAGCCAAATTTCCGAAGGCAACGTCGAATCGATCATCTTAAAACCGGTCAGCGAGGTGTTGTTAACCAACGAGGCCATTACGCGCTTCAGAACCCATTATCGTGAACGGTTTGGCTCCCCGAAAGGCAATGACAGCTTGTACGAGTCCATCTCTGAGGGCAGACGCATCGCTGGCATGGAACACTGGCTGCCCCTGTTTCAAGACCGTTTAAGCACCTTGTTCGATTATTTGCCCAATGCCACCCTTAGTCTGGGTGCGGGCGCACAAGATGCGCTGGACCTTCGTCTGGAACAGATTGCCGATTATTTTGCTGCCCGCAATGACATTGCAGGGGCATCGAGTACGGGTAACCCCGGAATGGCCATGGAGGATGCGGCCTACAATCCGCTTCCGCCTGATTGCCTGTATCTGGACCGGGACCAATGGGACACAACCCTTCAATCGCGCGATACGATTGCGTTCGATTCTTTTGTAACCGGGGCTCAAAAATCTGGCGATATTGATGCCGGCGCACGGTTGATGAGGAATTTTTCCGCCGAAGCGCGGTCAAGTGCCGGCAACGCTTTTGATCTGGTGGTTTCCTATGCCCGCGATGGGCTGAACAAGGGCCAACAGGTCGTCTTTGCCTGTGCCAGTATTGGCTCCGTCACCAGAATCAGGCGCTTGCTAACCGAACACGGGCTTCAAGGCATCACAGTGTGTGTGGATTGGTCCGATGTAGAGGCTTTATCGCCCGGCACGGCAGCTTTGATCTGTCTTGATCTGGAACAGGGATTTTCATCGCCGGATTTATTGGTCATCACCGAACCCGATATGCTGGGCCAAAAACTAGCCCGTGCCCGAACGCAACCCCGCAATCGTGCGGCTGAGACCTTCATCGCCGAACTTTCCACCCTGACCGAAGGCGATTTGGTCGTCCATCTGGAACACGGAATTGGGCGCTATGATGGTCTGGAAACCATCGAGATTCCAAATGCCGATGGGCGTCGTCCGGTCGCCCATGACTGCCTGCGCCTGTTCTATGGGGGCGGCGACAAACTGTATGTGCCGGTTGAAAACATTGAAACCCTGACCCGATATGGCGAAGACCAGGGCAGGGTGTCCCTTGATCGACTGGGGGGTGCCGCCTGGCAGGCCAAGAAATCACGCCTTAAAACCCGCATCCGGGAAATGGCTGGTGAATTGCTCAAGGTTGCTGCAGCACGCGCGCTGATCTCAGCCCGCCCCATGACAGCGCCGGAGGGGGCGTTTGAAGAATTTTCTGCACGCTTCCCTTATACCGAAACCGAAGACCAGATGAATGCCATCACCGATACACTGGCCGATATGGCCGGTGAAAAACCCATGGACCGTCTTATTTGCGGCGATGTCGGGTTCGGCAAAACCGAAGTGGCCTTGCGCGCTGCTTTCGTCGCAGCGCTGAGTGGTGCCCAGGTTTCAATTGTGGTGCCGACAACCCTGTTGGCGCGCCAACATTTTGAAAGCTTCAAGGCTCGTTTTGAGGGTTTTCCCATAGAGATTGCCCAGCTTTCGCGGCTGGTTTCCCCCAAAGACACCGAAACCATCAAAAAACGGCTCGAAGCGGGCACCATTGATATCGTTATCGGCACCCATACCTTGCTGTCTGAAAATATGCGTTTTGCCGATCTTGGGCTTTTGGTCATCGATGAAGAACAGCATTTTGGCGTCGCCCATAAAGAACGGCTGAAGAAACTTCGCGCCGATGTTCATGTCCTGACCCTGACAGCAACCCCCATTCCCCGCACCCTGCAGCTGGCCATGACGGGGGTGAAGGAAATGAGCATCATCGCCACGCCACCTGTGGACCGCCTGGCTGTCAGAACCTTCATTTCACCCTTTGACCCTTTGGTCATTGGCGAGGCCATTCGCCGTGAATTGCACCGTGGCGGGCAGTGTTTTTACGTTTGCCCGCGCATCGGCGATATTGGCGCCATTGTTGCCCAACTGAATGAAATTGCGCCCAAAGCACGGATTACCACCGTCCATGGCCAGATGCCTGCGTCGGACATGGAACAAACCATGGGGGATTTTTATGACAAAAAATTCGACATTCTTATTTCAACCAACATCATCGAATCCGGGATTGATCTGCCCAACGTCAACACCATTATCATTCACCGTTCCGATATGTTTGGCCTGGGCCAGCTGTATCAATTGCGGGGACGGGTCGGGCGGTCCAGAACCCGTGCCTATGCCTATCTGACCCTGCCTCAGCGACGGGTGTTAAGCCCGGGCGCCATCAAACGATTACAAGTGATGCAAACCCTCGACAGTCTGGGGGCTGGCTTTAGTCTGGCCAGCCACGATCTGGACATCCGGGGGGCAGGCAATCTTTTGGGCGAAGAA
>Ga0233439_10001855_pt1 | contig 25292 bp, 20 predicted proteins | sample SI_123_September_6_FD_182713 | JGI IMG/M metagenome (GOLD analysis project Ga0233439, IMG submission 182713) | Seawater microbial communities from Saanich Inlet, British Columbia, Canada - SI_123_September2016_100_MG | ecosystem: Environmental > Aquatic > Marine > Inlet | place: Canada: British... | reverse complement strand
TGGGTTTCGACCGTGAACGAGAACGGCTGTGAGGCCGCCGGTATACCGATGCCTGATGTGGCCGTGCCCGTCGCCTCCCATACAGGTTTCAACCCTCGCCATGGTGATACGGGCGGGGCGGGGCAGCTGCTGGAATATATTGGTTCCACAATACCGTTTGCCAAGGATAAGGCCGGGCGCGATGCCACGGGCGATCCCCGCCCCTCGATCGGCGAACGCTATGGCGACCGGGATGACTATTTGCGGCAGGTCGAGGCCGCTGCTGCTGCCCTGGTCTCGTTACGGTATCTTTTGAATGAAGATATCCCCCTGTGCGTGGGTATCGCTGCAGCGCGTTATGACGCCGTCATGGCAAACTAGAATTTTAGGAGTACACAATAATGGCAGATGATCCCTCAAACCCGGATGGCCGCGTCAATGTAGAGCGCCGTGGCCCGTTGCTGTTGATGGGTGTTGACCGGCCCCACAAATTCAACGGCTACACACCGAAAATGGGCCAGGAACTGGGCGATGCCTATACCTTGCTTGAAAATGACGATGACCTGCTATGCGGCGTTCTTTATGCGGTTGGGCCTCATACCACAGCGGGCCTGGATATGCCGGCGATGACACCGCACCGGGCCAAGGGTGGCTCCATCTATGGCGAGGGCAATATCGATTGTTTCGGTCTTACCGGCCCGCACCGTAGCAAGCCCATTGTCGCCGCTGTTCAGGGTATCACTTACACCATTGGGGTCGAGCTGATGCTGGCCTGCGATATCGTTATCGCGGCTGAGGACTGCCGTTTTTCTCAACTGGAAGTACAGCGCAACCTGATGGCCACGGGGGGTGCGACCATCCGTATGGTCCAGCGCGCCGGTTACGGCAATGCCATGCGGTATTTGTTGACGGACGATGAGTTCGATGCGGCAACGGCGCTGCGCTTCAACTATATCCAGGAAGTGGTGCCCACGGGCCAGCAGCTGGACCGGGCGATTGAACTGGCGGAAAAAATCTGCGCCCAGGCACCCTTGGCGGTGAAGGCGACCATTGCCAATTCCCGCAAGTATATCGAAAAGGGCTTTGATACTGCGGTGGCGGATTTTAAGACGGTGAATGTGGAACTGGGCAAGACCAACGACGCCAAGGAGGGCCTGGCGGCCTTCGTCGAAAAACGTCCCGCGAAGTTTACCGGAACCTAGAGCGTTCGGAGGTATTGTGACCCAATGCCGTCTTGAAGCCGGAGTATTTTGGTTGATCTATGGCGATCTGGTTGACCACGGTCTGGCGTAGATGATGTGCCAGGCCGGGATGATCAAGGGCCATTTCGCCCAGGCGTAGTCCATTGACCAGGCGCCAGCGTAAATTTTCCAGGCTGTCGTCTGCGACGAACAATGCGTTCAGGCGTTGCCGTTCCAGGTGGCGATGCGCCGGCCCCAGGGCTTGATCGCGCAGGACGATATCCAGGGAATTACCGGCCACCCGGGCCATGAAATTTGTCCGCCCTTCTGTCTCTGCCATCACGTCGCCATGCAGAAAATTACGCACGCTGATCAACAGTTCATCGTTCCGGGGCATCTCGTCGTTCGTACTGTCAGGCTCCGAGACCAATTCGACCGGCCCTGGGATCAGCAGATTGACGCAATCCACTTGACATTCGGAACTGCGCCGACCAATGGCCGGACGCTCGACCGAGGCATCGGGACCCGTGCGGTAATGGTCCGCCATGCCTAGACAACCAATGGCCCACCAGAAAGACCCGAACACTTCCCAAAATTTCACCCGCTGGGGATCTACTACCTGTCCCGACACGGATTGATAGCCGGCAAACAAATCATCGTAAGTACCGAACCCGCCCACGGCTAGGTCGGTACGGCCAAAGCGCCAGGAATTGGTGCAAATCCAGCCCAGATCCCGCATCGGATCGCCAATATGGGCCACCTCCCAATCCAACACGGCGACCACGCCTTTTGGGGAAATCATTAAATTGCCGTTGCGAAAATCGTTGTGCACCAACGCTTCCGCACCCACATCGGGCAAATGATCCAACAACCACCGTCCCGTATAATCGATCATGGGTTGCGGCGTGTTAAATGCCTTGTAGCGATCCCAGGTATTGTGCACGTATTCTTCCGGGCTTAACCGGGACAGGCACTGATCAAGGCCGGTGGCCTTTAGGTCAATGGCATGAATACGGGCCAGGATCTGGCCGCATTCGTAGGCCAGTTTTGGCCGTATCTCCGCCAAGTCGGGGGAGCGGACGATCCGCGCGCCCAGCGCCTCCCCCTCTAACCAGGACATGATGAAACCGTTGCCCAGGCCGTCGCGGTCTTTCAGAACATAAAAAACCTCAGGCTCAGGCACGCCTGCGGCTTTGGCGGACTGCATCAACAATGCTTCCGCTGCCAGGCCCGGATAGTAGGAGACCCGGCCCTCATCGTGTCCACCAGGCGCTCTACGCAGGGCCAACAGCCTATCGCCGCCATCCGACTCCCGAATGGTTAAACGATAGGTTTCCTGACTGGCCCCGCCTGAGAGGCGTTCAGCTGATATCAGTGCCTGACACCTGGGAATTTCCCGCTTCAGGACGGCTTCCAATTCGGCTTGCATACGCTGTACTCGAATTATTTATACGTCGATATCCTCAAACAGGATGGACGAAATATAACGTTCCGCGAAGCCGGGCGCTATGGTGACCACAGTTTTGTCGTTCGCTATGACCTGGGGCTTCGTTTGGTTACAAAGAAAAAGGCCAAGGGTGCCGCTATGGATGAAGCAATGGTCAGCAAATAGAAGGCGTTGATATAGCCGATCATGGAGGCTTGCTGTCTGACCTCCGCCAACAGACGTAGGCGCATGGCGGGCTGGTCAGTTTCCCCCAGTGTCGTAATCCAGACGCTGAGGTTCCGTAGATCAAAGGCATCGATCAGGCTGTTCAGATTTATGCCCGCCTCGGCGCTGGAGCGGAAAAACACCACCAAGGTGAGCGAGATGAAGATACTGCTGCCCAACAGGCGTAACAGGGCAAAAATGGCATTTCCCTGAGTTAAAAGTCGTGGCGACAATGTTGAAAAAGCTAAAACCGCCATGGGGGTATAAGCCGTGCCAAAGCCGATGCCGTGGAGAATATTGGTCCAGAAAACATCCGACGTCGTCATATTGATATCAAGGGATGCCATCCATAACGCCGCGATGGATTGCAGGGCCAGGCCGAAAAATAAACAAAGCCGGGGGTTGAAGCGGGTGAACTGGACGACAAAGAAAAAGCTCAAAAAATTGCCCATGCCCCGGGCCGAGATCAGATAGCCGACAATGGCATCAGGATAGCCGCGTAATTCCTGCAGCAACGGCGGAAACAGAACCATGGGGGTAAATTGCAGCGCCCCCATAATGGTCGCCAGAATGACGCCGATGGTGAAATTTCGGTCCTTGAACGTGGCCGGGTCAAACAGGGCGTGGCGGGAGGTGAGGATATGCACCATGAATAGATAAAAGAACACCACGGCCAACAGCAGTTCCAGCTGAATTTCGTAGGATTCCAGCCAATCAAGACGTTGTCCGCGGTCAAACATCAATTGTGTCGCGCCGATGGCAATTGCGATTAGGCCAAAGCCCAGATAATCAAACTTATGGGCGCTGCCCTTCTCTTCATTAGACAGGGCGGCAAAGGCAAAAAGGGCGGCGATAATCCCCATGGGCAGGATCATGTAAAAAGCCCAACGCCAATTGAACAATTCTGCAACCAAGCCGCCGAATAACGGACCCAGAATTGGCCCCATAACCCCGCCCACGCCCCAAGCCATCAAGACGAAGGGATGCTGGGACCGGGAAAAACTGGCCAGGATGATGGCCTGACCGAGGGGAAAAATCGGCGCCCCCACAAAACCCTGGGCCACCCGCGTGATCAACATGATCTCCAGGGAGTCGGCGGTACCTGCCAGGACCGAGAAAGTGGTGAAGCCGATGATGGAGCCCACCATCAAATTGCGCCAGCCGAATTTGGACGCCAGCCAGCCGGTCAATGGCGTGGCGATGGCGGTGGCGACCAAATTGAAAGTGATGATCCAGGAAACCTGATCCTGGGTTGCCGACAGTGCGCCCTTCATTTGCGGCAATATGACCGCCACGGATGTCATGGTGGCCCCAAACAACAGGGTTGCGAACTGCACCGTGAGCAGGATCAGCCATTGCCGGAAGGTGAACGATCGCATAATTCAGGAACCTGTCAAAACTCGGCTTCGAAACTGAGCCAAAGCTTGTCAGTATCTTGCGAAAAGTTTCCGGCCACATAACGGGCCCCCTGCAATGTAATGCGGGTCGCGTTCTCAAAACCCAGCTCTGCCGTCAGTCCATATTCCCGGCCCAGGTGGCGACCGCCATCAGCGCTGCGGAACTCATGTGCCGTGCCTGAAAAACGGACATGGGATATTGTTGCAACGTCGAATGGGCTGCCACCGATCTTGTAGGCAACCTGCAAATACCCATCCGTTACGCCATTCCGGGGCGTTGTGAGGAATTGATCCGTAGCACCCTGGAATTTGTGCAGGGTCGCAAAGGGTGTTTGAAATGCCCCCGTGGCATCGCCCGATAGTTGTTCCAGGCCAAGGCCCAACATCCAGGGGCCGTGGCGGGCCTGTGCATCGAGCAGGCCGTAATGATAGGATCCGGGCACCGGTTGTTCTCTATGGGGCCGTTGATAGGCAGCTTCACCGCGAACTGCAAACTTTACCATTCCCTGTTGCCAGGTATGCCGGGCCCAGCCGCCATATGTGGCCAGGTCGAAGGCATCGTTCTCGACGTCAAACAGGTAGGCATAGGCAGTAAATTGCCAGCTATTGATGCCTCGATAGCTGCCATGAATTAGGTGGCTGTCGCTATCAAGGGCACCGGCCCCATTGCCCGCACGACGACCGACAACACGACGAACCTGCCAAAGGTAATCATAGTCGAGGAACCAATCCTTATAATCCGCAAGGGAGAAAGATGCTGCGTCGAACGTCTGCTGGGTCTGGCGGAAGCCCACGGGCCCAATGAAACGCTGGTTATCGCGGGCAATGCGCTGTCGGCCAAGGCGCAGGGCAATCGGCTCCACGGGTCGGTAGCGGATTGCCGCCTGGGTCAGGTCCAGGTTCTGTGGATCGTTTATGGTTGGATAACGGCTATCCGGGCGGGCGGCATTGCTGGATCGGCGCGGGCCGATTTCGGCAACCCCCGTACCTTCAAGCAAAGCGCTAAAACCGGCCATGGGGTGTGTGACCAGACCGGCCCGTAGGCGCAATGTATTGGCGACGCCGGTTCGCGATTGGGTCTGTTGATCGACCACTTCCGTGCGATAGCGCACGGACCCATAGGCATTGAATGCCTGCGCAAGATTGGGCGAGAGCATCAGTACACAGACCAATATTGCAGAGACGCGAGGTATCGACATCCAGAAGAGCCATTTTTGTTATGTTGAATTATTTGAGTTCGCGCGTCATGTTACGTTGAAATTGGAAAAGCTGGAACCGTTATGAACCGAGCCGCTGTCACAATTGTTATGCTGTTGCTCTGCCTGAACTTCCCCGCGTATGCGGAAAATAAGGCGATTGGCAAAGTTGCGCGTGTCCAATCTCATGTAGCCGGCGAGCTGGCCGGTGCACGCCGGGATTTGCAAAAGAATTTGCCCGTATTTGCGGGTGAGGCAGTTCTGACCGGAGAAAACGCCCGCGCAGGACTGTTGTTCAAGGATGGCAGCGAATTGACCATTGGGGCCGCGGCAAAGGTTGTCTTGGACGAATTCATTTATGACGGTCGTGGCGGTGGCGTCATAAATTTGCTGAAAGGCGGCATGCGATTTGCCTCCGGTCGCCTGGGCCACCGCAGCCTGCGCATTGTGACGCCGGTGGCAACCATTGGTATCCGCGGCACGGATTTCTGGGTTGGCCAGATCGACGGTGTCTATGGCGTCCTGCTCCTCAACGGCGTGGTGGAGGTTTCCAACGACGGCGGTCAGGTTACCTTGGATGAACCCCTACAGGGCACAGTAATTTTCTCGCAAACAGTGGCACCGGATAGTCCTGGTATTTGGCCGGGAGACCGACGGGCCAGGGCCCTGGCGGGGGTGACCTTTAACTAGAATTTCTAACCGCCGCGCCTGCCGTGCGCAAAGACTGCCAGACCTTTTCCGGCGTTGCCGGCATGTCGACGGCCGCAGCCCCGACGCTTTGTAATGCATTGGCCAGGGCATTCATCACGGCGGCTGGTGCCCCGGTGGTGGCACTTTCCCCCGCACCTTTGGCACCGATGGGGTTGTCCAGTTCCGCCACCTCATTGCATTCGATATTAAAGTTCGGCAGATTGTCGGCTCTGGGCAGGCAATAATCCATCAGGCTGCCGGTCAGGGTTTGGCCATTGTCGGGATCGTAGACCACCCGCTCCCATAACGCCTGGCCGATACCCTGGGTGACGCCGCCGTGCAACTGGCCATGGACAATCATGGGATTTACCATCCGCCCGACGTCGGCGACGACTGAATAGTTCTCCAAACGAATGGAACCGTCATCGGGATCAACGGTCAGCTCGCAGATATGCACGCCGTTGCTGATCGTTTCCCCGGCAACGTCGAAATCAGCATCTCCCGCCAGTTTTTCGCCCGCCGCCTCTATTTTGGCGGCAACCTCAAACAGGGTTACCGTGCGGTCCGTCCCGGCGATGGTAAAGCTGCCGTCTTCAAAAGTAATGTCATCGGCGGCCGCTTCCAGCATATCGGCCGCCGTTTCACGGGCCGTGGCAATGACCTTGTCCGCCCCCATCGCCGCCGCCGTGCCGCCCATGCGGGCGGAACGGGAACCGTGAGAGCCCGCACCCCGTTTGACAAGGTCGCTATCGCCAAAGACCACGTCGATAGCGTCGAAATCCACACCTAGTTTTTCCGACAGGATTTGCGAATACATGGTGGCATGCCCCATGCCGAAATCCTGGGTGCCAAGATATGCGGTAACCCGGCCCGCTGCGCCGACGGCAATCTCGGCGAACTCCGTTGGGGTGCTGCCATCGTTCTCCGCATACATGCCCATGCCGATGCCGTGCAGTCGGCCCTGGGCTTGTGCAGCCTTGGCCCGCGCGGGGGCACCATGCCAATCAGCCAGTTCCACCGCGCGGGCCAGATTGGCGGTAAATTCTCCGGTCGTGACCACTGCGCCACCGGGCATGGTCCAGGGCAGGTCCCCATCGTTCAGTAAATTCCGCTGCCGCAGGGTCAGGGGGTCTATGTTCATCTCATGGCCGGCCTGGTCGATCAACCGTTCCAGGACATAGTTTATTTCCAACCGGCCAATGCCCCGATAGGCACCCATCGGTGCGGTATTTGTGACGACGCCCCGTTGGTTCAAATAGGCCGTCGGCATGCGATAACCGCCGCCCATGACCTGGGCCAGAAAATGCGCCATGACCCAGACACTGCGGGAGGCGATATAGGCCCCATGACGCCAATCGGCCCGGACCCGCAGGCCCAGAAAATGACCTTCCTTGTCCAGGGCCAGTTCACCATGGAATATGTGATCGCGGGCCTGAAAGTCGGTCAAAAAGGCCTCGCTGCGGGTGGCCGTCCATTTAACGTCGCGGCCCAGACGGCGGGCCGCGACCAGGGTCAGCACAAACTCCGGATAGACGCCGTTGCGGGCACCGAATCCGCCGCCCGTGTCCGGCACAATCACATGCAGGCGGTCCTGTTCGATATCCAATATGGAGGTTAGGGCCGCACGCAGGTTGTGGGCGGCCTGGCAGCCCGCCTGCAATGTCAGCCGTTCACTCGCGGCGTCATAAGAGGCAATGGCAGATCGCGGCTCCATAAAGGCGATGACGACGCGGTTGTTGATCAGGGGCAGGCGGGCCACATGATGGGCCTTGGCAAAGGCGGCTTCTGTTGCGGCTTCGTCGCCAACATCATGGTCAAAGGATATGTTGCCCGGGGCATCGGCCCAGATCTGTTCGGCTTTCGGAGCGAGGGCGTCCTCAAACTCCATGACAGAGGGCAACGGCGTGTAATCGACGATGATCCGCTCAGCAGCGTCCTGGGCCTGGGCCAAAGTCTCGGCGACCACGAAGGCCACCGGTTCGCCCAGAAAGCGTACCCGGTCCTGGGCCAGGGGATATTGCGAAGCATCCGCGCCGGGGCGACCATCGCGGTGGCCAATATCGAATGGCGGCACATTGGACAGAGAGAGCATGGGCCCGGCAATCTCGTCCGCCAGATCGGCCGCCGTCAAGACCAGGACAACCCCTGGTGCGGCCCGCGCCGCGCTTACATCGATGGTGGTTATCTCACCATGCGGCAGGGGTGACCGCAGAACCACCGAGGCAAGGGTCCTGGGTTGTTTGATGTCATCACTGAACCGACCGGTTCCCGTTAGGAAGCGGTGGTCCTCTTTACGCTGTACGGCAGCGCCAATACCGATAATGTTCTTTGTCATAGGGTAATGCTGCCCGGAAATGCGGCATTAGTCTATTGCGATATCACACCAATGCCGCACAGGCTTCCTGGATCAAATCACCGCCGCGGATCAGATCTTCCTCCGGCGCGACAAAGCTGGCCCTAAAATAAGGCGATAAGCCATAGGCCACGCCCTGAACGACGGCGACGCCGACGGAATCGAGTAGATACATCGTGAAATCCGTGTCCGTTTCGATAACACGCCCGTCCGGCCCCCGTTTGCCGATGGCCCCTGCGCAGGAGCAGAAGATGTACATGGCACCGTCGGGCAGATCACAACTTAACCCTTTGGCGGCATTCAGTTTTTCAAACAGGATGCCGCGCCGCCGTTGTAAATTCGCGGCCCGCTCCGCCAACAGATCCTGGGGGCCGTTCAGGGCGGCGACGGCTGCGGCCTGACCCAGGGCAGAGACGCCGGCGGTGCTTTGGGATTGCATATTCGACATTTTGGCGATGATATCTTTCGGCCCGCCCGCATAACCGACGCGAAACCCGGTCATTGAAAATGCCTTGGAGACGGAATTGCAGGTTACCGTGCGATCGTAAAGCCGAGGTTCGACCTGGGCCAGGGTGGCAAATTTATGGTCATCGAAAATCAGATGCTCGTAGACATCGTCGGTCAGGATATGCACATGGGGGTGGGCCAACAGAACATCCGCCAGGGCCTGCAATTCGTCCCAGGAATAGGCCGCCCCCGTGGGGTTGGAGGGGGAGCAGAACATGAACCATTTGGTCTGTGGTGTGATCGCCGCCGCCAGCTCCGACGGGCGCATCTTGAATTTCTCGTTCTGCCCTGCCGATACGAAAACCGGTGTACCGCCCGCCAGCTTGACCATATCGGGGTAGGAGGCCCAATAGGGTCCGGGAATGATGACCTCATCCCCCGCTGATACGGTCGCCATCAGCGTATTGAACAGCACCTGTTTGGCACCTGATCCCACGGCGATTTGATCCAGGGCATAATCCAGATCGTTGTCGCGCTTGAACTTCGCCTGTACCGCCTGGCGCATGGCCAGGGTGCCGTTGATGGGCGTGTACTGAATGTCATTCCGCTCCATCAAATCCAGGACCGCCCTTTTGGCATGGTCGGGGGCCGGAAAGTCAGGCTCCCCCGCGGTCAGCTTGATGATGGTCCGACCCTCCGCCTGGAGGTCCCGCACCCGGGCGGAGGCGATCTGGCTGGGCGAGGGCTTAAAGCGGCTCATACGAGGGGCGAATTCCACGGCAGTCTCCCTAAAGTTTTACGGTAACCAACTTACTTTAGCCTTGGCAGCGGCCCTGGCGTCAGCTTCATTCTGATAGATGGTATCGCGATGGTGGGCGATAGGGAACCAGCCACGGGGATCTTCCAGATCACGGCGATATTCTTCGAAGCCATAGGTATTATCTGCCCGGCGAAAGACGTCCACGCAACGGTCGCCATCAGGGGTTTCGATAGATTCAATGACCAGATGCCGGACCGCCATCGTGTAGGCAGGCTTAGATAGGTTGCCTGGAAATTCGGCTAGAAGGGAATTTCATCGTCCAAATCGCCGCCACCACCACCACCGCTGCCATAACCGCCGCCGCCGCCGCCGCCACTGCCGCCGCCGCTGTCGCCATCGTTGAAGCTGCCACCACCGCCGCCACCACCGCCACCGTAGTTTCCGCCGCCACCACCGCCGCCACCGTCATTGCGGCCATCCAACATGGTCAACTCACCACGGAAACGTTGCAGCACCACCTCGGTGGTATATTTTTCAACGCCGCTTTGATCCTGCCATTTGCGGGTCTGCAATTGCCCTTCAATATAAACCTTGGAGCCTTTGCGCAGATATTGCTGGGCGATTCGACCCAGATTTTCGTTAAAAATGACCACCCGGTGCCATTCAGTCTTTTCCCGCCGTTCGCCGGAATTTTTATCCTTCCACGATTCAGAGGTGGCAAGATTGAGATGAACGATGGGGTCGCCGTTCTGCATATTGCGCACTTCCGGGTCGCGGCCCAGATTTCCCACCAAAATGACCTTGTTGACGCTGCCTGCCATGGTTATATCCGACCCTTAAATATAGCTTGCGAATCCGTATAGTGACTATAGCCACATCGGCCCTGTTCTCGCCACCGTGAATCGACGCATAATGGTCAGTCCAGGGCATCGCACAGAAATTAGTAGGCGATTTTATGACCGATTTTGCGGTCACGTAATGTTCATGTTATGTTCTTTTTTAGAGATTCGAAACAATAAAGTCGAACCATGCAAAAATTCATCTCCGTCCACGGCGCCCGCGAACATAACCTGAAGAACATTGACGTCCAGATCCCCCGGGACCAATTGGTCGTGATCACCGGCCTGTCGGGCAGCGGTAAATCCTCACTGGCCTTCGATACCATTTATGCCGAAGGGCAGCGCCGTTACGTGGAAAGCCTGTCGGCCTATGCCCGGCAGTTCCTGCAGTTAATGAACAAGCCCGATATGGATCATATTGACGGTTTGTCCCCGGCAATTTCTATTGAGCAGAAGACCACCTCGCGCAACCCGCGTTCCACTGTTGGCACGGTGACGGAAATTTATGACTATATGCGTCTGTTGTGGGCCCGCATTGGCATTCCCTATTCGCCCGCCACCGGCCTGCCCATCGAAAGCCAGACCATCAGTCAGATGGTCGACCGGATCATGGAGATGGAAACCGGCAGCCGACTGTATCTGCTGGCCCCCATCGCCCGTGGCCGCAAAGGCGAATACCGCAAGGAATTCGCCGACCTGATGAAGCGCGGCTTTCAGCGGATTAAAGTTGACGGCGAATTGTATGAACTTGACCAGGTGCCGGCCCTGGAAAAGAACATCAAGCACGATATCTCCGTTGTGGTGGACCGTGTCGTGCTGCGGGATGATCTACAGACCCGCCTGGCGGACAGTTTGGAAATCGCCCTGGACCTGGCCGACGGTCTGGCGGTGGTGGAAACGGCTGATGGCGAGACGCAGACGACATTCTCGGCCCGCTTTGCCTGCCCTGTTTCAGGCTTCACAATTGCCGAGATAGAGCCGCGACTGTTTTCCTTCAACAATCCCTTTGGTGCCTGTCCCTCCTGCGACGGCCTGGGCAATCAACTCTATTTTGATCCCGAACTGTCCATACCGGATGAGAATTTGAGCCTGCGTGACGGGGCCGTGGCACCCTGGTCCAAGACGACCTCACCCTACTATACCCAAACCCTGGACAGCCTGGCCCGGCACTTCAAAATCTCCACCACCTATCCCTGGCATGAACTGCCTGAAAAGGTCCGCAAGGCCATCCTGTATGGCACCGGCAAGACCAAGGTTGAGATGACCTACGACGATGGTCTGCGCAGCTATAAGACATCGAAACCGTTCGAAGGCGTCATTCCCAATATGGAACGGCGTTATCGGGAAACAGACTCCGCCTGGGTGCGGGAGGAGTTGGAGCGGTACCAGAATATCACCACGTGCGAGACCTGCGACGGCCATCGTCTGAAGGAAGAGGCATTGGTGGTCCGGATCGCGGACAAAAACATCGGCAAGGCGACGGCTTTGTCAATTTTGGATGCGCGGAATTGGTTCGCCACCCTTGAAAATTCATTGACCCCGCGACAGATGGAGATCGGCGGCCGGGTTCTCAAGGAGATCAATGACCGCCTGGGCTTTCTGGTCAACGTGGGGCTGGAATACCTCACGTTATCCAGGGCATCGGGCACTTTGTCGGGGGGTGAAAGTCAACGCATTCGCCTGGCCTCGCAAATCGGCTCGGGCCTGACGGGTGTTCTCTACGTGCTGGATGAACCTTCCATCGGGCTGCATCAGCGGGACAATGCGCGATTGTTGGAAACCCTGGTGAACCTGCGGGATCTGGGCAATTCCGTGATCGTGGTGGAGCATGATGAGGAGGCGATCCGCAGCGCGGACTATGTCTTTGATCTGGGCCCGGCGGCGGGTGAACATGGCGGCTATCTGGTGGCCCACGGCACGCCGGAAGAAATCATGGCCGCACCGGACAGTTTGACCGGGCAATATCTGACCGGCATGAAACAGATCCCGCTGCCGCAAAAGCGGCGGCAGGCCACGAAAGGGCAGCAGCTGGCTGTCATCGGGGCATCGTCCAACAATCTGCAAAACGTCGATGCCCATATTCCCTTGGGGACATTCACCTGTTTCACCGGGGTTTCGGGCAGTGGTAAATCAACCCTGTTGATAGAGACGCTGTACAAAGCCCTGGCCAAATTCCTGAACGGGGCGCGGGATCATCCGGGCGCATTCAGAAAAATTGAAGGTCTGCATTTTCTCGACAAGGTGGTGGACATTGATCAATCCCCCATTGGTCGGACGCCGCGCTCCAACCCGGCGACCTACACGGGGGCCTTTACCCCCATCAGGGATTGGTTCGCCGCCCTGCCGGAGGCGGTGCTGCGGGGTTATAAACCGGGGCGCTTTTCCTTCAACGTCAAGGGCGGGCGGTGCGAGGCCTGTCAGGGCGATGGCCTGGTCAAGATCGAGATGCATTTTCTGCCCGACATTTATGTGCAATGTGATGTCTGTCTGGGCCGGCGTTATAATCGGGAAACCCTGGAAATTAAGTTCCGGGGCAAATCCATCGCCGATGTGCTGGACATGACCGTGGATGAAGGGGCGGAGTTCTTTAAGGCCGTGCCCGTGGTGCGGGACAAGATGGTCACCCTGCAAAAGGTCGGTCTGGGTTATATCCATGTTGGCCAGCAGGCCACGACATTGTCAGGGGGTGAGGCGCAACGGGTCAAGCTGGCCAAGGAGCTGTCCCGCCGTGCCACAGGGCGGACCCTGTATATCCTGGACGAACCAACCACGGGCCTGCATTTTGATGATGTGCGCAAGTTGCTGGATGTCCTGCATGCCCTGGTCGATGCGGGCAACACCATCGTGGTCATCGAACATAACCTGGAAGTTATCAAGACCGCCGATTGGGTCATCGATCTGGGTCCCGAGGGGGGCAGTGGCGGCGGTCGTATTGTTGCCGAAGGCACGCCGGAGGACGTGGCGACCGTGGCGGAAAGTTACACCGGGCATTATCTGAAGGATCTGCTGCGGCGGCAACCGGCACTTCCCGCGCCCGCCAAAACGAAAACCATAACGAAAACCAAAGTGAAGCCAAAGGCAACGCCAAAATCTAAGGCGAAGCCGAAATCCAAATCCAAATCCAAATCTAGTTCCAAATCTAGTTCTGGGGCGAAGCGGAAATCTGCGGCATGAATGAGACGCCGCCGTCGCATCATCCCAGGCTGCGCTTGGGCATCGATGTTGGCGGCACCAATACGGATGCGGTTTTGATGGACGGCGATCGGGTTGTCGCCTGGCACAAGGTATCGACCGGCGCGCGCATCACGGATGCCATCGTTGCCGCCGCCGGCGCGGTGTTGGAACAGGGCGGGGCCGTGGCGGGTGATATCTTCGCGGTCATGCTGGGCACCACGCAATTCACCAATGCGGTCATTGAACGCCGGCGTCTGAACCGGGTTGCCGTTCTGCGTCTGGCTGCACCCGCCACCACGGCGGTGCCGCCGATGACGGATTGGCCGGAAGACCTCCGCGCCGTGGTAGGCGGGGATTACTATTTTCTTCACGGCGGATTGGAGTTTGACGGTCGGGAAATCTCTCCCCTGGACGAGGCCGAACTGTCAGCGGCTGCCAGGAAAATTCGCGATCAGGGCATTGATGCCGTCGCGATCACCTCTGTGTTTTCACCCCTGGATGCGGAGATGGAACATCGGGCCGAGGCCATATTGCGTCGGGAATTGCCCGCTGCCGCAATCACCCTGTCCCACCGCATTGGCCGCATTGGCTTGTTGGAGCGGGAAAACGCCGCCATTCTGAATGCCGCCCTGTCCGGTCTGGCGGGCGTGGTCCTGGGCGCTTTCAGCCAGGCCATTGATGATCTTGGCCTCGCGGCACCACTGTATATCAGCCAGAACGACGGCACCTTGATGACGGCGGCGCATGCGGCCCGATACCCGGTCCTAACCTTTGCCTCTGGCCCGACCAATTCCATGCGCGGGGCGGCGGTGTTGTCCGGCTTGAATGATGCCCTGGTCGTGGATGTCGGCGGCACCACGACGGACATCGGCTTGTTACTGGATGGCTTTCCACGGGAAGCCGCCATGACCGTGGAAGTCGGCGGGGTACGGACAAATTTCCGCATGCCGGACCTCCTCGCCCTTGGCCTCGGCGGCGGCAGTCTGGTGCGCGATGGCGGTGCCCGGATCGGGCCAGACTCGGTCGGCTTTGAACTGCAACAGCGTGCTCTGGTCTTTGGCGGCGATACCTTGACCATGAGCGATATTGCCGTCGCCGGTGGACAGATGAATTTGGGTGATGGCGAAGAAGTTGCCGGTCTTGAAAATGTAGACGCGGCACTGAACCAGGCGGTCGAAATGGTCGCCCGGGCGTTGGAGCGGGTCCGCCCAAGTGCTGCCAGCCTGCCGGTGATCCTGGTCGGTGGCGGCGCGCCGGTTCTGGGCGGCAGCCATATTGCGGGTGGTGAAATTGTCCGGCCCGGCCACGGTCAGGTGGCCAATGCCATTGGTGCCTCCATCGCCATGGTGGGCGGGGAATGCGACCGGATTTTTTCCCTGGACGGCATCAGCCGGGACCAGGCGGTGGCGGCAGCCAGGGAGGAGGCCAGGGCGCAGGCCGTTGAAGCCGGTGCCGATGCCGCGACGGTACGTGTTGTGGAGATGGATGAAATACCCCTTAGCTATCTGCCGGGCAATGCCACCCGCCTGCGGGTCAAGGTTGTCGGTGATCTGGACGGGGGTGGGCAATGATCAAAATCGGTCTTGAAGATCTGGACGATATTGCCTTAGGCGCCACCTTCCTGGGTACGGGCGGCGGTGGTGATCCCTATATCGCCACTTTGATGACCCGCCGGGCCATGATAGAAAACGGCCCCGTCACCCTGCTGTCCCTGGATGAGCTGGAAGACGACGCCCTGGTCGTCTCCTGCGGTAATCTGGGCGCGCCTACGGTGGCCATCGAAAAGATCATGGGGGCCGATCAACCCGCCGCCGCCGTCCTGGCCCTGGAAAAGCATCTGGGCCGGTCCATCGATGCACTGCTGGCCTTCGAAGCGGGGGGCTCCAACTCAATGATGCCGATCTATATTGCTGCCATGCTGGGCAAGCCGGTGATTGATGCGGACGGTATGGGGCGGGCCTTTCCCGAATTGCAGATGGTCACATTCTCGGTTTATGGGGTTTCCTCCGCACCATTTGCTCTCGCCTCGGAACACGGCGATACCACGATTTTGGATATCGACGATGACACCAGGGCGGAATATATCGCCCGGGGCATCGCCATTCGCATGGGCGCACGCGCAGCCATGGCATCCTATCCCATGGACGGGAGGACGGCCCGACGGGTCGCAATTCCCGGCACGACGTCCCTATGCCAGGCGATTGGGGCCAATCTACGGGAGTCCCGGGCTGAAAACCGGGAGCCTTTCGCGGCCTTGGTGGAGATGTTGGCTGGGACCCACTATGGCCATGCAAAGGTTCTGTATCAGGGTAAGGTTATGGATCTGACGCGGGAGACGCGGCAGGGCTGGGCCATTGGCAAGGTCAGCATTGTTGATGAGGAGGCTGCTGGTTTGCCTCTGACCATCGAGTTTCAGAACGAGTTTCTGGTGGCCCGTCAGGGCGATGTTTTGCGTGCCATGGTGCCGGATTTAGTCTGCATTCTGGATACGGAGATGGCCCAGCCGATCACGACAGAGCGGTTACGCTATGGCCAACGGGTCACGGTCATGGCTGTTTCCGCCCCAGCCATCATGCGCACCGAGGCGGCCCTGGCGGCGTTTGGCCCGGCAGCGTTCGGTTTGGCGGACGCATTTGTGCCGGTTGAAGATTTGGATTAGAGCAATTCCGATCAAAAGAGAATCGCCCAAATTCCCTGGGCGATTCTAAGTGATTGGAAAAATTGCTCGATTCTTAAGAGTCGGAGCATTTCCTTGTCGGAAATGCTTCAGGGAGTATAGGGCGATGGGTAAACAGTTGAAAAACAGCATTAAGGCGGTTGTTGCCTTGGCCGCTCTGTTGGTGGTGGTCTTCGTTGTTCTGGGGGCGGAAAAATCCCTCACCGTTGTTTTTGGTCCAATGGAGGCGTTGGTGGTGGATTTCAAAACATTGCAGCTGACCCCAAAGCCGAACCAGTTTCTGGTTTGTCCCGAGGGGCACTGCCAAGCCAAGCCCCATATGATCAGCCCGGTCTTTGCCATTTCTGCCATTGCCTTGAAAGACCGTTGGATGACGATGCTGGCTGATCAGCCGCGCATCACGGCGGGCGCAAAAGATGGCCCTGGTCTGCAGTATGACTTTGTCCAGCGCAGCAAATTGATGCGGTTTCCCGACAGCATTACCGTGCGTTTCATACCCTTGGATGAAAGCCGTTCAACCTTGGCCATCTACAGCCGCTCCCACTATGGACGCAGTGATTTCGGGGTCAATGAAGCCCGCATTCAAGTCTGGTTGGCGGCTCTAGAATAAATCTCGGCTACATCGGTTCCGAAACAGCAAAGGACGATGCGGCGCAGACTGCCAGGGTCCGCTTGATAGGCTCTCGCTGCGCCCACGGCGATCTCTGTCGCTGCCACCAAAGGATAGCCGAATATGCCAGTGGAGATGGCGGGAAAAGCGATGGACGTCAGGTTCGCCAGGTCGGCCAATTGATAGCAATGGCGATAGCAACTGGCCAACAGCGTCGCTTCGTCGTGATCTCCACCATACCAGACAGGTCCCACGGCGTGGATCACATGGCGTGCGACGAGGTCATGGCCCCCGGTCATGCGCGCCTGGCCAGTGGGGCAGCCGCCCAATGTCAGGCATTCCTGCTCCAACCCAGGTCCGGCTGCTGCGTGGATGGCGCCACAGACACCACCGCCCCGGCGCAGTTGTTCGTTCGCTGCATTGACGATGGCGTCCACATCCAAGGTCGTAATGTCCGCCTCGACTATTTCAATGCTCAAGGTCATGGTTCCATGATCTTATCACCGCAACTTGGTATTAAGCTCGGAACGGGGCACGATACCCCGTCGCATCAACCACCATAGCAATAATAGACCAGGGATCGCTGCAACCGTCGTCACCAGGAAGAAACTGACCCAACTGGTGCTTTCCGCCAACATACCCGACGGTGCCGACAGGGCGGTGCGGGCCAGCGCCATAAGGGATGACAGCAAGGCGTACTGCGTCGCCGTATAGGCTATATTGCACAGGGCGGATAGGTAGGCCACGAAGGCCGCAGTGCCCATACCGCCCGCCACATTCTCCACCGCAATGGTCAGGGCCAGCATGGATGTGTCATGGCCGACAACGGCCTGAACCGCAAACATCAGGTTGGAGAGCATTTGCAATAGGCCGCACCACAACAGGCTTTGCATGATGCCTCGTCGGACCACCAGCATGCCGCCCAGGAAACCGCCGATCAAGGTTGCCGCCAGGCCGAATATTTTCGAGACGGAGGCGATCTCTGATTTAGAGAAACCGATTTCCACATAGAACGGCCCGGCCATGATGCCCGCCAGGCTGTCGCCAAATTTGTAGAACACGACAAACAACAGGATCGGCAGCCAGCCGCCCCGGCCGAGAAATTCGGCGAACGGTTCCACAACAGCCTCACGCAACCACTGTATTGGATTGCTGCGCCCTACGCTTGTGCCGGGGCTGGTGCCGGCACCGGTGGCGTGGCCGGTGGCGTGATTGGGTTCCGGGTTCAACAAGATCGCCAACATGCCGATACCCATCAATGCCGCCATGGCCACATAGACCCAGAACCAGCTGAATGCTTCCGCCAAAAACAATGCACCCGCGCCTGATGCCAGCATGCCAATACGATAGCCGGCGACGATCATGGCCGCACCGGCGCCGTATTGCCGTTCCTCCAAAATCTCCACCCTGTAGGCATCGATCACGACATCCTGGCTGGCGGAAGAAAAGGTCACGAACAAGGCCCAGGCGGCCATGCTCCAGGCGCCATTGGCAGGGTCATTACTGCCCAGTCCGACGATGCCGATCATCAGGGCCAGTTGTGTCAGGATCGCCCAACCGCGGCGGCGACCCAGCCATGGGGTCAAAAGCGGGAGATGCAGGCGGTCTATCAATGGTGCCCAGACGAATTTCAGGGAATAGGGCATGCCCACCAGGGCGAACAGGCCGATGGCGGTTTTCGAAATACCTTCCTCTGCCAGCCAGATGGACAGGGTTGAAAAGGTCAACAGCAACGGCATGCCGGAGGAAAAACCAAGAAACAAGATGGCGATGACCCGACGGTCTGTATAGACCCGGACAGCGGAAAGCCAGCCTTTGTCTATGCTGCCGGTGTTGTCGTCGGAAGGCTCGTTCACGCGGTCATGACGCCTTAGTTTCGACGGTTGGGACATCTGTCCATTGGCCGATCATTCGTTCCAACTCGTCCACCTCAATCGGCTTTGAGATATAGTCATTCATCCCGGCGGCGGCGCAGCGCTGGCGATCTTCATCCATGGCCGAGGCTGTCATGGCAATGATCGGAATGGACGCCTTGTTACCATCCATGGCCCGGATCTCGCGCGTTGCCTGCAGGCCGTCCATCTGGGGCATGTTAACATCCATCAGTACCAGGGAATAATCGCCCCGCTGCACGGCCTCTACCGCCAGGCGGCCATTCTCCACACATTCCGTTTCCAGACCCAGTTTGCCCAAGATCGCCTCTGCCAGCATCTGGTTGATGCGGTTGTCTTCGGCCAGCAATATACGGGGCGGGGCCTTGGCTTCGACCTCGGCCGGTGTCACGATTGCCTGGGACAGACGACTGTCCAGCCATTCGCCATCGTCGGTACGGACCTCGGTCAATATCTGAACCAGGGTGCGGCGGCGAATGGGCCGAACCAGATAATATTCGAAGCCATTTTGGCGATAGGGTTCCAGGCGCAGGTGCTGGTCGACCTGCAACAACAAGACAAGGCGGCATTCCTGGCCGGCTGAAATCTTCTGTACTGCCTCGCCCAGGCTTGTGATGGTCTGCTGGGGCAAAACGCCATCTATCAGTGCGGCGTCAAAAGCCTTGCCTGCGGCCTCAGCCTCCGCCACGGCGTGCAGGGCTTGATCCGAATCGTTGTGGGCGCTGACGATGGCGCCCAGGGCGGATAGGCTGCGGGCGATAATTTCGCACGAGACTTTGTTGCGATCGCAAAGCAATATCCGCTGGCCCCGTAGGGCATTGCCGTCAAGGGGGGGGTCTGTGGCGGTGGAATCTATGGCCAGGTCGATCATGAACCAAAAGACGCTACCGCCGCCTTTCGTGCTTTCAACGCCAATCTGCCCCTTCATACGTTGTACGATCCGTTGGGAAATGGCTAAGCCCAGGCCCGTGCCGCCGTAGCGACGGGTGCTGCCCGAATCTACCTGGCTGAACTCTTCGAACAGGCTGTCTTGCACATCCTCTTCGATGCCGATGCCCGAATCCGTAACTTCGAACAACACCACGACCCCAGCCTCACTTTCAAAGGTCACGGATACCGCGACCATGACCCCACCCTGGTCGGTGAATTTGATGGCATTGCCGCCCAGGTTCAAGATCACCTGACGCAGGCGCCCGGCGTCACCATATAAGAATTCCGGTACATTCGCGGCAAAGGTCGCGCCGATGGCAATGTCCCGTTCTACAGCCCGTGCTGCCAACAGCTCGCAGGCCTGTTCGACCGTATTGACCAGATTAAAAGGCCGTTCCTGGAGGGCCAGTTTGCCTGCCTCGATTTTGGAATAGTCAAGGATGTCATTGATGATGGCCAGTAGCGCCTCACCGGAATCCCGAACCGCGCCCGCATAGCCGTATTGCTGTTCCGTCAATTCGGTTTCCAACAACAGCCGGGTCATACCCAGAATGCCATTCATGGGCGTGCGGATTTCGTGGCTCACGGTTGCCAGGAAACTGGATTTGGCACGATTTGCCGCTTCCGCTTCATCCCGGGCACTTTTCAATTGTTCTTCCGCCAGTTTGCGTGCCGTGACATCACGGCCGATAGACTGAATTTCCCGGGTCTGCTCCCGGTCATCGCGAATGGCATAATCGACCCAGGCGATCCAACGCCAGCCCTCGCGCGTCAAAACCCGTTGGTCATAGCGGATATTATAGGGGGGGACCCCCAGTCCGGGCAGCAGCTGTTCGGCAACGCCGCTGTCTTCAGGATGAACGTCCGGGGTGAAATGGCTGCCTTCCAATTCCAACGCCGTCATGGCGAATTAATCGCAAAAGGCGCTGTTTACGAAGGTAAGGCGGCCCTCTTCTGTGCGGCGCACGATCAAGGCATCTTGGGTTTCCACCAAGCCACGGTAGCGCTCTTCGGATTGGCGCAAATCCGCGTTGGCATCGTTCAATGCCTCCATCGCCACCGTCAGACGATCCGCCATTTCGGCAACCCGTTCGGCTTGATTATTCAGACGGGTGAATTTTCGCCGGGTATCGTAAACCATGATCGCAAGTACTGCCGCAATCAGGATGGCGGCGGCAGTTACTGACTTGGGGCCAAGTGCTTTTGTAGGAGCGCCGCGAATTTCGTCGATATTGTACAAAAGCACAATTACCGCGATGCCGATGCAGGCCATCAACGGACCTAAATATCGGTTCTGAGCCAGAATTCGAAATAGCTTCATGGGCTACCAATTCATCGATTATCGCCGGACTTGGTTTCGCATATGTATGGTGGCGTCCAAAAGGCTGGGCGACGACACATCGACATCATGGCATTTTGCGATCACGACGGCAACGCGGCACCAATAGGCTGTTTTACAACCTTGGGGTAGTGTCCAGGAAGTCGATTATCAAAGGATTTACGACATCCGGGTGTTCATGATGCAGATTATGACTGGCACCGGCGATCGTGATCAGCTCAATGTCCGGCCGGTGGCGGGACCAGGCGGCCGCGATCAAGGCCTCAAAGTCAAAGGATGCGCCGCCATAGAACAGCAAAGTGGGTGCCGCCAGGGCGATCAGGTCGGCCGGTGAAACTTCAATTTCAAGTAGACCTTTGAGGTGCGGTACAACGATGGATGCCATGGGTACAAGTTTGGTAAGCCGTTTCGTCTTCGCATCGTCGTCCAGGGCCCTCCATGCATCACCGGCAATAGTATCCATACAGGCGCGCATGGTGGCCTCGTCGCTACCGGTTTCGCGGGCGCGCTTAATGGCCTCGAAATCTGATACCACAGGTGCCAAACCCTCGGGCGGGAGGAGATTGTGCAGGGTCGGCTCTATCAGGACCAATCGGTCAACCCGCTGGGGGTGCTGCCTCGCTAATAGAAACGCCGTGGCTCCGCCCGATGAATGGGCGATCACATGCGTGCGCTCAACCTTTTCCGCATCCATCACCGTGACAACGTCCCTGACCTCGCTGGTGGCAAAGCCGTAGTCTTCCGGCAGAGTGGCATCGCTGCCGTCATGGGCCCGTTCGCTGACCAGGATCAGGCGATATTTTTCCGCCAGTACCTTGCGTTGGCGGGAAAACGCCGCCCGTCCAACCAGGGCACCGTGCAATAAGACGATGGCTGGCCCATCGCCAAGCACTTCATATTGAAGTTCGATGCCGTCGTCTGCGTAGACGGATCGGATGTCACGTTCATCATCGTTGTTCGATCCCATTCCCCCAACCCCTTGGATGTCGTACGACGCGATTTGATACTAGTCATAATATATCTGGTTGGCAAAGCGGGATCAGTTCGGCAGCGGTTGTTCAGGCCACCGTGCGGAGGCGGCGATAGCTCAACGCTTCGGCGACGTGGACGCGATGCACCGATGCGCTGTTTTCCAGATCGGCCAGGGTACGGGCGACGCGCAGGACCCGATGATAGCCTCTGGCTGATAGGTGCATGCGTTCACTTGCCTGCCGCAACAGGGCGCGGCCCTCAGCATCGGGCGTTGCCACGGCCTCCAGCAATTTGCCATCCGCCTGGGCGTTCAGGCGCACAACTTCCGAACCCGGGTTTTTCTCCGCGGCGGCTTGATAGCGTTCCTTTTGCTGTGTCCTGGCGCGGGCAATACGGATGGCGACCTCTGCCGAACCTTCTGAGGCGGGCGGTAAATCCAGATCGGAAACAGAGACGTTGGGTACCTGGATATGCATGTCGATGCGGTCCAGCAACGGCCCGGACAATTTTCGCTGATAGTCTTCCGCACAGCGGGGCGCACGGCTGCAACCCAGCTCCGGATCGCCCAAATGACCGCAGCGGCAGGGGTTCATGGCAGAGATGAATTGAAAGCGGGCGGGATAGGTGACGTGGGCGTTGGCGCGGGCCACCACGGCGCGACCGGATTCGATGGGTTGACGCAGACTTTCCAGAACCTGGCGGTTGCATTCCGGCAGTTCATCCAGAAACAAAACCCCGCCATGTGCCAGACTGACTTCGCCGGGACGGGCCTTGCTGCCGCCGCCCACCATCGCCGCCATGGAGGATGAATGGTGCGGATTGCGAAAGGGCCGCCGCCGGCGCAAACGACCGTCACTTAGCTGTCCGGCGATGGAGGCGATCATGGAAACTTCCAACGCCTCCGCTGGATCCAAGGGCGGCAGGATGCCCGGCAGACGCTCCGCCAACATGGATTTTCCGGCCCCCGGCGGGCCGATCAAAAGCATGTTGTGGCCACCCGCCGCCGCGACCTCCAACGCCCTTTTGGCGCTTTCCTGGCCCTTGATATCAATCAGGTCCAGCTGAACCCCGGTCTCTTCCGCCAGTTCGGGCTGTGGTTGGGGTAGGACCTGGCTGCCTTTAAAGTGATTGATCAAGGCCAGCAGGTTGCCAGGTGCCAGGACACGTAATTCGCCGGCCCAGGCCGCCTCACCCCCCTGTTCCCGAGGGCAGATCAGGCCGCGCCCCTGGGCCTGTGCCGCCATGGCGGCAGGCAGCACACCCGCCACCGGGGTCAGGGCCCCATCCAGGGATAATTCACCGACCGCGTTGTATTCCGACAGCTCATCGATGGGCAGCACATCCATGGCCAACAGCAATCCAATGGCGATGGGTAGATCGTAATGGCTGCCTTCCTTCGGCATGTCGGCCGGCGCAAGATTGACGGTGATACGTTTCGGCGGCAGGGCGAGACCGATCGCGCCCAAGGCACCGCGCACCCGCTCCCGGCTTTCCGCCACGGCCTTGTCGGGCAATCCAACGACGGTGAATGCCGGAAGGCCAGAGGCGAGTTGTACCTGCACATCCACTGCCAGAGCGTCAATACCCTGAAACGCCACTGTTCCCACATGGGCCACCATGCCCGAAACTCCCTGCTACCATCCGCTCGAATATTAGTTGTAGGAAACTATGGCAGAACGCCTAATTACAGTCGAGCAAAAAAGAACAAACAGAAAACATGTTCCTGATCGTCGGGAAACGCGAACCGTTGTGCTTTTGCCCCACGGCTTCTATGGGTTAAGCTTGGTTGTGGTTCTGGATGGGAGGTATTGCAATGAGTGAAGCAACACAAATCGAAGTTGGCAGCGGCGATGAGCTGGAGGTCAGCCTGACGGGAGGCATCGGGCGCATCACCATGAACCGGCCTGACAAGCGTAATCCGTTGAGCGCGACCTTTGCCGACGCCATGAACGCTGCCCTTGATCGATTGGAAGGTGATCCCGACTGCCGGGTGATCATTCTGACGGGCAGGGGGCCGGTTTTTTGTGGTGGAGCGGAGCTGGGTAGCATCGTATCGGCGGAAGAGATCGATATGGAATGGCAATATATGGTCATCCGCGGCGTCAACCGTATGATCAAGCGTCTGCGCGGCCTGGACCTGCCCGTTATCGCTGCCGTCAATGGCCCCGCCGTCGGTGGTGGTGCCTCCCTGGCCCTGGCTTGCGATATTGCCATTGCCGCACCTACTGCCAGCTACTATTTCGCCTTTGGCCGGATTGGTGCCTCGGGCGCGGATATGGGTTGTACTTATTTGTTGCCGCGTATGGTGGGCACCATGCGGGCGGCGCAATTGATCCTGACAGGTGCCAATGTCGAGGCGGAACAGGGCTGTGACCTGGGCCTGTTTACGGAAGTGGTGCCAGCGGACCAGCTGCAGGCGGTAGCGGAACGTACGGCCCAACAAATGATCGAGGCCTATCCCCGTCGCGCTGCGGCCCTGACCAAAATGGCGTTATTCCGGAGCGAAACCACGGATCTGGAAACCTGCCTGGAGTACGAGCTTTACGCCCAGAATTATCTGTTCAAGACCGATGGCCACATAGACCGCTTGGGCGCGTTTTTGAACCGTAAGAAATAGCCCAATTGGCCCTAACCGGTACGGTCAGGAAAATTACTGTCCAGTCGTTCCTGTAAATATTCGCCGTATCGAATTGGGCTGTGTTTGGCGGAACCGCCATTTTCGATAAATTGGTCCAGGCATTCTATGTCGGCATCAAAGTTCGGATCAAAAAACATAGCAACGGAATAGCGGCTGCGGTCGTTTGTTTTGTTGATCACCCGGTGCGGCGTCGAATTGAAAACACCGTTGGTCCACCGTGCCAGGGCATCCGCGATATTGACAATCAATGTACCCGGCAGGCTGGGCGCGGGCAGCCAAGTGCCGTCCACGGCCTGGATCTCAAGGCCGCCAACCTCATCCTGGGCCAATATAGTGATAAAGCCATAGTCCGTATGTGGATTGATGCCATAAAGATCAACATCCCCCGTTGCCGGGGTTTCTTTCATGGCCGGATAGTGAAGCAGGCGCAGGCAGGTTATGGGACCGTCAAAGTAGGGCAGGAAATAATCCTCCGCCTCGCCCACCGCCAAGGCAAAAATTCTCAACAGGCGCATCCCCAGGTCAACCACCGCCCCGTTATAACCGCCGACGGCATCGCGGAAATCA
>Ga0233439_10001853_pt1 | contig 25308 bp, 27 predicted proteins | sample SI_123_September_6_FD_182713 | JGI IMG/M metagenome (GOLD analysis project Ga0233439, IMG submission 182713) | Seawater microbial communities from Saanich Inlet, British Columbia, Canada - SI_123_September2016_100_MG | ecosystem: Environmental > Aquatic > Marine > Inlet | place: Canada: British... | reverse complement strand
TACCAACAGAAGATACTCAGTTCAATTACCCTTTACAAACTTTGAGTTTAATGAATTATTAGTTTATGATGACGGTAAAACTGTTAGACTTAGTGGAGCTCAATTAGAAGGAGAAAAGAAAAAAAAAGAAGATTTTACTGCAACTTGCAGGGGTTTTTTAGGAGATTATAAATGTCCAATTGAACAACCAGATTTTGTTCCTAAAAGAGACGCAAACAGATATATGAGAGGAAATTTATGGTGTTTTGATAGAGATTTTAGATTTGAAACAGATGCATTTGAAACAAAAAGACCAATGCATTATAAAGAAATTGGAAAAAGTGATTTTGACAGAATTATTCTCGAAGACGTATCAGAAGTGAAATTTGATGTTAGAAAAAACCAAGTATTTAAACAGCATATCCCAAAATATAGGGTTAAGGTTTCAAGTTATAGGAATCAAAGACTCCATGAAGCACATATTTCTTGTGAGGGCAAAGATTGTAAGATTACTAGAATGTACAGAGGCTTTAATGCATTAAAATTGAAGAGAAATAAAGGAGAGAGTGGATCTAATCATGAAATAAGAATTGAAAAAGGATTGATTAAAGCTTCAGAGGATGTTATTGGTCAGCTTGAAGATGTTTGTGCTAGAGCTAAAAAACAAGCTAAAAGTTATAATGAGGGCGAGCAAGAATGTGGCGAAGATTATTATGACGATAAGGTATTTGGAGCTTATAATAGATGTATGAAAATTAAAGATAAATAATTTATTTCTTATTTTTATTAATTTTTTAAAAATAACCTAATCCTTAATGGATTGGAATGTTAGAATATCTTGCATGCTAAGTTTTTTTCCTTTCTTGATCTTTTCTTTTACTTCTTCTTTCTTTTCTTTAGCTGATATTTTGAATTTTTTATCTTCAACGTCTTGAGATTGCTTTTTCTTGTTTCTAAATTGTTTATTTTTATCGTCAAGCTCTTTTTTTAGTTGAGTGTATTCGCCTTTAAGAGTTAGATAGTTTGTTGCTAATTTTTTCTCATCTACTCTTAATTTTTTTACTTCTTCGTAAATTTGATTGATTGATTTGTGTTTTTCTTGAGAACTTTGAGCGACTTTTTGAATTTTATGATGGGATTTTTGAGCAAGTCTTCTTTTTTGTGAGAAATCCGTTAGAACTTCTTTAGTTTCTTTGTAGATACTTCCTAAGGATTCTATTTTTTTATATTGTGATTTTAATTCTTTTAATTTTTTTCTTAATGTTTTTTCTTGCGAGAAGGGAATTACTTCTGTTTCGATTTTTGTTTCTATAGCTTGCATTTCTTTTTTAATCTTTGCTGGACTCTCTTTAATTGAAACTTTGCCCTTATCAACGATTTCTTTTCTTTTTTCGTCAGCTACTTTTTTTAGATCTGCTTTTTCTTTTACTTCTTTATTAAGACCTTCTCTTTCTTTTTTTAGTTCTTTTACTTGTTTTGTTAGAGAGTCTCTTTCTTCCTTTAATGATTTAATGATATTGATTTTAGAATTAATGTCTTCTCGAATTGCCCTTAATTTTTTAAAAGCGTCTTCTTTCTCTTGATTTTTTGAAGTTAAGGTATCTCTTAAAGATGATACTTCTTCTTTTTTATTTTCAATGTTTTTTTCAAGATTTTCTACTGGTGTTTGCATTTATTCATCACTTGTTTTATTATATTTAATTCGATGTAATTTAAGAAAAAAAAATAAGATAAAAAAAATTTATCCGAATAATGCACCAAGACCAGCTGCTGCTGATGCTTCTGCTTTTTTATTGTCTACTTTCTTTTCTTCTTTCTTCTCTTCAGCCGGAGCTGCTGCTGCTGCTGGTGCTGCTGCTACTGGAGCTGCTGATGCTGCTTTTTCGATAGCTTCTGCGATATTAACTCCTTCAAGAGCTGCTACTAATGCTTTAACTCTTGCTTCGTCAACTTGAACGCCAGCTGCACTTAAAACTGCTTTAATTGCATCTTCTGTGATGTCTTTTCCTGCTTTGTGAAGCAACATTGCGCTATAAACGTATTCCATTTTAAATTTCCTCCAATGAATTTCTAATCTTCATTAATTTTTATTTTTATTTTTACTCTAACTTTGCTTCGTTTTTTACACTTAAAGCTTGACGTTCTGATTTTGCTAGAATGTCATCTTTTGTAAAATCGTTAAGGATTGCAGCTTCAATTGCAACTCCTTTAGCTTCTCTAAATGCTTTTTGAATAAGCACTTGCCTGTTTTCTTGCGTTGGATATGCACTTTCAACTGATAAGTTGAATGCCCACGCCGCTGCGTTTGTAAACATTTGAGTATATTCCGCTTCATCAATATGTAATTGTTTTGCATTAAAAACTGTACCGTTTTCCCAAACTGCTACTAAATCTAATCCAACTTCCATTGGTTTAATATCTAGACGTTTAAGAGTTTCAGCAAGTTTTTGTGAGATTACATCTCCTTCTTTTGCTACAATTGCATCACTTATGATTGCTAATTTCCCATTAACTACTTTGGTTTTAATTCCAACAGCTGCTAATTCCGAGATAATTGGACCTGGAGCGAAGTTTGTTGCTCCTTCTTTTACAACAATTTCTTTTGGCGCTATATGACCTGCTTTTGCTGGTGCTTCTGATTTGTTTTTTTGAATTGTTGCATATAATTTGAATGGGTTGTCTGAACTAAAAATAATTGCAGGCATTCCTTTCATTTTTTCAATAAGATCTGTAATTTTTTCTTTACCAGAGCCTTCAAGAATCCGCTTAATAAGCTTTTTTCTTGTCATTATAATGTCAACACCTTTAGACCTTAACATCTCCCTCATTTTTTGAGCTTGCTGAGCAGGAAGAGATTGTAGGTTAACAATACCAACTATTGGCGTATCTTTAACTTTTTGAGTTAATTTTGTTACTTGTTGTATTTTATTTTCGTTTACCATTTCAATCACTGCTCACAATTTAACGGGCTTGCCCATTGTAGTTTTTAACAAAACGCTCTTGATGTTTTGTTCTTCATTAGGGAGATTTTTAACAGTTGTTTGAATAACTGTTAAAATATTATCAATAAGTTCATCTTCATTTTGATCTTCTTTACCAACTAGGCACTGTAAATTAGTTCCTTTTTTTGCTGATAAAAGAACAGTTTTTGCTAATTTATCTTTAAGAACTTCCAGATTTACATTCGGAGAAACTACACAACCTAATTTAGGATTTGGCATTTTTCCTCTTGTACCTAGAACTCTACCAAAATTTTGAGCGACTTTAGCCATTATATTTGCTTGAGCAATGAAGTAATCGTATTCTTGAGCTAATTTCTTAGCTACTTTTTTATCTTTATATTTAGCAAATTCTGTTTCACTAATTGTTAAATCACATACTTTTTTTGCATTCTCTTCCAATCTTTGGTCTACAAAAGCTGCTATTTTAATTGGTTTCCCTTTAGAATAGTGTAAATTAACAAAGAAATTAACAGGATTGCTTTTAATCATTATGTTCTTTAGGTTTATAATAATATCAAGAGATTGAGTAAACTTTCGCTTATCTTGAGTTTTTATTTCATCAAGTGCTTTTTTAATTCTATTTTTATCCATTTTCCCTCCTACGTAAGAATGACCTTAGTGTAGTTAATTACGGTTTAGTTATGGGGAAATCCACCTATTTATAAATGTTTTGGGTTTTTGGGCCAATACTAAGTATTTCTAGGCATGAGATTAATAAAAAGACAATAAATTCAAAAGATTTATATATTAGTTCCGTTTACTTAAGGTCAACCGAGTTGATATTTGGTTGTTTGAGCACTCAAGAATGCTAAGTTTATTGTTCTTGAATATAGACTCAAAGAGAATATAAAGAAAAGATACCATATAAAACAGGAGGTGTTTAATTATGGATAGAGAGTTGGTTAAGTTAGGAAAGTTAGAAGTTAACATTACTTCAAGCGTGCCTAATTTAAATAAAAAAATAGTTTTGGATGAGTTTTTTGATTTTTGTAAAAAACACAATATGCAAGATGCTAGTTGTAATTTGATTTTTTATCAAAATCAAAAGGAAGGTAACATCGTAGGGTGTAGAATTAGCATATTGTCAGATAATGGGAATTTATTTAATTTTGGGTCTGGATATGACGAGTATGTCGCTATAAAAGATTGTTTATACATGCTTGAAACTCAAATAATTGAAAAAGAAAATTTACTTGATGAAATTAATAATCAAGCCAAAGTTTAATTATTTTTTTAATTATTTTTCTTCTGTTTTTTTATCAGTTGGTTCTTCTTTAGGTTTTGGATTTTTCATGTCCTCAACTGTTTTTTTGAAGGCTTCTATTTGTTTTTCACTAAGATTTTCAAATCTAATGTAAGATTGCTTAATATTTCTTAGAAATGAGTTTTGTTCATAGAATTCTATTGGTATGTCAAAGAATTTTTTGAATTTTGGATCGTTTATCGGTTTATCTATTTGTTTCATGTGACAATCTGAACATATTGGAAATTGTCTTCTTGAGAACATTATTACCATGTTATCTTTACAGATTGCACATTTTTGTTTGAATTTTGGTCCTGCCATAGTTTTAATGGAATTAGATGTAGTATTAAAGAGTTTTGGTTTGGAAATGAAAAAAAAAGAGAAATAATAATGATAATAAAACAAAAAAATTATTCTTTTAAAGTATAATCACTTGGAACACTTACTTCTTTTATTAGAACATTTCCTGTTGCTAATTTGTTGAAATCGTGTTCTTCTTCAATGATTTCTTCATCACCATCATAACTTAAAACCAAAAACCTCATAGTGATTCCAGTAAAATCATCAACAGATAATCTGTGAGTAAATCCATCTCTTTCAAATTCATATACTGAATTTTTTCTTCCATTAATTAAACTTGTTCCGGTCTTTTTAGCGTCAGAACCAATATTGATTGATAATTCTCGTGGATCAACTTTAACTTTTGATTTTTCAAATGAGAAACTTTCATATTTTTTATTTAATTCTCTGCAAACAATTGTTAGTGGAGTTACACAAATTCCATATGCTTCTTTTGTTTCATAATCAATAAAAAGTTTATCATAGTAAGTTTTATCTCCAAATTTAACAGGAGCTATGAATTTTTTTTGAACTTTATTATCTTTAACATAAACATCATGATCGTTAATATCTTCAAAATTTCTAAATTCATCTCTTACTCTTCCGCTATAGAAATATTGATAATTTGTGTTTTTTGTAGCTTTTTCAACTATTAATTGAAGTTCATTATTTAAAGGAGCCTTAATTTCTAGAGGCTCTCTTGCAGCTGGTTGTTCATTAGTATTATCTTTTTGAACTGTGTTTTTGTTTGTATCTTGAGCTGGTTCGGTTGATGGAACCTGAGAATCATCTACTTGCTCAACTTTAATATTTTCATTACAACTAACTACAAATAATAGAGTTAGTAAGATTGTTATTATTAGAATTGTTTTTTTCATGTATTGGTGATTTTTTTGTTGTTTATAAATCTTATTGGTTACCAAAGAGTTTACTATCTAACGGACACATCTGAAATAGAGGAAATAAGTATACTGGGGCACGGCGCTTTAGATTTTTTAGCTTTGCTAAAAAATGCGCCTCGACTTTGTCAGAGCGCCAGTATACCAAAAAAACTCTATTCCGGATGAAGCCCTATCGAACGGTGCTGTCCAGAAAGTCATATAAGTGTATACTAGGGCACGGCGGATTCCGTACTCTTTCGAGTACCCGCCTCGGCTACGCCAGGGCGCAAGTATACAAAAAAGTGACTTTCTGGACAGCGCCTATCGAACTAAAGATTTTTAAAGCCTTCTTGTTAATTTACTTTTAATGCAAGAAAAAGATATTTTATTTATTAAAAAGGAACTTGAAAGTGCTCAAAATCCAATGTTTATTTATGATAGCGATGGCGATGGTTTATCTTCTTTTCTTTTAATGTATAGGCACGTTAGAGAAGGAAAAGGAGTTATTTTTAGATATGCTAAGAGACAAGTTGATGTTGATTTGATTCGTAAGGTTGATGAAATAAATCCAGATAAGATATTTATTTTAGATTTGCCTGATGTTTCGCAAGAATTTATTGATAAGGCTAAAAGGCCTGTTTTTTGGATTGATCATCATCCAATTATTAATAGAATGAATGTTAAATATTTTAATCCTCTTAAAGAAGATCCTAATGCTTATATTCCTACAACTCAAATGGTTTATGAGATTATTGGAAATAAAGAAGATTTGTGGATTGCCGCTACAGGAGTTCTGGCAGATTTTGCAATGCCTGAATTTATTGATGAGTATATTGAGAAGTACCCTGATTTACTTGAAAAAAGAATGCCAATAGGAGATGTTTTATTTAAATCGAAAGCAGGATTATTAGTTAAGATGTTTTTCTTTTTACTTAAGGGTTCAACCAATGATGTTCAAAAGTCAATTAAAATTTTAACTAGAATTAAAGATCCTTACGAGATATTAAATCAGACAAGTGCTCAAGGAAAATTTTTGTTTAAAAGATTTGAGAAAATTAATAAGATGTATGAAGAGTTATTGGATGAAGCTAAAAAAAGTGTTTCTAAGAGCAGATTATTATTGTTTAATTATACGGAAAAAAAATGGTCATTTACTACTAATTTAGCAAATGAGTTGGCAATTATGTACCCTAAGAAAGTTATTGTTATTGCTAGAAAAAAAGGGGGGAAAATGAAATGTTCAATTAGAGCGCAAGTTCCAATCGTTGGTGCTTTAACAACAAGTATTGAAGGGTTAGATGCTTATGGCGGAGGACATCCTAATGCATGTGGAAGTGTTATTGATGATAAGGATTGGGATGAATTTCTGAAAAGATTTAAAGAAAAAGTTGATGTATTAGAGGGATTATAAATGATTGAGACAAAATTATTGTTAGTTATCTTGTTTTCTATTCCTTTAGGTTCATTATTTGGTTATATTGTTAGTTTAATTGCTATCGAAGAAATTGAAAATGATTTATGGGTTTATATAATTGTTAAAAAAGTAATTTTGTTTAGTGCTCTTTTGTTATCTCTTTATTTATTTAGAAATAAAATTGAGATGTTTGTTTTGTTAACAATAGTAATTATGGCTTTATCGATAATTAATTTAGTTAATAAAATTAATAAGAAGTTTAGTATTAAGGCTATTGAAATAGTTAATTTTATAACTTTGTTTATGTTAATGATTTTTACAAAAAGGTTAGATGTTATTAGTTTAGTGTTCCTTTATGCAATTCCAAGCGGTACGATATTATGGCAGAAAAAAATCTTGAAGAAACAATAAAAGAAAAAGTAGCTCCCTTGGTTGAAGAGAGTATGGAAAAAAGCTGGGGCCTTACTATTCCTAAAATAGAAGAAGACATTACTGATCAGCTAAGTAATCCTCACTTTGAGATTTATATTCCTTTAAATAAAACCTTTAAAGATGCTAAAAATTCATTTAAGAAGGAATTTTTGAAAAGAGAAATCAGATTTTTTCAAGGAAATGTTTCTGCTCTTGCTAAAAATTTAGAAATCGATAGAAGATCAGTTCACAGAGTAATTAAGGATTTGGATATTGATATTGAAAAATTAAGGCATGACTTTAAAACTCCACTTCAAGAGGAAGAGGAGATAATTGATACGAAAATTAGGCATACACTTGATCAATATAAAGGTATTATTACGACGCAAAAAATGCAAAAGATGTACGAGCAAGTGCCACATTTGTCTAGAAACATTGCAAAGTTACTTCCTCATAAAAAGGTTACTTGGAAAAAGGCTGAGAATGATTTTGAGAGAGAATTTTTAAGACACGCTTTAAAAAAACACAATTGGAAAATTTCTAAAACTGCTAAAACGATAGAAATTAGAGCTGAGACTTTGCATCGAAAGATTAAGAGTTTGAGTATTGGGCGAGAGTTTTGAGAAAGAATTGGTTTAAGTTAGATAAATCGGCCACGTCCGGAATGGAGGAAATAAGTATACTGGGGCACGGCGGATACCGTACTCTTCGAGTACCCGCCTCGGCTCCAGGAAGAAAAGCTTTGCTTTTCTCTGGTTTCCTATGGAAACCGCCAGGGCGCCAGTATACAAAAAGACTCCATTTCGGACGAAGCCAGATAAATCCAAAAGTATATAAACAAAAAAACATTTCTAAGTACATGGTTAAAAGTAATGGACATCCAACTAAGCACAAGAAACATCCCATGTTTAGAGAAAAGTTATCTTTTGGACAAAAGGCGTCAGATACCATTTCTAACTTTGGTGGTTCATGGACTTTTATCTCTATTTTTGTTTTGTTTTTAATTTTATGGATGATTTTAAATTTTTATTTGTTGACAAATAATGGTTTTGATCCATATCCATTTATTTTACTTAATTTGGTTTTATCTTGTTTGGCAGCCCTTCAAGCTCCGATTATTTTAATGGCGCAAAATAGACAAGCGCAACGTGATAGAGTTGATGCTAAATACGATCATGCCATTAACAGAAAGGCTGAGAGAGAAATTCAGAACATGCAGCAAGATTTAGAAGATATTAAATCCATGATTAAGCATATTAAGAAGAAAGTATGATTGTGATGTTGAATGTTTGTTTCTTTGTTTGGTAGATGCAAGTTATTGGATAATTACTTTACCAAAATTATTTTTTTCTTTTGTCTTATGGTTAAATAGGGTTTTTGAAGTCTTTTTTTAAGAGCTATGTCTTGTGTTAAAATTAAGTTTTCTTCTTTTGATAGTTCAACTAATAAGTCATCTACAAATCCGTCTTTTTTTATGATGTTGATGTTTTTTGTTTTTATTAGTTGCAAAGCGATACTTGCTGCTAGTTTGTATTTACCACGTTGCTCTAATTTGATTTTTTCTAATTCTAGAATTGTTGAACTTATCACATGAATGGTGAAGTTGAAATCTAAGAATTGTTTTAATTCTTCGAATAGATCTAGTTTGAATTCGCTTATTGCTAAGAGCGCATTGGTATCTATGATGATTTTTTTTATGGTCATGTTTTTTTTGATTAAGATTTTTTGATTAAGGTTAATTATTGCTTTTATTGATAATTAGATATAATCTTATTAAATTTATGGTTATTAATAATAAAAATACGAGAAATAATGATGTATAGAATGTTTGCATGAATACGTTGATTAAGTATAATAGTCCTGCTATGATTATAAGACCAATTGAGTAGATTGTTGCTAATTTATAGTTTTTTAAGTTAGTTATGAAACTTTTGAGTTGGATTTTTAGATTTGTTTTTTGATTAATGTTTAAGTATGCTAAAATCATGAAGAAGTATAAGGCAATGAAAATTATAAATAAAGAGTCTGCTGCGCTTGAAAAATCGCCTTGCATAATTCTTTGCCAATAAAATGTTTTTATAGTAAATGTTGAAATGAATGTAAATAAAAGGACTCCAATTACAGTTATTGTTGAAAAATTAAATATTTGCATGATAAAATTTTTAAGTTTAATTTTTTCTTTTCTAAAAATATTAAAACTAAGAGACCACAATAATCCATTAAATATTGCAAAGATTACTACTTGAGTTAGGGCTAATTTGTATAAATTGGTTTTTAGTGAATCAAATCCTGTATTTAATTTTGCAAAATCTTTTAGAAATGCTCCTCCATCAGAGAGTGATTTTTCATCATAATTTGCATTTTGAATGGGATCCATAACTTTTGAGACATCGTCTAAAATTTTTACTTGATAATTTATTAGAGAAGATGATGCGATTACTATGAAAAAAATCTGAATAAGTATTAAAGATATGAAAAGTAGTTTATTTTTTAGTATTGATTGTAATAATTGAGATAAAGTTTTTTTGAATTTGTTCATAATAAAAAAAGAAAAGGAAAATCCTTTATAGATTTTTCCTAAATGTTTTGCTTGGCTAAATCACCTCATGCTAGCAATTCTTCATCTGAGTCAAGTAGCAGATCTGTTGGATCTTCTTCAAAGTCATGGGCATTTTCATACCATAACATAAATCCACCATCTTGCGCGCTCATTGTATCTGAGTCAATTAATTCTTCTCTTAGAAGTATTTTTTCATATTCATCTCTTGTCATTTAAACCTCCCCCAAAGTTTATAATAAGAGTTTTGAAAAATTCAAAACCCAAGTAGAGTATTTTGAAATTTGAGTTACTTACAAACGATTTGGCGCTCAAATTTAGTTTTTCAAAATTCTCTATTAATTAACATAATATTTATATATAAATACATTTACTAAATACTATATATGCGTATATAGCTACAATATACTTATTATGTAAGGCATATAAAATGAATTTTCAAATATAAACAATGGAATATAGAAAACTAATCTCTTTTGGACGAAACAGCTTTGTTATTTCTTTACCTAAAGCTTGGATTGTACATAATAAATTAAAAAAAGGAGATTTAATTTATGTTGATGAAAAGGAGAGTAATCTCATCATAGGTATTAAGGAACATGATGTTGCTAGTGAAAAATCCACTACAATTGAAGTCGACAATAAATCCATTTCTCAACTTAGACGTGAAATTAATGCAGCTTACATTGAAAATTATAGACAAATCACACTTATTGGGACACAATTAAAAGAAAAATCAGAAGAATTATTGAAATTAGTTAGAGAACTTATTGCTCTTGAGGTTTTAGAAATTGATTCTAAAAAAATAATTACTAAAGATTTTCTTAGTATGGAAAAGGTTAGTGTTGTTGAATTAATTAAAAAAATGGATATGATTATTAGATCGATGTTAAAAGATTGTATGGAATGTTTTAAAGAAGATAATGTTAGTAATATTTTACTTCGAGATAAAGATGTTAATAGAATTAGTTTTTTAATTTATAGATCAATTAGGTTTGGACTTAAAAACCCTTCTATTACTTTAAAAAATTTTGATTTATTCCCGTCTGATTTATTAAATTTATATCTTATAACTTTTCAACTAGAAAAGATTGCTGATGAGACTAAAAGAATTTCTAGAGGTATGGTTAAAACTAAAATTAAGGATAAAGAAAAACAGGAATTTGTAGAATTGTTGCTTGAAACAGAAAAATTATACCTTGAATATATTAAATCTTATTATCAAAAAAATAGAGATAAAGCACTTTTGTTATCTAATAGAAAAGGAGAAATTATTAAAAAAATAAATGATTTTAGTGATTCTTCAAGTAAAAAAGATGAAGGATTTATTTATATGATTGATAGATTTAGACATTTAATTGGATGTATTCATGAAATGGGAAGATTAATCTATCAAAATTAAGTTAGTATTGCTAATTACTTCTTAAATTATTACAGAGTATTATAGAGTGGTAACAAGAGAAGTATTTATAAAGAATAATGCCTTTTTTTATGTTTAATGAGTTTTACCACTATTAAACCACTTGAAGAACTAACCATAGATGACATTAGAAGTAATGATTGGTTAAATCAAGATGTTAGAGATAGATATAGTAACAAAAAAATAGATTATATTAAAGTTAATTCTACCTCAAAATCTGGCCATTCAAAAGGAAGAGAGATTAAATTTTTTAATTCTAAAGGTAGAGAAATTAGTGGAGTTAGTAGTATTTGGATTAAAGAATTTTTTGGAAATAATGATAGTTTTAGTGAATTTTATAATGCACAAAGAAATCCAAATTTACTTTTTTTAAAAGAATTTAGAGCAAATGAAGCCATAAAAGAAATTTTAGGTAATCAATTTCATCCTAAATTAATTGGAAAAGATTTTTTATCTAAAAGATTATTTTATGAGTGTTTACCAAGTTTAAATGATAGAGACAGATTAATTAGTGAAAAAGATAATGAAAACAATAGAAGAAGGATTATTTATTCTGCACATAGAGATATTGCACAGATGGGAGTCATGTTAGAATCAAGAAGAAGAAAGATGATTTCAAGAATTGAAAATGATGAAGAGAATGACAAAGACTATAACAAACAATTTTCCGATTCTATTTTTTCAGAGCAAGATAGAAAAAAACAATTATTAGACTATTTATTGACAATATTAAAATTTAAATACGAGCAAACCGAAGGAAAAAAATTTGAAGATTGTGATGATTTAAAACATTATATTTCAAATAATAAGGAACTTCATATTGCTAAATTAGTAAAGGGACTTCATAAAAGTTCAGAGGAATTGAATTATACAACAGTTTGGGGACACGGAGATTGTAGAGCACATAATTTAAAATTAATCATAGGGAATAATGGATATTATGAAAGAAAATTTATTGATTGGGAACAATTGGGCTTATGTGAATTAGGTTACGATCATGTTACTTATGCAAGTGCTGAGGGAGATATTAGTTCTTTACCTATTGAAGAAATTGAAAAATTGTCCGAGTTCATCATACATACAAGAAGAATAACCAGGTTAAGAGATTTAAATTCTCAAGGAAAAGATACAAAAATAAAAGATTATGATGTTGATAAATTAATGCATGATGCAATTGGGAAATCTCCAGGAAGTAAAAAAAAATTTTCAGTTCAATTATTGACCTTATCTATTGTAGAACATTTGCATTTATATTCATCTAATTTGAGATATTCTCAAGCTCAAAGAGATGATTTTTCAGCTGGGATTGACTCATGGAATAATCAGAAAATGTTTGATTATAGGCCCCATAAAATTAATGAAGTGTTTGAATTTTTATCTGACTATGAAATTAGAGATATGAAAAATGGTAACGAAATATGTAATTATTTGCATTTTTTAGCTAAATCTCTAACTGAGCTTGAAATTGTTGATGTTCCTGAACTTGTGCTTTCTAAGCTAAGTAGATAAAAAGTTTTATAAATGAAGCTATTTCTTTGATGGTTATGCGTGGGGGTAGCAAAGTCTGGTCAAATGCGCAGGACTTAAGTGGACAGCCAGTTTAAAGACTGGTTATTTTTAGATATCCTGTCCTTCAGTAGGTTCGAGGGTTCAAATCCCTTCCTCCACACCACTTTCTTTTTTTGTTTGAATTTTTGAGAATTAGTTTTAAAAAAATTAAAAAAAATTAAAAAAATAAAAATTAATTCCAAAAGTAATCTAAGAAGTCGTTGTCATATACAACTCCCCCTGTTAGAAAACCACTTGCAGCTACATCTGTTGATTCGCTTACTGCAGGTTCTGGTTCGCTTGAACCTGAATCAGTGTTACTTTCCGGGCTACTATCGCCACTACTAGAATCTGTGTTTGAATCTGTTCCAGAATCACTCGAACCATCATCTGGTTGAACTTTCTCTTCTGGCTGAGTTTCTATTGGTTGAGGATCATCTACGTGTTCATCAATTGGCCCACCATCACTTGGGGGCTGAGTATTTGAATCATCTGTTTTTTCTTCGTAGAAACATACACATTGATTTCCATTTACACAATCCGTTCTATCTGCTCCAGGGCATTCTTGAGAACATCCATCTTTACATTCGTTGTAAGGCTCAGGTTGGTTTTCAAACGATCTACATTCTCCGTTATCACAGTATGTGTCTTGGGGACAATAGATGTTAGCACAGTTGTTATAATCTGGTCCGCCATGGTCATCTGGGAATTGAGTTTGATCGTATTCTTCTTTACTTACACATTTACAAAATCCGCTCTGATCACATGTATGAATATCTTCTGGGCCACAATCTTCTCTTCTCTCTCCTTGGGTGTCACCTGGTTTATACATTCTTCCATCAGGGCCTTCAATTGAACCATCTTGCCTTATATTATCACATCTTTGCCAATCGTCTCTACCTTCACCTGTTATGCCAGCTGAGATGCATTCAGGAGGAGCGTCCATTTTAAATTGAATTTTTTGACAGTCTCTCCAATCGCTTTGCCTTTGTCCTGTAAGACCAGCGTCAATACATTCTTGAGGTACTTCTGCTTTGAATTGAATAGGTTTACATTTATCCCAAGCTCTTCTATCATTTGGATCTATTCCAGCATCTAAACATTCTTGTGGTGCTTCTAGTTTGAATTTGATTGCATCACATTTTTTCCAATCGTCTCTGCCTTCACCTGTGATTCCAGCTTCTATACATTCAGATGGAGCGTCCAATCTAAATCTGATTGCCTCACATTTTTTCCAATCATTTCTACTCTCTCCTGTTATACCAGCATCTAAACATTCTTGGGGAGCTTCTAATTTAAATCTTATTAATTCACACTCTTTCCAATCATTTCTTCCTTCACCAGTTAGACCTGCTTCAATACATTCTTGAGGTGCATCTAATTGGAACATGTGTTTTCCACATTCCCTATGATCTGTTAATCCTGCTTTAATACATTCTGGTGGTGCTTCATTATTAAACATTATTTTTTCACATTGTTCTTTTGCTTCTCTTTCATTTGAAACATCTATCTTTCCAGACTCTAAGGCTTCTTGACATTCCTGCGGTGCATGTTGAGCAAACATTACTTTCATACATGCTTGCCTAGTTGTTGCTCCTGCTTCTTGACATTCTTTTGGCATGTGTAAATCAAATTGCGCTTCACCAAAACTATCTTCAACATCATCCATTACATCTTGTAAATAATCAGGAAGTAAATCAATTGGATCTTCTACTTCTTCCATTTTTTCACAGGCACTCTCATCTCCCTGGTCACATTTTGCTGCAAGAGGAGCGATTACATTACATTGATCTGCAAATTGTTTAATTGAAATATCATCACATCGACATTCGTTTGGATTTGTAAAACATTGCGACATGATTTCAAAGAATTCTTTTGCTTCTTTTTCTTGGTCGGCTGTTAAATCTCTATCTAAATTTCTTCTCCATTGTGCATCATCATCTTTTGTTCTGCAAACTCTGGAGTATTCTAAAGGATCTAATTTTGAGAGTTGTTCACATAGTTCTTTGATTTTTGAGGATACTTTAGCAGCTTTTGCTAATTTGTCTTCTTCATCTTTATGATCTTGAACATCTTCTTTTACATCATTCCATTTGTTATCTTCAAGATCTAGCTCATCTAAGGCGTCTTTAGTTGCTTTGGATGATCTTCTTACATCTTTTTCAATATCCGGAGTTACTTCTTTTTCAATAATATCAGTATATTTTCTTGTTCTTAGTAGGATTTGTTTTGCTTCTTCAACCTTACCTGCTTTTACCATTTCTTTAAGTTCACTTATTTTTTCATCTTTATATTTAAGTGCCCGTTCCGGGTTATCGCCCGAGAGAAGAATGTCTTCAAAAAGAACTTCTACAAAATAAAATGTATCGTCAGGTGTTAGTCCTGCGTCTTCACCAAGTGTTGCATCTTGTACATCTGTGTATATTTCATCGTCTGTTACATCAACTTCTTGGGCTAGTGCAAATGATGAAATCATTAGAATAGTCATTAAAAAAATTAGAATACCTCTTTTTACCATGGCGTTATTATAATGTTTGAGTATATAAATTTTTATAGTAATGTTTAAAAATGAAGAGGTTGTTTTGATGTTTAATGGCCATGTGGGCCAATTACGATTTGGCGTTCGTGTGTACCTCACACAAAAGTGTTCGATAACACTAAAAAATCATCATGCCCATGTGGGCCAATTACGATTTGGCGTTCGTGTGTACCTCACACAAAAGTGTTCGATAACACTAAAAAATTATTAATGCCCATGTGGGCCAATTACGATTTGGCGTTCGTGTGTACCTCACACAAAAGTGTTCGATAACACTAAAAAATTATCATGCCCTTGTGGCCTAGCGGTACTTTGCGTGTTTTACGTGAAGCGCGAAATGGCGTTACCTTGGTAGAATTTTATTTCAAAGAGGTAAAGGTCCCGAGTTCAATTTTAGATGTGGTTTGAAGCCATATTTAATGAAAGTCTCGGCAAGGGCTCTTTTTTATTTTTTGGTTGATTTTTAATTTATTGTTTTTCCTAAAAGACAATATACTACATCATACATTAAATCTTGAGCTTCTTTTGAATCTAACATTTTGTTATTAGACGATTTCATTTTTTGAAAAATTGATTTAACTTTTTGTTTGTCTTTTATTTTTTCAAAATCAACTAGATTATTTAATTGTGGAATTATAACTCCATCTTCAATATCGCAATAAATTGTTAGAATTGGTGATGATGTAATATTATCTCTTATGTAAATTTCTTCACAAGTTATATTAGCTTGAGAAAAACTTTGCTCATTTAACTTTTCTTGTTCATCACTTAAAACTCGATATTCAATAAAATATCCAGTTGGTAAAACGGCTTCTCTTTTAAAGTAAGGAAGCATATGTGAGAAAAAATCTTCTTGTTCAGGAGATAAACTTGTTGATTGTTTAATCATATCCATTCTTTGAAAAGGACAATTAGAATCCACATATATGTCTTTTTGCGAAAAAGGATTAACTTTACAAGGCATAGTTTGGGCTACTCTTTTAATAGTATCACCATAAACTCTTGGAGTTATTTGAACATTATAACTATCTAAAAGTTCAATTAATCTTGATTCTAGTAATGGGCTAATCATAAAGTGTTAGAATAATGAGTGATTTATAAATATTTGCTACTAATAAGGAGTTTTAATTTCTTTTGAGAAAAACTTATAAATAAAAGACTGATTTTATGTTTAATAGTGCCTTAGTGGCTTAGTGGGCCAATTACGAGTTTGGCGTTCGTGGTGCCACTCACACTGACGTGTTCGATAGCACGTAAAAATATTAAAATAGTGCCTCAGTGGCTTAGTGGCTATAGCGGTCGCCTAGTATGATTAAGGATTGAAGAATCTTTGATTACAGAGAGCGACAGGTCGGGAGTTCAAATCTCCCCTGAGGCTTATTTTCTATTTTTAGAATTAGATTAAATTTTATTAAAAAGAAAAAAAAAGAAAAAAATTATTGCAAACTTACACAGATTTGGTTGTTTGAAAATGTCATGTGTTCTTGAGGTAAATTTGCTTGGTTTAAGATTTCTTCAAAATTATCTAGGTTTATTAGATTTGAAGTTCCATCGGCAAATTTAACTAAAACTACGCCATTGTCAAAAGTTTCTATTGATGAAATCCTTTGTGGTTCTGGTTGCGGCTCAGGTTGAGGCTGTGGTTCTGGTTGAGGCTCAATTACTTGAATATCTCTTTCTTCACAGGTTACTTCAAAATCGTTGTATCTTATTACTTGACCATAGTCTTGAGCTATGAAAAGTTGAGATGCTGTATCTGGACATGATGAGATTAAAGTTATTCCATCTTGAAATGTTCCTTGAGCATCTGTTTCTTTAATTAATTCTTTGTTGGTTGTCATTTCTCTGATCTTATTTGCTCCATCGTATAAAACAAATAATGTTTGTAGGTCTGCTTCGTAATGAAGGCCTGATACATCATTTCTATTTTCTACTGGTTTGAAAAAGTCTACAAAGGTTACTTGTTGATTTCTAAAATCTAAATCAACCACATATATTTTTCCTGTTTCTTCAATACCCACATAAAACAATCCCTTATTGGAAAATTGTTCATATGGATGATGACCTGCTGGTACGAATGTTAATGCTTCAATTCCTTTGTTTGCATTAGAAGGCCTTGGAATTACTTGCGCTAATGATAGCGAAGATAAAACATTACCATTTTGGGTACTTACTTTTAGGATATTTAATCTTCTCTCTTGCGCCACATAAACATATTCTTCTATATTTGGATTTACAGTAACTCCCTCTAAATCGCCTTGGATTTTCCAATTTACTGCGTTGTTTCCATCTCTATCCATTCTAGTTAAATCACCATCATCTCCTACTAAAAATAGTTTTTCTAATAAAGGATGATAAACAATACCACTTGGTTCGTAACCATTGTATAAACTTTGATTTATGTTTGTTGTTGGTTCATTTTGGGGAACTGGATTTGGTGTATCATCACAGCCATTTGGAATTGTGTCTTGATCATTATCAAGATTATCATCAAAGCCTGGGCAGATATCGTCTTGATCTAATACACCATCGTTATCACTATCTAGATCTGGACAGTCTATTTCAAAATTTTCATAACTTGCAACTGGTCCTGAATCATCGGCAATAAAGATTTGAGCTTGATTTTGAGGACAGCTTTCTATTAATGTTATTCCTTCTTGAGCTCTTAGTGGAACTCGATATTCTCTTATAAATTCTTTTGATGTTGTCATCTCAGTTATTCTATTTGCTCCATCGTATAGTACATATAGAATATCTAATTCATGTGAAAAGTGTAATCCTGAAATGTCTCCCCTGTTTCTTGGTTTGAATGTATCTATTAATCTTGCATTTGAATTGTCAAAATTGATGTCTACAACATGAACAAGTCCACCTTCTTGAATTCCCAAAAAGAATAATCCTCCTTGGTTTGAATTTTCGTAAGGATGATGTCCATTTTCAACATAAGCTATTCCTTCAATTCCTAAATTAGCTCTTGCTACTGCTGGAATTACTCCAACTAATGATTGTGATTTTACGATATTTGCATTTTGAGCGTTTACCTTTAGAATTTTAAATGGTCTTTCTACTGCAACATAAACGTGATTTGGATCGTTTGGAATGATTGTTGCTCCTTCTAAATCTCCACCAATTCTCCATGTTCTTGCGTTGTTTCCATCTTTATCCATTCGAGTAAAATCTCCATCATCCCCTACAACAAATATTTTATCTAGTTGTGGATGGTAAGCTATACCGCTTGGTTCATAACCTGCTGCTAGGTTTTGACTAATTGTTGCTTTTGTATCTTCAAAAAAGGTTGATGCAAAAACAGCTGGTATTAATATTAGTAAGAAAAGTGTTAAGTATATTTTTTTCATAATTTATCCCCTTTGGATGTTTGTGTGTTATTGATATATAAAAGTTATTACACCCTTAGGGGGGAATTGAAATGAATATTGATTAATTGTTTTTGTTTACTTTTTAGGGATTACCAAATATACTTAAAGAGTTAAAGATTTGAATTTTCATGCTTAACAAAATTAATGATCATATCAAGAATTTGCAAAAATCGTTTTCGGATGAAGATGAGATTTTACTTCACAATCAGGAGTTTAAGGTTTCTTTAGATAATTTTTATGAGCTTGAGGGAAATGATGGTTTGAATCCTAAGAAGGTTTGTTTTATTGATGGGGGGCAAGCTGTTTTGATTAATGCTAGTAATTTTGTTTTGAGTTTTATTAGGGTGGCTCAGGTGATTTATGGTCTTAGTGGCAAGGAAGTTAGTAAGGTTAGTCATGAGATTGTGGAGTTTTATTTGCTAAGTGTTCCTAAGATGATTGATGGAAAGTTGTTTTATGTGTCTGAAATTTTTTGTGAGAATGATTTTGATTTGTTTGATTCTAAGTTACTTACTATTTCGCCTCAAGATAAATTAATTCGAGATGGGAAAAGCAATGCTCCTTTAGTTAAGGTTACTAATATTGCTAGGCGGTTTTGTGAAATTAAAATGGCGGCTTTGTTTCAAGAGAAATCTGATATTGTGGTAATGGATGGAAGTCTTGATTGTAAGTATCCAAATGAGGAGGAGTTGCTTGGTTTGCTTGGTGAAAAGGTTTGTAGTGTTTCTAAAAGTTCTACTGTTTTTACTAGATCTGGCAATAGTCCCACTCGTTTGCTTGGTAAGTTAGCTATGTTTGATAAATGGTTTTATAAGTTGAATGATAAGGATTGTTTTGTTAAGTTGAATAAAAAATCTAAACATATTTTTAGATTTCAAGGTGATGCTTCGTTTATTGTTGATTTAATGAAGTTATCTAACGATCCTATTTTTGTTGGGTATCCATATGGGCTAATTGAGGTTGATAGGCTTGCTCGCGTTACTAATCGAGAAAAGGAGAATAAGAAATTGTATCTTTTGTCTAAGAATAGAGATTTGGAAATTAGTTTGAGTAGTTCGAATGCTCATGAGATATTAGATAATGTTTGGTGATATTTGTTTTTTCAAGTAAGAGTTATGTAAATAGTTAGGTTGTTTGTTGGTCCTTGGTTGCTTTTGATTTGTTTTATTCTTGTGGTTGCTAGGTTTACTTTTGTTGTGAATCTTGTGATTTGGTTATGGGTTACTTCTCCTTGCATGATTTTAATTAAGAATTGATAAATTAAATTTCTGTTGTATAAAATATTAAAATTATCTTGCATATATTCCTCTAAATAATTACAAGTAAATGAAATACAAATTGGTGATTTGAATTTTTGTAATCTACATCCAAGATTATCTTGGTGATAATCACATTTATAATTATCAAAAGAAAAATCGAATTAGTTTAGTTATTGAATTTTCTTCTTGAAGTTTTCTAAATCTTTCAATTATATTATTGGCCTTATTTGTATTTGAAAAATCTCCTTCATACTTATTAATTATATAATAAGCATTATTACAACATCCTACGTTTATTGGATTGATTTTTGATAAATCCATTAATGAAAAAGGCCTAGTTACACAAGAATCTTTACAAAAAATTAGTTCTTCAAACATTTGATTTAGAGAGCTTTCCACTAATTGATAAAGTTCGAGTCTTTGATCTAATGTTTGTTGTTGCATTGTTATTTAGAAATGATTATTTCTTCTTTTATGTTTATTCTATGGTCTTGTTTGAAGCTTTTGATTCTTTTTGTTGCTTGATTTGTTAATTGATTGAAATTATTTGCTTGCTCTAAAGTCACTTTACCTTTAATAATGTCATCTAAAAAATCTATTATAATTAATCTATCGTAAGTAATGTTGTAAACGTTTAATAATTCTCTTTCTATTGGTACGCAGGTGTATGAAACACAGGTGGGGGATTTGAATTTTGCTATCATGCAACCTTCTTTGCTATGGCTAGAACATTTTTTTAAAGTTCTATAATTGTCATTAAGATAGTCTTTTACTTCTGAATTTGGTTCTAAGAGTCTTGTAATTAGGTTTTCTTCTTGGAGTTTTCTGAATCTATGTTTTATATTTGTTGCTGTTTCTTGGTCTATGTCTTTGTATAATGGAATATGTAAACGATAAAAATTTTGATGGCAACAGCCAATTGCACCATTTTTATGTGAATTGCCCATGTAGGATCTATCTCTTGGTATGCATCTATCTTTACAAAAACTTAGTTCACTAAACATTTGATTTAGTGATGTTTCTACTAATTGATATAATTCGATTCTTTGTTCTATTGTTGTTGGGGTTGTTGTTTGAGTTATTTGTTGCATTGTTTTAATATTCAAATACAATAGTTTGATCAATATTAGGATTATTGCCTGCTTTTATTTCTTTGATTCTATCTGTTGCTTTTGTTACGTTATCTATGAATTCTTCAAATAATTGGTTTGTTATTTTTCCTTTGAAAATATGATCAAAAAATTGAACCATCTGACCCGAATTATATTTGATATTTTGGTGAAATGACAAAGTATATCTTAATGATGGACAGGCATATGCTATACATACAGGAGATTTATATTTTGTTAAAGAGCAGCCATTTGTTGTATGGTAACTACATCCACCTTTGGTTTTTGGATGTGAAAGGTTTTGATTTTCTTCTTGAAGTTTTAAAAATCTAGCTTTAACATCTTGGGGAAAATTAGTACGATATTCATCTTTAAAGCAACAACCGAACTTAGAATCTTGCATATCTTTTTCTTTTGGTTTTTCAAACATTCTTAACCCATATAATGAATATGGTGAATTAATGCATTTATCTAAACAAAAACTTTGTATATCAAAAAATTCTCTTAATTTTTCTTGAGCTAAATCATATTGTTCAAATCTTTTTTCTAAAGGCTGAATAACTGGAGGTACTATCGGTTTAGTTCCTAGCAATTGATCATAAAATAGTTCATCTTCAATAGCTAGTTTTTCTTCTTGCGATACTATGGATATTAAGTCTAATTTCATTTAAACTAAAATTAGATTGGTTTTTTTTAAATATGACCTTTCTAATTGATATATTTCTAAATTTTGTTTTATTGTTTGGATTGTTGTTTTAGTTGTTGAAATTGTTTCTATTTGAATTAATCATGGTATTCTAAAACTAGTTCTTCTCTCATATTTGGATTATTGCCTGCTTTTATTTCTTTGATTCTTTGTGTTGCTTTTTTTAGAACATTTATGAAAATAGTTAGTTTTTCATCAGTTATTTTTCCATAAAGAATTCGTTTCATGAAATAAAAAGGTGTATGATATACTTCATAATTATAGTGAATATTATATTTTTCAACTAATTCTTGCTGAAATGGATAACAAGCAAAAGATACACAGACAGGAGGTTTGTATTTTGGTAATGAGCAGCCATTGGTTGTATGGTAATGGCAACCACCTGTTTTTGGATGAGTTGTAATTTGATTTTCTTCTTGCAATTTTAAAAAAACATCTTTGATAGTCATAAATCTATCATAATGATTGCTATCGCAACATCCAAATTTAGGATCTATTTTTTTAGAAGGATTTAATAGAGCATATTCACCATTAATGCAATTATCTAAACAAAATGTTTGGATGTCAAAAAATTCCCTAAATGCTGATTCTGCCAATTCATATTGCTCAATTCTTTTGTTAATAGGAATATAAGGACCAATTTTTTTAAGATAATATGCTCCATCTTTAACTGGATCTTGTGTTAGGTGGATTCTTTTTTCTAAACTTAGATTTTTTTTAGTTGGTGTTTTTTTTTCTAGTCCAAGTAAGTTTAAGAATTTTAATGGCATATGAAGAAATTAGATTGGTTTTTTTTAAATATTTCTTTGTTTTTGTTATTTTTTAGTGGTTTCTTGATTTGCAATATATACTAAACGGGATTTATTTAACCCCGTTTGTATATACAAACGCTAAAATTAGGTTTAAATTTCACTTAGCGTTTAGTATATGTTCAAAAAGCGCAATGTTTATATTTACATTTAAATCAAGGTAAGTAATTTGAATTTATTTATGTAAAAAAGGAGTGGTATGAAATGAGAACTATTTGTGTTATGAATCATAAGGGCGGTGTTGGAAAAACAACTACTGCAGTTAATTTGTCAGCGGGACTTTCTAGAAAAGATAAAAGAGTTATTTTAATTGATTTAGATCCTCAAAGTAATATTGGTCTTAGTTTAAGATTAAAAGCTAATTTTACATTGTATGATGCTATGAAGGGGAGTGTTACACTTGATGATTGTACTTTAAGACTTGCTAAGAATTTTGATGTTATTACTTCATCTGAAACTTTAGCTAAAGCTGAATATTATTTATCAACGCAACCTAATTCGAAAAATGTAATAAGAGATTTACTTGGAAGTATTAAAGGATATGATTACATGGTTGTTGATTGTCCTCCTTCTCTTGGAGTTTTAAATCAAAATGTTTTGGCGTTTTGTAAGGAGGTTTTTGTTCCTACTTCAACTGATTTTTTAGGTTTAGATGCTCTTAAAAAGATGAGTGGAATTGTTGATCAAATTAATAAAGCGTACGATCATGATTTGAAAATTACAAGAGTTATCCCTACTCTTTTTGATAAAAGAGCTAAGAATTGTAAAGAAACATTAGAAGAGATGCGTGTTTTATTTCCAAATATTGTAACTGAACCAATTAGAAGAAATTCTAAAGTTAGGGAAGCTCCTAAATATGGAAAATCCATTTTTAAATATGCTAAATCTTCTCCAGGTGCTCAGGATTACAGTAAATTAGTTGATAATGTATTGGAGATGAGTTCAATGAGAGTTGTTCAAGAAGTTATGGTTGAACAAGAACCAACATTTGATCCATTTACAAATTCAATTTGATTTTTTTCTTTTTATTTTGTTTTCTTAAAATATAGTTTGAAGAATAGTAAATATTAAAAATGGTTTTCTGATTTTGGTTTTAATGATATACCAATACATTACAATTATTGCAATTGCTTTAGGAGTTGCTATTCTTTTTGATTTTATTTTGAAGGGTGTTTCCTTATGGCATGCTGGGAAGAATAAACAGAAAGGGTGGTTTGTTGCTTTGTTAATAATTAATTCCTTAGGTTTACTTCCAATTATTTATTTATTATTTTTTAGGTCAGATAAAGTAGCTCTTAGAAAGGTTAAAAAGGATGAGAAGAAGGCTTTGAAAAAGGTTAATGAAGATAAGAAAAAAAGCAAAGAAGATGAAAAAACTGCTTTGAAAAAAGTTGATGCTAAAAAAGTTGATTTGAAGAAGGAAGATAAGAAAGATCCTAAAGAGGTTCAAGCTACTAAAGTTTCTAAGAAAGTTGAAGTTGCTAAAGTTTCTAAAAAAACAGCTAAAACAGTTAAAGTAGCTAAGAAGAAAAATGTTAAGAAAAAGGTTGCTTTGAAAAAATCTAAAGATTAAATTCTTCTATTTCTATTTTTCCTTTACTTGCTTTTATTGAATATTCTTTTTCATCTGAGAGTTTAGCCATTTTTTGAACTAGTTCTGGCAGAATGATTCTATCTCCTCTAAGTTTAATTCCAGAAATTATGCTTTGTCCTGGTTTTGATAGTGGTTTGTTTAATGATTGCATTACTTTTTTTGCTTCAAAGTGTCTGTGTCCTTGAACTGCGCCTAGAGTTCTATCGTAAAATGCTCTTGCTATGGCGTCAGGGATATCTATTGTTGATACTGAGCTGATTCCTTGAAGACCTGGTGAGATGTTAACTTCTATTACTACTGGACCTAAAGGGCCATCAAGAATATCTACGCCGCAAATGTCGGCTCCTAGAGCTTTTGCTGTTTTTACTGCGATTTGATTTGCTTCGTAACTAATTAAAACTGGTTCAGGACTTCCCCCTGAATGAGTATTTGATCTTTTTTCTCCTGATTTAGCAACTCTTTTCATGGTTGCAATTACTTTATCCCCAACTACTAAAGCTCTGATATCAGTTCCGCCTGTTTCAACGTACTCTTGAACTATGAATGGTTGATTTAGAGCACCTAAGGCATCTAGCATTGATGCTGCTGAGGATTTGGATTCAGCAAACATTACTCCTTTTCCTTGCGTTCCTTGTGGAAATTTCATCACAATTGGATAGCTAACTCTATCTAGCATTTCTTTTGCTGCGTCAACTGTTGAAGTGATGTATGTTTTTGGCATGGGAATGTGGTGCTGCTCTAATAGAAGATGAGTTAATAATTTATTGTGAGCTACTGTAAAGCATTCTTCTGGAATTGGTAAATAAGGAACTTTTCCTTTTAGAACTGAGGCAATTGATCTTAGCAGATTTGCGTATCTAAATGATCCTTTTACTAAAACGCAATCGTAGTGAGGCAATTCTTTTCCTTCGTAGAGTAATTTACCGTTTTTTCCAAGACTAATTTCGATATGTTTTAATTGGATTTGATCTACTTGATCGAAATATTTTCGCATGGCTTCTATAGTCATTATAGATGATTTTGATCCAAGAGATATTACTGCTGCTCTCATTCTTCATCTACCTCTTTTAATGGGTCAATTAGAAATTTGCCTTTTTTTAGTATGTTTTGTCCAATTAGAG
>Ga0233439_10001851_pt1 | contig 25339 bp, 22 predicted proteins | sample SI_123_September_6_FD_182713 | JGI IMG/M metagenome (GOLD analysis project Ga0233439, IMG submission 182713) | Seawater microbial communities from Saanich Inlet, British Columbia, Canada - SI_123_September2016_100_MG | ecosystem: Environmental > Aquatic > Marine > Inlet | place: Canada: British... | reverse complement strand
CCTGAATGCGGCACATTGGTAGAGCCCGGCAACACAGACCAGATGGCACAGGCCATCGCAGACCTGTTGGATGATACGGGTAAGCTGCAAACCATGTCAGATCGGGCGCAACAACACACATGGCAGCACCATGGCCTCAATGGGGCTGCACAGTCACTGAACCACCTTTTGGCGGAGGTTACCTGATGCCTGTACTCAGTCTCATCCGGCACGCGCCAACAGCTTGGAACGAACAGGGACGCATGCAAGGGCGCGCCGATATTCCGCTTAGTGATTTCGGCCACTCTATTGCGGCCACTTGGCAGTTACCGGAAGAAATCCGACACGCGCATTGGCATTCAAGTCCGTTGACCCGCACGCAGCAAACCGCAAAGATTCTCGGTGTAAATCCAATCATAGAAGATCGCCTGATTGAGATGGATTGGGGTGCCTGGGAAGGTGAGACCCTGAATGACCTCAGAAAAAACCACAGCTCATCCATGGTGTATCAGGAATTGTTAGGCCTGGATTTTTGCCCTTCAGGTGGCGAAAGCCCGCGCATGGTGCAAGAGCGCGTTTTACCTTGGTTGCAAAGTTTGAAGAATATTCGTTTTCCCGTGGCTGCCGTCACCCACAAGGGGCTCATCCGGGCGGTTACGGCGCTGGCCACGGGTTGGGACATGCTGGGAAAAGACCCGAACAAGCTGCACCCGAATACCTGCCGACAATTTATGATTTCAGAAAATGGTAAAGTGAGCCTGCTGGAGCCGGATATTCCGCTGGTTGAGACCTAAGGAATGGAACGGGTCCTTTTCTATGTTCAACACCTTCTGGGCGTCGGCCACGTAAAACGGGCGACACTCATCGCGCAAGCCATGGTCGAAGCTGGTCTGGATGTTCACGTCGTTCTGGGCGGGACACCCGTTGACGGCATGACGTTTGATGGCTGTACCTGCCATGAATTACCGCAAGCACGTGCCGCCGATGCGGCATTTTCAGGTTTGGTAGATTACAATGGTCGGCCCGTGGACGATACGTGGCGGGATGACCGGCGCGATCAGTTGTTGGCGCTCTATACAGACCTCGCCCCTGATGTGTTATTGATTGAACAGTTCCCTTTTGGTCGCCGCCAATTTCGGTTCGAGCTGTTGCCTTTGCTGGACCTGGCATTGGCGAGCAAACCCAGGCCTCGCATTGTCTGCTCTGTGCGCGATATTTTGGTGACCAAAAACACGCCTGCGAAGCATCAGCAAACCGTGGATTATATCGACGCTTACTTCGATACCGTCATCGTGCATGGCGATCCGGCATTCGTACCATTCGAAACCACCTTTCCACTGGCCTACGCATTTGCCGGCAAAATTCACTACTCGGGGTATGTAGCACCACCGGAAAACCCGAATACCGAAGATTGCGTCGATACCGGGCGCGATGAGGTCATCGTTGCCGCTGGCGGTGGCGCTGTCGGGGCTGACTTGATGATTTGTGTGGCCCGTGCCAAGGCCCAAAGCTCGCTATCGCACCTCACATGGCGGTTCCTGATTGGACCCAACCTGCCGAGTTCTATCGTCAGCGCCATTGCAGACCTGAATGACCCGGGCATCTTGATTGAGCCCAACCGTTCTGATTATGGCGCATTGCTCAAGAACTGCACCCTGTCCATTTCGCAAGGTGGCTATAACACCATGATGGATATAATACGGGCAGGATGTGCCGCCATTGTTGTGCCGTTTGGCAGCGGTGACGAGGATGAACAAAGCCGCAGAGCCGCCATCCTCCACAATCACGGTTATGTGACCATGATAGCCGAAACCGCGCTGTCTCTTGATCTTTTGAGTGCGGGAATCAATCAGGCGATCTCTCGAAGTCACTCAAAATATTCACCCTTTTCACTTGAAGGAGCAACCAGGACCGCAGGAATAATTACTAATAAACGTTAGGTACTACTAATGAACATTAGTTCACAAACTGAAAAATGTTGTTAGAGTACCCGTAGAAGTAAAATAACAACAAAACGTCATACCGGAGCATCCACGTTCACGGTGCTTCCAATAATAATGATAATGTTACGCTAGGGGGAATTGTAGTGGAGAAGGGTGTCTTTGGTTTTATCTTGCGTTACAGCAAGAAGCAGCAGGTTACGCTTTTACTGGTTACTATGCTGTCGTTTCCGTTCTATTATTATTCACTGGATTTGCCCAAAACTATCATCAACGACGCCATCGGTGGGTCGGCTTTCCCGACTGACGTTCTGGGTTACGAGCTGGGCCAGATTGATTATCTACTGTCCCTAAGCTTCGCATTTCTGGCCCTCGTCCTGATCAATGGCGGTTTCAAGTACTTCCTGAATGTTTATCGTGGCGTGGTTGGTGAACGTATGCTTCGCCGGTTCCGGTATCAACTGGTCAATCAGGTGTTGCGATTCCCGCTACCCCACTTCCGTAACATTTCCGAAGGCGAGATCGTGTCCATGGTGACCGCCGAAACCGAACCTTTGGGTGGTTTCATGGCGGAATCCCTGTCTTTGCCAGCCTTTCAAGGCGGCATGCTGATCACCGCCCTCATATTTATGTTTGTGCAAGATCCTATTCTTGGGATCGCTGCCATTGCCCTATACCCGGTTCAGGGCTGGGTCATCCCGAAGCTTCAGCGCAAGGTTAATCTGCTGAACAAGGAGCGTATCCAGAACGTCCGAAAATTATCTGAACGCATCAATGAAATGGTTGCGGGATCGGCTGAAATTCATGCCCATGACACATCGCAGTATGAAATGTCTGATTTCTCGACAAGGCTCGGCAAGATTTTCGACATCCGGTTTCAGGTATACCGGAAGAAATTTTTTATCAAGTTCGTCAATAACTTCCTCGCGCAGGTAACGCCGTTTTTCTTCTATTCCATTGGTGGCTACCTGGTCATCACGGGTGATTTATCCATTGGTGCGCTGGTTGCCATTCTGGCCGCATATAAAGACTTGTCACCGCCCTGGAAAGAATTGCTGAACTTCTATCAACGTATGGAAGATTGCCGGATCAAGTACACCCAGTTGATCGACCGCTTCGACGCACCAAACATGTACCCAGAAGCCGTCATGGCGGCAAGCCTTGAAGGCGGTGCACGCGTGGACGGTAACGTCGTGGCATCGAACCTTGTTCTGGAAGAGGACGAAGGCACCAAAATTCTGGAGAATGCCAACTTCACGTTTAGTACCAGTGAACATGTAGGCATTACGGGTCGGGCTGGCGGACCGAAATCCGCCGTGGCACAACTTATTGCCCGCCAGATATCGCCTACATCCGGTAACCTCACCATTGGTGGTAGTGATCTCAGCACCACACCTGAACATGTTACTGGTCGCCAAATCGGCTATGTGGATCAAGAGGCCTACATTCGATCCGGAACGATCCGGGATAATCTGTTTTACGGCCTGAAACATTACCCGCAGAGCGAGCCGAATTCGTCAGACGAAGCCAAACGCGCACAAATGGAATCCGAACAGTCGGGTAACAGCCCCTACCCTTACGATTCAGACTGGCTGGATTTGAGCGTTATCAACAACAAGAACGGTGACGGTTTATTGCAACGTGCCATGTCTGCCCTACAAGCGGTCGGCCTTGAGGGTGACATTATGGACATTGGTGTACGCAGCACCATCGACCCGTCGCAGAACACCGTGCTAGCTGAGGGTGCCCTCAAAGCCCGCCAGATAATTCGGACGCGCGTGAAGGATCCGGAATACAACGGGTTGGTCGAAGCATGGGATTGGAACGCCTACAACGAAAACGCATCGGTGGCCGAAAACATCCTGTTTGGAACGCCTGTCGATGACACCTTTGATGTGGAATCTCTGAGCAAGAACGAGATCGTGTTGGCGACCCTGAAGAAGGTCGGGTTGTACGATGACTTTATCGAAATGGGCAGAAAAGTAGCCGCCCTGATGGTGGAACTTTTCCATGATCTGGAACCAGGTCATGAATTCTTTGAGCGTTTCAGTTTTATTAGCGCCGATGATCTTCCTGACTATCAAGTTATGCTCAAGGTACCGGTTAGTGATGGCCTCTCCGCTCTGACGGAAGAACAGCGTGAGCGCTTATTGCAATTGCCGTTCAAGTTGGTCCGCGCCCGCCACCGGTTGGGCATTCTGGATGAAGAAGTTGAGCCACGATTACTGGCCGCCCGGAAAGCCTTCTCCGAAGACCTGCCAGAGAATATGAGCGATAAAATATCATTTTTCGACGCGGAAACCTACAACCCGGCCAGTAGCATTCTGGACAATGCGTTGTTCGGTAAAGTCGATTCTAATCGGGCAGACAGTGCTGAGAAAATTCAATCTCTGGCAGCATCTGTATTCGATGAGCTTGATCTCAGGTTGCCCATTCTGGAAACGGGCCTGACCTTCGAAGTGGGTATTTCGGGTCGTCGATTGTCCGCACCCCAGCGCCAAAAATTGGCCATTGCGCGGAACCTGGTGAAAGACCCGCAGATGTTCATTGTCAACGAAGCAACGGGCGTTTTGGACAGTGGATCCAAGACGTCGGTTTTCACTGCCGTGAAATCTGCCATGAAGGACCGAGGCCTAGTGTGGGTGGACAGCGAATTACCCGACCCGTCACAGTTCGACCGCATATTCATGGCCGAGGCTGGGAAGGTTAAGGAAACATCCATACAGGAAAGCGGGGGAGTTCCCGTATCCAACGAAGCAGACTCTTCGGGCGAAGATGACGGAATTGGCACCGACGCCGAGTTACTTGCCCGTGCGGCATTCTTCGCCGGACTTGATCGCTCGAGCCTTAAACTTCTGGCATTTACCAGTAAGCGTCAGACTCTGGAAGCTCAAGAAATCCTCATCCAGCAGGGCGAAAGCGGTGATGTAGCCTATGTTGTCGTCGACGGTACTTTCAGTATTGTTGCCGACACCGCCCAAGGTAAGATCAAGATTGCGGATACCGGACGCGGCAGCGTCATCGGTGAACTTGCCTTGTTGTGTGAAGCACCAAGAACCGCGACCGTTCGGGCTAATGAACATGCAACCGTTCTAAAAATCGATAAGGGTGTGTTCCTCAAGCTTATCCAGGATAACCCGGCTGTGGGGGCGAATCTGTCACATATTCTGGCAGCCAAACTGGAAGCCATGATGCGGACCATGAGCGCACATTACGAGCTGTATGATCCGGTATCCATGCTACAGAACCAAAATCTGTTCATCGATAACATGAAAACCACGGTCCACATTGATGAGCGACGGAAGCATGTATCCTCGTTCATCCGCATTGATTTCGACCGTTTAACCGACCTTGAGCCCTTGCAGTCGAATTTGGATAATCAGCAACTCGTCATTCGCGAAATTGCGAGCCGTATCAAACCAACGGTTCGCGCTGCGGATTCCTTTGGTAAGCTATCAGGATTCAGGTACGGCATTATTGCCCGTGGACTGGAAACAGACGAGACATCCGAGTTGTTACTGGGTCGCATCTCAGAATCGCTGGGCGAGCCTTTACAGGTGGATGGTCATTCGATCGACTTGAGACAGATCTGCGATCTAAAAATCTTCGAATTAAACACAGAGAACCTTCATTCGTTGACTGAAAAGGCGTAGGTTGTACAGTTGGCCCCATACACGAATATAGAAACGTGCGCGAAGAACGATTGCACCGAGGTGTCTGTGAGCGCCTGGGACGACCTGAATACCGAGTTAGACATGTGGTCTGATCTTGGGGCTACCGCCACGATGTGGTGGCGTGATGATGATGCTGTGGCGCACACGCCTGCACTTCATCAACTCTATACACTATCAAGCAACCACCGTGTGCCGCTAACACTCGCGGTCATTCCGAACGCAGCAGAAGCCGGTTTGTGCACTGGTCCCGATACGCCTGAGCATCTGTGTATTGTCCAGCACGGTTATGCGCACCAAAACCATGAACCCGATGGTGTGAAGAAATCTGAATTTGGTTCTGGTCGGGACAAAACTGTCATTAACGACGAATTAGCTGCGGGCCAAGCTACCCTGTCCGCATTTCCAGGCTTCTTTCCCGCATTTGTGCCGCCATGGAATCGGGTCTCCCCCGATTTCCACCAGAATTTTGTCGATTCCAGTATTGTCGGCTTGTCAACGTTTGGCGCCCGACAACAGCGTGAAACCGTTCCCGGTCTGATTCAGGTAAATACCCATGCTGATATTGTAGACTGGCGCGGGTCACGCGGGTTCGCAGGTGAAAATCACGTTTGTGGGCAAATATGCAATCATCTAATTGCCCGACGTTCGCAAAAATGCGACGGTAGCGAACCAACAGGGGTTCTTAGTCATCACCTTGTCCATGACGATGAATGCTGGCATTTTTTGGATACCTTGTTTAGTACTTTGAATGAACACAGCGCTGTGAGATGGCTCAATGGCGCAGAGGTATTTGCAGTATGATTGAGAACGTCACCGCCTCACTTTCGTTAGAGGCCTCTGCATGAGTGTACTGCTGGATGTGCAAAATCTAGGTGTTTCATTTGACACACCATCCGGCCTCGTACGGGCAGTCAGTGACGTATCTTTCCAGATTTCGGCAGGCTCTACCGTTGCGATCGTGGGCGAGTCCGGTTCTGGGAAGTCTGTGACGGCACAGGCTATTCTAGGCCTGTTACCGCGCCCGGCATCTATTAACAGCGGCGAAATTCTATTTAATGACGTCGAGTCACACGGTGCTGAGGGCGCGCCCATTGATATCGCAAAGTTGGACCCGAGGTCAGAAGCATTCCGCCAAATTCGCGGCAATCGAATATCCATGATTTTTCAGGAGCCCATGACCTCGCTGTCTCCGCTTCATACCATCGGCGATCAGATCAGCGAAGCACTGCTTCTACACCGTGATGCGGACGTGGCTGAAGCCAAGGCGCTATCCATCGACATGCTTGAGAAAGTCGGGTTTCCTGACCCGGTGCGTGCCTTTGACACCTATCCGTTCGAGCTTTCCGGGGGCTTGCGCCAACGGGCTATGATTTCTATGGCACTGGTGTGCCGTCCGGCGCTGTTGATCGCAGATGAACCAAGCACGGCTCTTGACGTTACCATTCAGGCACAAATTCTGAAGTTGATCAAAGACATGCAGCAGGATTTGGGCATGGCCGTGTTGATGATCACCCATGATTTGGGTGTCGTCGCAAACATGGCAGACGAAGTCGTGGTCGCCTATCACGGCGAGATTATGGAACGTGGCTCCACAAAGGACATCTTTTCCAAGCCAAAGCACCCCTATCTCAAGGCGCTTCTCAAAGCCGTGCCACACTTCGATATGAAGGATGGCGAGCGCCTTGTCCCCTTGCGTGAAATCAAGCACGAAGCCGGAACGCTGTTGCGCGAATATGTTGGGGCCAAACCGAAACATGGAAAGGCACCAATCCTGTCCGTGCGGAACATATCCAAAAGCTTTGAGAACCGCAGCCACAAGGGGCTGTTTACGTCCTCGGCGGCTATCAAGCCAACGCTGGTCGTCGATGATGTGTCTTTCGATATCAAGCGTGGCGAATGCCTGGGGCTGGTTGGTGAATCCGGGTGCGGCAAGACGACGCTTTCCAAGATCATCATGCGCAGCATTAATCCCGATAACGGCGAGGTGGTGTTCTCAGACAACGGCGAAGATACCGATTTGTTGCATCTGGGCGATCAGGCGATGATCCCCATCCGGCAGAAAATCCAATATATTTTCCAGGACCCGTTCAGTTCGCTCAATCCACGCATGACCGTGCATGATCTGTTAAGTGAACCGCTTGCCATCCATGGCATCGGTGATGCCACGTACCGACGTGAATTCGTTCAGGAACTTATGAACCTGGTGGGCCTCGACCCACGGTGGCTGAACCGCTATCCGCACAGCTTTTCCGGCGGTCAGCGTCAGCGTGTGGGCATTGCCCGGTCGCTTGCCCTGAAACCCGATCTAGTTTTGTGTGATGAGCCGGTATCAGCGCTGGATGTTTCCGTACAGGCCCAAATTTTGAACCTGCTCAAAGACCTTCAAAAAGATCTGGGACTGACATATCTGTTCATTTCCCACAATCTGGCCGTGGTCGATTATATCGCCGATCGCATTGCTGTTATGTGCGCGGGACAAATCGTTGAAGTGGCGCCCCGCGAAGAATTGTTCCGCAACCCCATGCACCCGTATACAAGGGCTCTGGTTGCGGCAGTCCCTTACCCTGACCCAAATCATCCGCTGGATTTCGCCGCGCTGAAAGAAGAGCAAGCCTCATCACCGGCGCACTGGCCAGAACCGTTTGGACCGCTCGACGACACCACCACACCGCTTCTCAATTGCGGTAAGGGTCATCTGATCAGGGCGCACAAGAAGCCATCTTCGGCAGGAGGCCCCGCATGATGAGATGGGTAACGCCCCTGCTGTGCCTTACGATGATGGCCCTAACAATGAATGTGGCACCGTCTTCGGCACAGGACTTCGCCATTAAGGAAACACCTAGTCTTGCTGACGAAGTAGCCGCTGGCACCCTGCCCCCACTTGAAGATCGATTACCGTTTGAGCCTTATGTGGCGGACATGGAAGCTATGGGACAGCATGGTGGGCAGCTTCGACTGCTCATGGGCCGTGCCAAGGATATCCGGCTGTTGGTTGTTTACGGATACGCGCGCCTGGCCGGTTATGCGCAGGATCTGAGCATCCAACCCGATATCCTGCGCCACATCGAAGTACGCGAAGGTCGCGAATTCACGTTGCACCTGCGCCCTGGCCATAAATGGTCAGATGGCAGCCCCTTCACCACCGAAGATTTTCGGTTCTACTGGGATGACATTGCCAACAATGAAGAGGTGTCACCGTCGGGGTTGCCTTCCATATTGCGCATTGGGGGCCGCGGTCCACAATTTGACGTCATTGATGATGTTACGGTCCGGTATACGTGGGATCGTCCCAACCCCTATTTCCTGCCTGCCCTTGCCCGTGCCAGTCCGTTTTATCTGTACCGGCCTGCACACTACATGAAGAAATTCCACGCCAGTTATCAGGACCCGGAAGAACTCGCCCGTATGGTCGAAGACAAGGGCCAACGTAACTGGGTTTCTCTGATGACCAAGAACGGCCGCCAGTATCGAAACAACAATCCGGCACTACCGACGCTACAGCCATGGGTGCTGGTCACGAAACCACCGGCGGAACGGTTCATCTTCAAACGCAATCCGTATTATCACCGTATTGATAGCGAGGGACGGCAATTACCCTACATCGATGAAGTTGCCATCACGATTGCCAGCGCCAAGTTGATCTCTGCCAAAACCGGGTCCGGGGAATCTGATCTACAGGCCCGCTCGCTATCGTTCAGTGACTACACATTCTTGAAACAGGGTGAAAAGATCAACGATTTCACGGTAAATCTTTGGCATACAGCCAAGGGTGCGCATATGGCGCTGTTCCCAAATATGAACACCACCGACCCGGAATGGCAGCCCCTGTTCCGGAATGTGGAATTCAGACGAGCCCTTTCCATGGCAACAGACCGGCACGAGATTAATCAGGTCATTTATTTTGGTTTGGCCCGGGAGGGCAATAATTCGCCCCTGCCACAAAGTCCATTATATAACGCTGAATTCGCCAAACGTTGGTCCGACTTCAATTTGACCGAAGCCAATCGTATTCTGGATGATCTGGGCCTCACAGAACGTGACAGCCGCAATGTTCGCCTGCTACCCGATGGTCGACCTATGGAGATTATTGTGGAGACAGCGGGCGAGGATACAGAACAGGCCGACGTGCTTGAACTGGTCCATGACAGTTGGTTAAAGGCTGGTATAAAGATTTACACCAAACCCCTGCAACGTGAAGTTCTGCGCAATCGTATTTTTGCGGGCACCACACTTATATCCGTATGGTTCGGTCTGGAAAACGGTATCCCGACCCCCGATACTAGCCCAGAAGAGTTGGCACCCACCAATCAGGAGCACTTCCAATGGCCCAAGTGGGGACAGTTCTATCAAACTAACGGAAAAGCGGGCGAGGCCATCGATATGGACGTGCCGCGACGATTGGCGAGTTTAAACGAGTCCTGGGTGATCGCCGAGGATTCTGACACGCGCCGTGATATCTGGAATGAAATGCTCGATTTATACACCGACAATGTGTTTTCTATTGGCTTGGCGTCCGGCGTTCGTCAGCCCGTAGCGATCAATAATCGCCTGCACAATGTACCGACCGAAGGCATTTACAACTGGGATCCAGGCGCACATTTCGGTATCTACCGTCCCGATACTTTTTGGTTCGACGATGAACCGCAATCCGCTGATTCTGGAAACTAGGAGAGGTATGACCCATGCTTGAATACCTGATCCGACGTGTTTTTTCCATGATGCTCACGCTGGCAGCCATCAGCGTACTGGTGTTTATCATCATCCAGTTACCACCTGGTGACTACCTCTCCACTTATATTGCAGAACTGCAAAGCCAGGGTGAGATGGTGGATGAAGAAAAAATTGAATTTCTCCGGCGCCAGTATGGTCTCGATAAATCCATGCCAGAACAATATTTCACCTGGGTATTCGGATTGCTACAGGGTGATCTGGGGTATTCCTTTGAATACAACCTGCCGGTCAACGAGGTCGTGGGCGATCGTTTGTTCCTGTCCATGGTCCTGAACTTCGCCACAATTATTTTTATCTACATGGTGTCTTTTCCCATTGGCGTTTACTCAGCCACCCATCAGTACAGTTGGGGCGACCATGGGTTGACGCTGATTGGCTTTCTTGGCCTTGCCACACCGAACTTCCTGCTGGCGTTGGTGTTATTGTATTTTGCCAATGTATGGTTTGGCACGTCCATTGGCGGGTTGATGGACCCACAATATCTGGATCAACCCTGGACCATAGACAAAGCATGGTCCGTCGCCGCACATCTCTGGGTGCCGGTGGTCGTTATTGGCACGTCCGGCACGGCGGGTATGATCAGGCGGTTGCGGGCGAACTTGCTGGATGAACTTCACAAACAGTACGTTGTTACCGGCCGGGCCAAGGGCCTGTCGCCCGGCAAACTGCTGATTAAGTATCCACTTCGTATGGCCTTGAACCCATTTATTGCCGATATCGGTAACCTGTTACCCCAAGTGGTTTCCGGCTCGGTCATTGTATCATCGGTGATGTCGCTGCCCACAACAGGGCCGATGTTGCTTGGCGCGTTGCAGAGCCAGGATATGTACCTGGCTGGATCATTCCTGATCTTCCTGGCCATGCTGACCGTTGTTGGCATGTTTGTGTCCGATGTTTTATTGACGGTTCTTGACCCGCGCATCCGGCTGACGGGGAGTACCCGGGCATGAGCAAGAACATCGAACACTACGTCAATAAAGAGCCCTTTGATCCCCATACCATCGAAGCCCTTACCCCTGAACAAGAACGCTATTACATGGCGTCACAGTGGAAGATGATCTGGTGGCGGTTGCAGGGGCACAAGCTGGCCGTAATTTCAGGCTTTATCCTGATATTCATGTACGCATCCATCCTGATCGCTGAATTCCTCGCACCGTACAATCTGCACAGCCGGGATACGGACTTCATCTACGCCCCCCCGCAACAGGTTCATTTTTTCCATGAAGGCTCATTCGAAGGCCCCTTTGTATATGGCATGGATTACCACCTGAATATGGAAAATCTAAAACGCGAATACACGATCAATACGAACAAGATCGACCGTTTGCGATTCTTCTGCTTGGGCGATTCCTATTCATTCTGGGGGGTTATAGAAGGCAGCTTCCACGTGGTATGCCCCGCCGAAGACGGCACCATGTTCCTGTTTGGCACTGACCGACTGGGCCGCGATATGTTCTCGCGCATTCTTTATGGCAGCCGAGTGTCACTAACCGTGGGCCTGATCGGCATCACAGTAAGCTTCTTGCTGGGAATATCCATTGGCGGTGCGGCTGGGTATTTTGGCGGATGGGTCGATGCAACTGTTCAACGCGTCATTGAGATTCTGCGCTCCATGCCGGAACTCCCCCTGTGGATGGCCCTGTCGGCGGCATTACCTGTGAACTGGAGCCCTATTCTGGTCTACCTGGGCATTACGATCATTCTGGGCATGCTGGACTGGCCTGGACTGGCCAGGGCGGTGCGATCAAAATTACTGGCGCTGCGTGAAGAGGACTATTGCACGGCGGCCACCCTCATGGGTGCCAAGCCAAGACGTATTATCGGCCGCCACCTTCTACCCAATTTCATGAGCCACCTGATAGCATCCGCCACGTTGTCAATTCCATCCATGATTTTGGGTGAAACAGCCCTTAGCTTCCTCGGTCTGGGGTTGCGCCCACCGATTACCAGTTGGGGCGTATTGCTGGTGGAAGCACAAAACATCAATGCTGTGGCACTTTACCCATGGTTAATGTTACCCATGCTGCCGGTTATTGTCGTGGTGCTGGCCTTTAACTTCCTGGGCGACGGGCTGCGCGATGCCGCTGATCCGTACTCCTGACAGGCCCCAAAGACAGCCTTCACTTCATCTCAACTGGTTGTGAGCAGACGTATCATTTGAATTTTATTTCATGCACCATTGGCGCATGAAATATTATACCAGTTGGATATTACTCAGCGTTGCTCTCTTCTGGGTATCCCCCGCCAGCGCTCAGGTGCAGGATGAAAACTTTGTACCCGACTTCCGGCACATGAAGATCGACAACCCTGCCGCCTTAACCGATTCGAACGCAGAAGCTATTTATCACCAAATTCAATCGGAATTGGCAAAGACATTCGCCAGATCAGAACTGCCTGTAGTGAAAGAATACAACACATGGAAACGCTACAATCGAGCGCCGTACCTATCGTCGACCCATGGCGATCGCTACATCAATAATTTCGCTAACGATCTGGCTGTCCGTTATGACGCGCTAGCAAAAGGGTACAAAATGCCAGCCGGTGCAGTTTTCGCCAAGGACGGCTTTGCCGTCACCAAAGATGGTGACATTTTACCGGGTCGTTTGTTTGTCATGGAAAAGTTGGCCGAAGGAGCCAGTCCGGGTACCGGTGATTGGCGTTACTTAGCCATTGAATCGGACGGCAGCCTCATCGGTGATAGCCAGCATGATGCTCAGAATGCTTTGGAGTTTTGCCATATCTGCCACAAGGTGCGGTCATCACGGGATTTTCTATTTTTCGTGCCGCCCGGGTACCGGAACTAGCTCTTTCGAAACCACAGGGATGATTCCTGAGCCCCCGACGGCACCTTAATTTGCGCTGCGACGGAGCCTTGTACCGCAGCCATCATACGGGTTCTCACGTAATGACTGGACCACAGTAGCTCAGCGTTGCTGCCATCCAACATCGTAGCCACAGCCAGTTGTTCGTTATAGCCACGCCACCGCCAATTGGCTGGGTAGCCATCCGGTAAAAACATGTCGTGGATATGGATGACGACACCCGCGGGCAGATCGGGAATCACACGATTGAACAGGATATCCACATCCGTTCCCGGCATGAGAATATGACTGGAATCAATGCTCAGCATATCGCCTGCTTTAAGTTGCTGAAACGTATCCAGCGCAACCGTTTGAAGCGTATTACGGATGCAGGCAACACCTACACCCTCCAGATCAGCTCGCGGTGCGGGATCGATGGCTGTTATAACGGTTTTCAGGCCACCGTCCCGAATGGCCTGTGCCATAAACCGGGTAGAATGGCCTGATCCCACCTCGATCACACGCGATGGCTTTAAGTGGCGTATCAGACAATAAGCTGCTGCGCCATCCAGACCGGGGAACCAGTCCTGCGCCCACCTAGGCGCAGGTGGTGGGTTCGATCCGATTGACAGCAAATCTTCGGCATAAGTATCCATGCGTGATAACAGGTCCGAGAAGTTATTGGCGGCATTCTTCATTCGGACAGAAATCGCCGAAAAAGCACCTGCGTCAGTAGATGCGGTACCCGCCGCGTAGCGGTATGGAATAAAGAACCCTTGTGGGGAAATGCCAGCAAGGGTCAATAATCCCATAACGAACCGTCGAATGGACGAGCGCATCATGATTCTCATCGTGATTTTGGCCTCACGTCCTATTCATCGTCATAGAAACCTTTGGAAACCTCAGCACCAGCTTCCTCCGCGGCCTTATTCAGTTCGGCCATGACATCAGGGGACAAGATGGTGATTTCAACCCGCCTGTTCGCTGCCCGCCCTTCAACCGTTTCATTTGACTGGATGGGTCGGCTATCACCGAACCCTTGAACGGTCATACGTTGAGGATCCATCCCGTGATCAAATAACAAATTATGAATCACAGATGTGGCACGAGCAGCGGACAGATCCCAGTTGGATTCGAATGCGCCACCATGTAGGGGAATATTGTCTGTATGTCCCGATACAATAATGTCGCCAGGTGTTTCTTTCAATATAGGCGCAAGTTTTTCAATCAAGTCCGTGAAATCGATATTCAGGCTGTTGCTGCCTGATGGAAAAGCGATGGAACTGGGGAAGCGAATGACAACGTTGCTGCCGTCACGTTCGACCGAAACACCGGATTTGTGCATCTCCCCTTCAATCGCGTCGGAGAGAACGGTCTTGAGTTCGTCAGCATCTTTCTCACCTATTTTTTGAAGCGCCGCCGCCAGTTCTTCCTCGGAAAGCACCGGCAAGGCCACTGACACAGACTGAACATCCTCTTCTTGCTGACTCGAGTCCTCTTCGCGTTTGGATATATCCACGTTCTTCGCCGCAGTACGGCGCAGCGATCCATCAATCTCCACAACCCCAGCCAGCTTGTCTTTGCGCGCGGTTCCGAGCGCATTAGACATAGAGCCTGCAATCGCCTTGTATTTAACAATATCCATTTCTGCAAATGTAAGTAGCAACACAAAGAGCGTCAGCAACAGCGACATCAAATCTGCAAATGTGGCCATCCACGCCGGTGAGCCACCGCCACCTTTCTTAGCCATGGGACTCTCCTGTAGAGCGCAGATTGCTCATCGAATGACTACTCTTCGTCTTTTGCGGGTTTTGATCCACTAGGCAAGAAGGCTGACAGAATTTCTGCGAGCGCTGTGGGGCTCGTGTTTTGCTGAATTTGAACAATGCTTTCTACGATCAGATCGTGCACACGCCTGTCAGCATCTATTTTGATCGCGAGTTTATCAGCCAATGGAATAGCCACGAGGTTAGCCATCACAGCGCCGTAAAATGTGGTCAACATGGCGATAGCCATAGCCGGGCCAATAGCAGCCGGATCATCCAGGTTGGCAAGCATCTGCACCAACCCGATCAGTGTGCCAATCATGCCCCATGCCGGGCCGGCATCACCAATACCGCGCCAGAAATTTTCACCCATTTCCTGGGTCTCAATCGTGACAATCACTTCGCGGTCAATGGTGGCACGAATAACGTCCAGATTGTGACCATCCGTACACATGCCAATCCCGCGTTGGAAAAGCTCGTTCTCAAGCTGGACGCTTTCCAGTGCCAACAGGCCACCCGTGCGTACCAAGCCGGCCATTTCGAGGGATTTGTCGTAGATGTAATTGGGGTCATTCTTGCTGTTCTTGATTGCAACACTGAAGCCAATCTTCAAACTCTGAATGAAGTCCTTCATGGGAAACTTCACAAGCGTTGCCGCCACCGTTCCGCCGAACACGATCGCCATACCGGGTGCATTGAGGAACGACCCAAGGTCGCCATCCAGCATAATCGAGATAACAATCACCACGAGGCCCGCGACGATACCAATTATTGTAGCTATATCCATGACCGGTCCATGGTTAGTAATGCGCGCAGACAAAAACAGATGTAATCAACATCTGCACTAAAGAAACACACCATACATACACGTTATATCTTATACGCAGACGCAAGTATCCTGACACCAATCTCCCACATAACGGCCTGTCTCTAAAGCCACAATTTGGTAAAAAGACTCTATTTCCGTTTATTTTGGCATGCGACGTCAGGAAAGATTTATTTCCACGCGTTTACACGCTGTTTTCTGGGCAAATTCGTCAATCCAGTCCAATAATCTGGAACGGCAATTTTCCTGACCAGTTAACTTCAAAGATATGATATCGGTGGCCGAAATAATTTTGTCGCCACACGGAAGGCACCGCATTTCAAATACCAAAATCCCATAAATGCACCCATTCTCGTATTTAACGGCGACGACGCCACCGCCATTGGCTTTTAATTCTTTTGCTTTTTCCTGCCAACTATCCAGCGTCAAATGGGGGTGACACATCTGCATCAGGGGCAGCGCCGTGAGCACTTCGTCATCGTGTAACGCTTGCGTGGTGTAGAGCAAAAACCGATCCTCAGAATGTTTTCACGACGAATGTGGAGGCTTCCCTATTCACGCTCCATGATTCAGGTCAATTTTGGAACAGATTTTTGCCCAAATCCGTAACGGGTTTCTTTTCTTTGCCAAGTGATCATGCCTATAATGGCATGTAGTTTTTATGACAATGGGCCGTCAAAACAAATGGATTTTCCGCTTAAAGACCCGCTAAAGCGGCAGTCAGGTTCTGGCCCGTCCCCCTGCGCCGCATGTACGGTACGTGACTGGGTATTTTGCAGCGTCCTGTCCGAACATGAGCTCAGCCGACTAGACGAAATGGCCACCCATCTGGATTTGAGTGCCAAGGAAACCATTTTCAACGAAGGTGATGAGGCGAAACACCTGTTCAATGTCACAGAAGGCTTGGTTAAGTTGTACAAATTGCTACCCGATGGTCGTGAACAGGTAACAGGGTTTCTTTTCGCAGGTGATTTTCTGGGCATCGCCATGAACGACACCTATGCCTATTCTGCCGAAACCACCCAACCCGTCAAAATATGCCGGTTTAAGCGTAGCGACCTTGAACAAATGTTTCGAGAGATTCCAAAACTCGAAAACCGAATGTTAAATATGGCCACCAACGAGCTTGTTCAGGCGCAGGATCAGCTTCTTTTGCTGGGCCGAAAAACCGCCAAGGAACGTTTGTGCACGTTCCTGTTGTCACTCTCCAAACGAGCAGACAAACGCGGTGACAGCCCGACCCTTGTATCGGTCCCCATGAGTAGGGAATCGATCGGCGATTATCTGGGATTAACCACAGAAACGGTCAGTCGCACGTTTTCTAAATTGAAAAAGGAAAACGTTCTATCCCTCAACAAGGGCGGCATCGTGGAACTGCACAATCTTGATGACCTTATGGGGCTAGCCGAAGATTCGACCTGATAAAGACAGCCGCCCGCTTGATAAAGCAGGCGGCTGTCTTCAAATCGATCCTACCTACATCACACCAAAATCAACCGCCGTTGCATCAAGCGCCTTACGCGCCCGGTCCACCAGCATGTCAATTTCGTCACGTGAAATAATCAGCGGCGGTGACATGACCATGACATCACGGGTCGCTCGCATGACCAACCCGTTATCGGAACAGTGGTTTTTGCATGTGGGGCCGACGCTAAGGCTGGGATCAAACAGCTCACGCGTTTCTTTGTTTTTGGCCAGCTCAATGGATGCAATCAGGCCAAGGTGGCGGACCTCGCCCACAAGGGGGTGGTCTTCCAGTTCGGCAAGGCGCTCACCCAGATAGGGCCCGGTATCGCTATGAACTTTTTCCACCAGATTCTCGCGCTTGATGATCTCAATATTGGCCAGCGCCACAGCACATGCCACCGGGTGCCCGGAATAAGTGAAACCGTGCTCAAAATCACCACCGCGACCAAGGGTTTCTTTCACATCATCGGTGGTCATAACGGCCGACAGCGGCAAGTACCCGGATGTAAGCCCCTTGGCGATCGGCATCAGGTCTGGCTTGATGTTGAAATGGTCGGATCCAAACCAGTTACCGGTACGACCAAATCCACAAATCACTTCATCAGCAATCAGCAGAATGTCGTATTTTTCACAGATACGCTGAATTTCCGGCCAGTATGTTTCAGGCGGAATAATCACAGCACCGGCACCCTGAATTGGCTCGCCAATAAAGGCCGCCACATTGTCAGCGCCCAGTTCAACGATCTTGTCTTCAACGGCCTTGGCGGCGGCCAGACCGAACTCTTCAGGGCTCATATCGCCGCCAAACACGTACCAATAGGGTGGCATCACATGCTCAAAACCCGGCAACGGTAAATCGGCCTGCCTATGCATACCCGACATGCCGCCCAGGCTGGCGGCGGCCATGGTGGTACCGTGATAGGCGTATTCACGGCTGATGAAGGTCTTCTTGTTTGGCTTGCCTTTGATATTCCAATAATGACGCACCATCCGCACGATGGTGTCATTGGCTTCCGACCCGGACGAAGCATAAAAAGCGTGATTCAAGCCTTCGGGGGTAATCTCAGCCAACACGCCTGCCAATTCGATGGGGGGCATGGTGGATGTGTTGAAGAACGTATTGTAGAATGGCAGTTGCATCATCTGCTTGTGGGCTACATCGGCCAGTTCTTTGCGGCCATAACCCACGTTCGTGCACCACAGCCCGGCCATACCATCGAGAATCTTGTTACCGTCTGAATCGGTCAAAAAGACACCATCGGCCTCGGTAATAATACGGCTGCCATTCACGGCATGATCGGCGTAATCCGTGAACGGGTGCATGTGGTGGGCTTGATCAGCCTTTACCCATTGTTCCGTTGTCCAGTTATGTGTTCGTTCCATTTGAGAATCTCCTTCGTACGCAAATTGTTGATAATAGGCCCTGTATTTTCAGGAGAGTTCTAGGGCGTATAATCAACACGCGCGCAAAGTTCATCACACCAGGTCATAGGAAGCCCCATAGAATTACAATAAGCCCACTCAATATATGCCAGCAAAGGCGCCCGCAACAACAATCCTAAAGGGGTAGGTATTCAGAACAAGTACCCAAGATTGCCGTATCCTGCTGTACGCCTCAGAAATCGTCCGCCATCAGGGTAAAACCCGGAATGCTGATGACATTACCCACCCGGAACCTTTGGCCGACTGCAGTAACACCCAACCATCCATTTCCTCGACAATAACAGCGCTCAATGGTCCTTGGGCGAGATTAATGACCACATCACACTTGGTATTGGCACATTGGTGCAGAGGCGTATTACCATGATGAATACTAAGCCGTTGGGTTTCTGTTTTTTTGACATCTTCCGGGCGGATGATTGATTCTTCATGAATAATAGTGACCGGTGCGATTTCAGACGAGGCCTGAAATATAAACCGCCAGGTGCCAATAACAGGACGTAACGTCCACCCTACAGGCGGCCTGCCCCATACACTGATGGCGGGTTCTTCACACCGTGGCAAGTCCGACGCAAACAGGTCCGCCTCCCAACCTGAATGCATGAGGTTGGGATGAACGGAGTCTGCAACATCGGGCCGCACGCCAGATACGGTCACACCCCCAACGATTTTACCGCACACAGAGAACAGAACTTCAGGAAACCGCATGCCGAGCAACCGATGCCCAGCCCAACCGGTCATGTGAATAACATCACCGGACCCGACCCGAATGATCTCATCCATCCCCATCAATTCACCATTGACGAATACAGCATCGACAAAGCCGCCAGCGTCGTCCACCACCTGCCATTCAGCCAGTGGGTATTCCCGGCCCGGCGCATAGGAATTCACCTGAACCGCGCGAGGCATTGGCAGCGACGGGGTAGCGGGTGAGGCTTCGGATGTTTTCGCTGGATCAGAAACGGATTGCGCGCCACTGAGGAATTCCTGCATTTTCGTATCGCGATATACAAATACCCCGCCCACAACAGCCGCCAGAACGATGGCAAGCGCAGCCGGGAACATCACATACCGTATCAACCACGCGATACGCTCAGCTTTGTTCGTGGCCTGTGCCATTGAAAATGCCCTCTGGTATCATATTTGGTATCGTTTCTGGCGTTAGACCGAGTGGCTATGTTGGCCCCTTAATCTTTCAACGAAGATCTTGATCAAACGGCGCAATACCTTGTCGGTTTTCTCTAACTGATCCAGGCGAGATTCCAGATCTTCCGGCTTGATGATCATCAACTGAGTTTCGCATGTGGCGCGGGCCGATGCCGTACGTGGCTTGCCATCAATCAATGACAGTTCGCCAAATATTTCCCCTCGGCCCAGCATGGCGATGCTTATCTGATTATTGCCCTCGCCACGAAATATTTCAATTCTACCCTCAACAACAAGATAAGCGGCGTCCGCCTTGTTACCTTCCTCGAAGACCCATTCTCCCTGCACGACTGCTTTCCGCGCCAGCACTTTGTCACTGGCTACATCTCCGTTCGTTCCGTCATTCGCCATATTTTTTACTCATTTCCCCGTTGGGTGCACGTTACGTTACAGCACCGAAAGCATTTGTTCCAAGTCAGCCATAAGGTCATCAGGGTTTTCGATGCCGGTGGAAACCCTGATCAGGTTTTCAGGTGTATCCGTTACATCGCTCTCGCTCGACTTGCGATGTTCCAACAGGCTCTCAACCCCACCCAGTGACGTGGCGCGTTTGAACAATCGGGCGTGGCTGGCAACCTTGATCGCTTCCGCCCGACCACCCGGCACCTGAAACGACAACATGCCGCCAAACCCGCCCTGCATCTGACGCATGGCGATTTCATGACCTGGGAAATTCTGTAACCCCGGATAATGCACGGCTTCCACATTTGGATGTGTATCCAGATAACGCGCCACGATCAGGGCATTCTCGCATTGTTTGGGTACCCGCAGAAACAGCGTCCGCATACCACGGGTCAGCAGGTACGCCTCGAACGACCCTAACACAGGTCCGGCATAGATCCGGTGCTGGCGGATACGGTCCCATAGCTCGGTCGTAGCATCAGCGGTCACCAGCACACCGGCAATCACATCAGAATGCCCGTTCAAAAACTTGGTTGCCGAATGACAGACGATATCGGCACCTAGCTCAATGGGGCGGGTTAACACAGGCGTAGCTGCGGTCGAATCAACAGCCACCACCGCGCCCGCCTCATGGGCCATTTCTGCCGCACGGGCAATGTCGGTTATGACCCAGGTGGGATTAGCCGGGGTTTCCAGCCAGACAAGTTTGGTACGACCGTGGCGCAGAATATCGCCCAGCTGTTCCAGATCACCCGTATCGAAATAATCTATATGCAGACCACGCTCGACGCCAAACACCTCCAACCAGGTGAGAACGCCATGATAAATGGTGCGCGATACAGCCACGCCATCGCCTGATTTCAAGGCATGGAACGGCGCGGTACAGGCCGCAATACCGGAGGCAAATGTCAGGGCCTCAGCACCGCCTTCAAGGGCGGCAATGACCTGTTCGGCGTGCTGTTGCGATGGGCCGTGATCACGAATATAGGACCGGCCTTGTGTTTTTTCGTAATCCTCGCCACGGGCAAAGGTTGTCGCCACGTGAATGGGCGGCACCACGGCACCGGTTTCGGCGTCTTCCAGGCCAAGGGCCTGTGCGGCCAATGTTTCGGGGGCGTTGCGGCGAATGTAGTCGTCAGTCATGTTATTCTCGGCGTGATGATTGTGGGTCAGCACAAGTATTATGTGCGGCGGGCCATATCACAAGCCGGATTACAGGCGCGTGTTAGCTTCCGCGCGTCACCAATGTTCATATCCATACCGCCGCGCGTTGCTTTTCGGATCGCCGCCACCGATAGCGGTGCGTTGGCAGCGATACTTGTGGCCAGTTCCACCACCTTGGGCATAAGTTCAGCCGGATCAAACAGATGATTGACGATGCCCCAATCCAGTGCCTGATCGCTTGAAAAGGTATCACCGGTGATCAGAATTTCCCGCGCCCGCGGCAAGCCCACCACACGGGGCAATAATTGAGTCCCGCCCACACCGGGCATGAAACCCAACCGACTTTCCGGGAAACCCAGTTTCGATCCGGGCACGGCGCAGGCAAAATCACAGGCCAGCAACAGCTCTAACCCGCCGCCCATAGCCGCACCGTTTATGGCCGCAATGGTGGGGATGGGACTGTTCATAATACCATAGGACATGGCTTCGAAAATGCGGTGCTGGTGTTCCCAGTCACCTTCCGACATGCCGTTGCGTTCCTTGAGATCAGCCCCGGCACAGAACGCCCGCTCGCCCGCTCCGGTCAGGATAATACAGCGCACATCCGAAGGCTCGGTATCCAGATGTGCCCAGACGTCACGCAGTTCTTCGGCCATACGGGTGTTGAGTGAATTGGCCTGATCCGGACGGTTAAGGCGAACCACCATCACATGACCGGGAAATTGTTCTATCTCGATATGATCGAAAACTGATTCAAGCATGCTGACTGTCTTTCAAGGTATTTAACGTTATGCACCGCAATAGTCATCAGCCATTAGAACACGCATATTCGCATGAGCAAACCCCGCCACGATGGTTCGGGCGGGGTTGCCATATTGGCATTGAAGCCACGCGCCAACGATGAGCCGGCGCTCTATAATGAACGCTTAAGCGTTCAGGTATAACAGAATATTCGATTTTGAAGGTCCCGGTTTTTGTTCAACGGGACCGTGGTTGGTGAGGCGGCTTCATAGAAATTCCTATCCTCCCTAATGGTCATTTCCAAGTGGGGACACTTGAAGAAGTAGACAAATAGACTGTACACCAAAACGTTCAAAAAATCAAGAATTTGCCACAGGCATTTGCCAAAAATATGATTGTAAAATGGTCGCGCTGGTGGACTACTACGCATAAGGGAGAATCATATAACCATGTCAGTTTATCTCATTCGTCACGGCCAATCTGAATTCAATGTGGGCAGCCCCCACGCGGTGGATCCATTAATCTTCGATGCACCACTGACCGATCTTGGCAAGGCACAGGCCAATCAGGCCGGCCGGGAAATGGGTAGCATCGGGGTTCAGCAGATCATCGTCTCGCCCCTAACCCGCGCCATTCAAACCGCCATGCATATATTCGGCGAAGATGCCCCGATCACTGTTGATGCCACGCCGCGAGAATGGCTGACGTGTAGTTGTGATGTAGGGCGCCACCCGGAACATCTGGCGCGGGAGTTCCCCATGCTTGATTTCGGCCACCTGGACGATCACTGGTGGCATAAAGGCCCCGTCAATGAACACGATATCCCGATCGAGCCTGAAGATGTTTATCATGACCGGGTACGGGCTTTCGATCAGACCCTGCAAGAGGTGGATGCGCGCCCTATTGCAGTGGTCGCACACGGCTACTTCCTGCGCGAGCTTAGTGGCAACAGCTACGCCAACTGCGAGATATTCTCTTATACGCCGGGCAACGTATTTATTGGGCCGGAATAGGACCATGACCAAACCCATTAAGACCGAGCTGGGTTACCTGATCCCCACCAGGGAAAAACCCATATACGTCGCTTCCGAAGCGGGCGCGGGCGCACAACTGGATATATCCGCCAAATTCAAACCCCATCCCGTCACCATCCATGACGCGAGGGATATCAACCCGGCCCCCACACTGGACCGGGAAGGTTTTGCCCTGCTCGACCACGACTCCGCCGTGACGGATTTTTACGATGATGCGCAGGTTCGTGATGTGTATGAGCAAGAGGCCGCTGATCTGGTAAAACAGGTATCCGGTGCCAGCCACGTTGTGGTGTTTGATAACACGCGCCGGTCCGATGCCCAGTCCATTCGCGGCGAGCGGAATACGCGAGAGCCCTCCACCGTCATTCACAACGACTACACCGACGCCTCAGCCCGGCAGCGCCTGCGTGATATTCTGCCCAGCGGTGAAGCCGAAGATCGTTTACAACACCGCTTCGCCATCATTAACGTCTGGCGATCTATTGCCGGGCCGGTTCTGACCACGCCCATGGCCCTGTGCGCGGCCACCAGTTTTCGTGAGCGCGATCTGATCGCCGGTGAGCGCCGGGCCAAAGACAGAATTGGTGAATTACAATTGGTCACCCACAACCCGGACCATCAGTGGTATTGGTATTCAGCCATGACGGCCGATGAAGCCATGCTGATCAAAACATATGATTCAGCAACCGATGGCCGCGCCCGACGTTCCATTCATACGGCGTTCGTCAACCCGCGCGCACCAGCGGGCTCACCACCCCGCGAGAGCATGGAAACCCGTACCCTCGCTTTCTTTGATGACGGTAGCTAGTATCAGCAACTCAGTTCTCAGAACGCGTATTCTTTGGAGACACCATGAGCACCGACGACCGCACACCGCTCCGCGAACAGTTCCTGATAGACCACGGTTGGGGCGCGGCTGACGTTGAGGCATTGCCCGCCGATGCGTCATTTCGTCGGTATTTCCGATTAACAGACGGCGACCGTCGCGCGCTTTTGATGGACTCGCCGCCGGATAAAGAAGACATCCGCCCTTACGCCAAAATTGATAAGCACTTGATCGGCTTAGGCCTTTCCGCGCCGCGCATAGAGGCGCTGGACGAGAGGGGCGGCTTTGCGGTGATCGAGGACTTCGGCAACGATACGTTCAACCGGCTTATCGCCAACGGTGTGGACGAACAACCCTTGTACGCGCTCGCCGTGGATACGTTAGCAACCCTGCACAAACACCCGGACGCGGCCAACGTTCAAATCCCGGCCTATGACTTGGAACTGTTGATGCGGGAAGTGGTGGAATTTACCGACTGGTACTACCCGGCCCGCTTTGGCGCCCCTATTGAGGATAACGCCCGCGCACAGTTCGTGACCGCGTGGGAAACAGTGATCGGCAACCTGCCTGACGCACCACAAACGCTGGTTCTCAGGGACTTCCATGTGGACAACCTCATGCGCTTAGGCAACCGGGATGGTGTGACCGCCTGTGGTATTCTGGATTTCCAGGATGCGGTGCTGGGCCATGCGGCCTATGATCTGGTGTCGCTGCTGGAAGACGCCCGGCGCGATATTTCGGACCACATGGCCGTCACCATGCGCGCCCGCTACCAAGACCAGATGCCCCATCTTTCAAACACAGATTTCGACGCCTGGTATGCGGTGCTCGGTGCCCAGCGCCACACCAAAGTGGCCGGACGGTTCGCCCGTATCTTGCTGCGCGATGGCAACCCGTCGTACCTCAAACACATCCCCCGCGTCATGCGACTGCTGGTCCGCCAGTTGAACGACCCGGCGCTGGCCCCGGTCAAAGACTGGTTTGATGCGCACCTGCCTGACCCGCTTGGTCCCCTGCCAGACTCTCTGACGGATGCGCTGTAACAAAGCGAAAGCGGATGGTGCGGGAGACCGGACTATACTAAATTGTATTAGTTCCGACTTGATCTGACACCGCACCCTTGAACGGGTGAGGGTTACCGGTTTTGATGGTGGTGCAAAACCAACCATCGAAACACAAACGAAAGGTAACCCTCATGTTACAGAGTAATCAAAAAATCATCCGACAGATTGACTGAGAAACTAACCCCCTCAACTGGATCAATTTCAACATCGTCAAACGACAGACTCATCGAACTATTGTGCATTTGTTCTCGTAAGAATTCTTCAAGAACTTCGCGCGG
>Ga0233439_10001848_pt1 | contig 25371 bp, 32 predicted proteins | sample SI_123_September_6_FD_182713 | JGI IMG/M metagenome (GOLD analysis project Ga0233439, IMG submission 182713) | Seawater microbial communities from Saanich Inlet, British Columbia, Canada - SI_123_September2016_100_MG | ecosystem: Environmental > Aquatic > Marine > Inlet | place: Canada: British... | reverse complement strand
TTTTGTTGGTAATTATAAGTGGTTAGGTAAGATTGGAAAAGAAGTTGGATTAAAAAGAAATGAACAAGAAGTATTTCACGTTGGAAACACAATGAATGTGTTAGTTAAAGTCAATGCATTAGCCATATACGGATTATTCTGGGAAAAAGAATTAGAGTTGATGGGTATAAAATGATTAAATTAATGGATATAGTAAAAGAGATTAGTGCTAATGGTAATCACCACTCCGCTGATGCTGGTGAACCAGATACAGGATTTTCACCTGCAGGACAATCAAGAGTATTGGGTATTGATAGTAGTAAACCAGAGCCTTGGTATGATAAGGGTGGATATGCACAATTAGACTTTCCTACCGCAGATGACCCATATGGTGGTAAGATGGATAAGAAAACATTACAAGTACAAGTGATTAAAAAAATTAAAAATACTGGTGAGAAATACGAGGGATTCCAAGATGCTGTAGGTAGTTGGGATAAGTATGGAGATAAAGATTATTCAATAGATGGGTATGAGTACGGAGAAATATAATGGCAACATTTCACATAGATGAGCCGAGAGAAATCGGAAAAAAGAAAGATAGGTTATCATCAAAAGAAAAGATGATGGTTAAGAACGATATGTTAGAAATGTTAGCACACGAGAATACTTGTGTTAATTGTGGTAATGTTATTAATGAAGATTTAAAAAAATGGTTTAAACAGAAATGGGTAAACATTGGTAAAAAGAAAAAGGGTGGTGGACATCCCCCTTGTGGAACAAGTGGTAAGAAGAGAGGATACGCTAAATGTGTTCCTAAATCTAAAGCCAATAATATGAGTAAGAAAGATAAGGAGAGTGCTACTCGTAGAAAACGAAGTGCACAAAACAAAGCCAATCGCGGTGGAACTGATTCCACAAGAGGTGGTGGTAAAAAACCAATTAGAGTAAAAACAAAAGTGGAGAACATAATGAGGTTAGAAGAATTAGTAGGAAAGAGACTTACAGAAGCTCAATTTGATGAGGCTGCAGGAGAAAAAGATGCGTGTTACCATAAAGTAAAATCTCGTTATGATGTCTGGCCTTCAGCATATGCAAGTGGTGCTTTAGTTAAATGTAGAAAAGTTGGTGCAAAGAATTGGGGTAATAAATCTAAAAATGAATCCGTAAATGAAGTTAAACTACACGAAATCAATATGGCCATGGAAAAGTTTACAGATAACTTACTTGATGCACTAAGCGGACAATCGGCGGATTTGCATTTTAGTATTAAACATAACAATAAAATAGAAAAAATGATGACGGATGTAATGGATGTAGACTTATACCATCAAGTTAAAGATAAAAAAGAAATGATTAAAGGTTTGAAAAAAGTAAAATCAAATGTTGCTAAAATAAAGTCATTGCACAAATCTATTTTTGATAAAGTATTATCGGATATTGATAAGACATACAAAACTTTTGAGACAACTATTCAAAAAAGAATACAAATTTCCGAATCTAAGAAAGAAAATATAAAAGAAACTAAGGTTTGGAGTTTAGATGAAAAGTGTTGGAGAGGATATGAGAAGAAAGGTAATAAAAAGATGTTTGGTAAAACATATCCCAATTGTGTAAAGAAAGAGGGTGTTCAGACTAATGTTTGGTTAGGTGAAACCGAACTCTATTACGAATCCAATACAGGTGAAACTGGTGGATACACATTTGAATTTATTGATAATAAAAAGTTACAAGAAGCAGAATATCAAGGAAGAAAAGTAAAACTTGGTAAGATTATGCAAGGTGATGTTAAAAAGTTTAAAGTATATGTTAACAACCCAAAGGGTAATGTGGTTAAGGTAAACTTTGGTCAAGGTGGAGATGCAAAGGGTGGAACTATGAGAATTAGAAAATCTAATCCATCAGCTCGTAAATCTTTTAGGGCAAGACATAATTGTGATAATCCAGGCCCAAAACATAAAGCAAGATATTGGTCTTGCCGTAAGTGGTAAAAAAATGAATAAACTTACAGAATGGTTAACTAAACCACTTATCAAAGAAATAGAACTACCAGTTAAAGTTGGTGATGTTGTCTTGATGGGTAGATTTAAGAACAAGAAGGTAGTTGTTAAGTCAATTACCTATAATGAAAAGGGTGATTTACTTATCAATAAAAGACCTGCGTTAAAATTTAGACTTGCAAAACAAGATGGTAAAAAATTATTACCGATAAAAACTACCGATAAAGGTTCTACCAACCCAGACCCCGACATGCGAGGTGCAGAGTTTAAAGGTATTAGAGCTAATAAAAAAGAAAATGTAAACGAGAATAAAAAAGAATTTGTAATTTGGGGCATCCCACCAAAAAAGAGTTCAGAAGAAATATTATATACAAAAGCTAAATCTAACTCTGAAGCTAAAAAGGTATTAAAAATTTTAGTATCAAAACACGGAGTTAAAAAAGGTAGAATACAAGTTTTAGATTTAGAACAAGACCCATCAAAGTTTTGGAAATCTGATAATATATTTGAGGGAACGTCAAAGATTAAAAAAGTAATAGGTATTTATGGTGGAAGATTTCAACCATATGGTCCACATCATCACAAAACATTTAAATGGTTACAATCTAAAGTTGATGATGCATATATCACTACATCTGATATAAAGAAACCACCAAGACACCCAATGAACTTTCAAGAGAAAGCAAGACATATGGCAAAGATGGGTGTACCAAAAAATAAAATTAGAAAAGAAAAAATACCTTTAGTTTCAAAAGAGTTACTTAAAAAGTTTGACCCAAAAACTACCGCAGTTGTTTATATCTTTGGAGCAAAAGATGCTGGTAGATTAAGTGGTGGTAAGAAGAAAGATGGTTCACCAGGTTACTTCCAAGATTATAAAAAGAATATACGAAACATAAAAGGTCACGAAGAACACGGATACTTTTTAGTTGCACCGCATGTAAGTATGAAAGTTGGTAGTAACGAAGTATCAGGTACTACTATGAGAAATATATTAGGTTCACCTAAGATTAAAGATGAGGATAGACCTAAAGTATTTAAAAAGTTATTTGGATACTACGATAAGGGTTTATATAATATGATGACTAACAAATTCAAAAAGTTATTTGAGTTTTATAATCAATCATCAGTAAAAAATATATTAAAAGAAGTAAGTGCATTGGGAAATCATTTTGATGCAAAGATTTTTGATGATGAGGGATTGTATGATTTCTTTAATTCATTTTCGGATTATAAACGAGTATCCCCTAAACACGCAGAAATAATGGGGTGGGAAGTACTTAATGATATCATTGGTAAGAATGCAAAAGACCCTGGTTTTGATTTTAGTACATCTACTATAGATAGAGTATCCACCACTACATATGGTAGAACAATAAATCAAGATACATCTAATACGGATAGTGTAGCTAATCCATTTCCTAAATATAAAAAACATATGAAAAAAATTGTTGATAAGATGGGGTGGGAAATTGTAAAGTTCTTTGGTGATAATAAACATAATAAGATGGCAGATTCACCAACACATGATATGGGAACTGCAACGGCAGGTAAGGGTAATTCGCCTAAACCAGCACCTACTAAAAAATTAAAAGATTTTCACGAAATAATTGATATAACAGAATACACAAAGGAGTTATTACTTATGGGAGGAGCATATGGACATATGGCACATCCGTTTGATGATAATAATCTTACATTTTCAGACTTGAAACAGATAGTTATTAATGGTATAGGGGGAAAGTTAGATAGAGAAGATGGGGTTACAGAAAAACTTGATGGGCAGAATTTAATGGTAAGTTGGATTGATGGGAAGTTAAGGGCAGCTCGTAATAAAGGACATATAAAAAACTTTGGTAAAACTGCACCAACCACAAGTGGAATAAAATCTATGTTTAGTGGTAGAGGTGAGATTGAAAAAGCTTTTGTAGGTGCCATGACAGATTTAGAAAAATCTATTGGTAGTTTGAGTGATAAACAAAAAGATAAAGTATTCGGTAATGGTAAAAAATGGATGAATTTAGAGGTTATGTATCCCGCAACTGCAAATGTAATAGATTACGATGTTGCAGAAATTGTATTTCACGGAACATTAGAATATGATGAAAGTGGAAAACCAATTGGACAACCAAAAGATAGTGCTAGAATGTTAGCAGGTATGATTAAACAAATGAATCAACATATACAAAAGATGTTTAAGATTGGGAAACCAAACTTTTTGACTGTACCCAAACATCAAGACTTTAATAAATTGAAGAGTAAGTATTTAGGACAATTAAAAAAACTACAATCTCAATATGGGTTAAAAGATAAAGATACATTGGGTGAATACCACGAGGCATATTGGAGAGAGTATATTTTTAACGCATCAAAACAATTTAAGGTTAATTTAAAACCAAATCAGTTTATTAAGTTAGTAAGAAGATGGGCATTTTTTGATAAGAGTTATAAGATAGCAGAAATTAAAAAAGATTATAAAGACAATCCTAAATTTATGGATTGGATATTATCAACAGATAAACAAGACCATAAGAAAATTTTTAAGGATAATATTAAACCATTCGAAGTATTATTCTTTTCAGTTGGTGCAGAGATATTAAAAAATATTCAAGGATATATTGCTGTATCACCTAAGAAATCAGTACAGAAGATTCGTAAAGAAATGTTAAGTGCATTAAAGGATTTACAGAGTGGCGGTAACGTAGAAAAGTTAAAGAAGTTAAAAATACAAATTGAGAAACTACAAGCAATTGGTGGGTTGGATTCAGTTGTACCAAGTGAGGGTATAGTGTTTAAGTATAAAGGAAACATATATAAGTTCACAGGTGCATTTGCTCCAATCAATCAGATACTTGGTAGTATAAAATTTGGATAGGAGTTATAATGGCAAATTATAGTAAAGATATGGATAGACAAAACAAAGCCTTAAAGGATTTGATGTCTGGTAAAGAATATGAAAAAGATTATGTACAAGTAGGATATGATGGTAAGGCTCAAAAAAATAAAGGTGGAGAAACCAGAAAATCAGAATTAAGTGATATTATGGCAGAAATTAGAATGCCTTGGTTTTGTCCCGAGTGTAAGAAAGCAATGAAGAAAAAACTTGACGATAAGTTTTGGAGAACTAAAGGACATTGTTTTGATTGTCAGATTGAGTTTGAAAATAAACTACGATTATCGGGGAAGTTTGAGCATTATGCACGAACACTTGAATTGGAGAATAGAAAATCATATGTAAGAGATATGAAACAATCACTTGTAGAATATGAACAGACTGAGGGTAAAGCAGAGTTTTTTAATTCAGTTGGAGTTCAAGATGTTGAACTCGAAAGTGAAAAATGGGACATGGGTAAAGAGAAATTTGGTGCCATAGTTCAAGATGCAAAAGATTATATAGATAAATTAGAGGAGGCTATAGATGAGGAATCAAAGGAGATTGCTGCTGCCAGAAAATCTAATAATTGAAATAATGGGTATGGTTGCTCAGTTGGGTAATGTTGCTGCAGATTATCATAAAAAGATTAATAGTGATGATACAGAAAATGTAACAAAAGTGTACCAACGCATTATAGAAAGACTTATGGATTTGACTGAGTATGATGAATCTCAGCAAATATCATTTGAACAAATGCTTTACGATAGTGGAGTTAAATTACCTGAAGGAGATAACAATGGGAATCATTGAAACGATAATGAATTTATTTTTTGGTGGAAAGAAAAAAGAAGAAATCAAAAAGTTAGATAAGGCAATAGAAGTAAAAAATGAAGAAGTAACTAAACTTGAAGAAGAAGTAGTGAAACTTGAAAAGAAGAAAAAAGTCAACAAGAAAGAAGTTGGTAACCTTAAACGAAAAGTAACTAATACTAAAAAACAAATAAAAAAAGCTAAAGAAGCATCAGATGTACAAGATGTTGATGAAGCCTTAAAATATTTGAAGAAATTTAGTAAGTAGTATATTTATATATATGAGATATTTTATATACATAGTATTTTTGTTTAGTGTTCTTCTTGGTCAAACTGAAGAAACCATAACATTGCCTAAGGCAGATGTGATTGAATGGGCAAATAGACTACAAGGGTTTGAAAAAGCCGATAGTTTATCCCAAATTGCTATATCTGATTTAGAAAGTGTAGTATTGAAGTTAGAAGAGAATGCATATATGGATTCTTTGATAATAGAAAAACGACAATTACAGATGCTGTTACTTAAAGAAACAAACGAACTTTATAAAGATAAAGTGAAACTTGTGAAACCTAAGTGGCATGAGAATAAGTGGTTATGGTTTGTATATGGTGTAAGTGCTACGGCAGTTTCAGTTAACCTTGCAGGACAGATAACAAAATAATGGCCGAACAATTAAAAGATGTGATTAAACAGGAGTACATTAAGTGTGCACAAGACCCTGTCTATTTTTTGATGAAGTATTGTATGATACAACATCCAATCAAAGGGAAAATTCCATTTGCATTGTATGATTTTCAACAAAAAACAGTCAAGCAGTTTGTGGATAATAGGTTTAACGTAATTTTAAAAGCTCGTCAGTTAGGTATCAGTACATTAACTGCTGGATACTCTTTGTGGATGATGACATTTTTTCAAGATAAGAATATATTAGTGATTGCAACTAAACAAGATACTGCTAAAAACCTTGTCACGAAGGTTCGTGTTATGCATGCAAACTTACCTACATGGTTGAAACAAAGATGTACTGAGGATAACAAATTGAACCTTAGATACACCAATGGTTCACAGATAAAGGCAAGTGCAAGTGGACCAGAAGCAGCTCGTTCCGAAGCTCTATCATTATTGATATTGGACGAGGCAGCATTTATCGATAAGATAGATGATATATGGACTGCATCACAACAAACATTGACAACTGGTGGTAGTTGTATTGCTCTTTCTACACCAAATGGTGTTGGTAATTGGTTTCATAGAACGTGGGTAGATGCAGAAGAAGGTAGGGGAGTGTTTAGTGATATCAAACTTCATTGGAGTGTACATCCAGATAGACATCAAGAATGGAGAGATGAACAAGATACCTTATTAGGAATACAAGGTGCAGCACAAGAGTGTGATTGTGATTTTATTACTTCAGGTACTTCAGTAATTGATGGTGTATTGTTGGAGAATATGAAAAAAAATGTATGTCAAGACCCCGTTGAAAAAAGAGGAATGGATGGTAACTTGTGGATATGGCAACCACCAAACTATACGAGAGATTATATCGTATGTGCTGATGTTGGTAGAGGTGATGGAAAAGATTATAGTGCGTTCCATGTCATTGATGTGGAGAGTGTAGAACAAGTTGCTGAATATAAAGGTAGGTTAAGTACAAAAGATTTTGGTAATATGTTAGTGAGTATTTCAACAGAATATAATGATGCTTTACTAATTATAGAAAACAATAACATTGGTTGGGCAACAATCCAACAAGTAATAGATAGGGATTATGATAATCTATTCTATACAAGTAAAGATTTAAAATATATCGATATTGCACATCAAATGACAAATCGATTTAGGAGTGAAGAAAAGAATATGGTGGCTGGATTTAGTACCACTATGAGAACTCGACCTTTGATTATTGCAAAGTTAGAGGAATATTTTAGGAATGAAGAAGTACAAGTTCGTTCAAACAGATTGATAGATGAATTGTTTACATTTATTTATCACAATAACCGAGCAGAAGCTATGTCAGGATATAATGATGACTTAGTAATGTCTTTTGCTATAGGTTTATGGGTTCGTGATACAGCATTAAGATTACGACAAGAAGGCGTAGAATTAACTAAGAAATCCCTTAATCGTATGTTAGATACGGATGGGCTTTATACACCCAACGAAAATAAAAATGATAGTTGGGAAATGGAAATTGGTAACAAAGAGAAGGAGTCATTAGAGTGGCTCTTATAAGCGAGGTAAAAAATGGCTGATAAAACATTATTTGGAAGATTAAGACGATTATTTAGTACGAATGTAATCGTGAGAAACGTAGGCGGTAAAAAACTAAAAGTTGCCGATACAGACCAAATACAACGACAAATGAAATCACATCTTGTAGATAGATATTCTAAAGTACATAGTGGATTACAACTAAATAATACTGGATATTCTAATTATGCACAATTACAGGCTGCAAGGACTGGATTATTTACAGAGTATGAATCTATGGAATCGGATTCAATCATATCATCTGCACTGGATATCTATTCAGACGAATCAACAATGAAAAATCCATATGGAGAAGTGTTGGAAGTTCAGAGTGATGATGAAAACATTAAAGAAATTCTACATAATCTATTCTATGATATAATGAATATTGAATTTAACTTATGGCCTTGGGTTAGAAACCTAACTAAGTATGGTGATTTCTTTTTATATTTAGATGTACAAGATAAGTACGGAATTACAAATGTTGTTCCATTATCCCCATATGAATTGATACGTTCAGAAGGCGAAGACCCAGAGAATCCATATTATACTAAATTTTATTTAGAAGCAATGGAAGCTGCACATCCATATTTTGCAAAAAAATCAAACGGAACAAGAATAGAATTTGAAAACTTTCAAGTTGCTCACTTTAGATTAGCTAATGATAGTAATCTATTACCATATGGTAAATCAATGTTAGAAGGAGCTCGTAAGACTTGGAAACAGATTACATTGATGGAAGATGCTATGTTAATTCATAGAATTATGAGAGCACCTGAAAAGAGAGTTTTCAAAATTGATATAGGTAACATTCCACCAAATGAAGTGGATAACTATATGCAAAAGATAGTCAATAAGATGAAGAAAACACCATTTATTGATGAGAATACTGGTGATTATAATTTAAAATTTAATATACAAAATTTAACCGAGGATTTCTTCTTACCCGTGCGGGGTGGAGATAGTGGAACACAGATAGAATCCACACCTGGGATGACATATGAAACAACCGAAGATATTGAATATCTAAAGAATCGTATGTTAGCAGCATTACACGTACCAAAAGCATTTCTTGGATATGAGGAATCACTTGGAAGTAAAGCAACATTGGCTGCAGAAGATGTAAGGTTTGCAAGAACGATTGAAAGAATACAAAGAATCGTAGTTAGTGAATTAACAAAGATTGCGGTTGTACATTTATATTCACAAGGATATACAGATGCACAATTGGTAAACTTTGAGTTGAATTTAACCAACCCATCTACAATATATGAACAAGAAAAGATAGAACTATGGAGTAACAAAGTTAATCTTGCTCGTGATATGAAAGATAACGCGTTATTACCAAGTGATTGGGTTTATAAAAATGTATTTAATTTCTCAGATGACCAAATAAAAGGCCTTGAAAAAGGATTGGTTCAAGACCAAAAAGAGAAGTTCAGATACTCACAAATTGAAAATGAAGGTAATGACCCACAAGAAAGTGGGGAATCAGTTGGTACACCAAGTGATATGGCAACTGCTGCACCAGATGAGGGTGGGGATAATGAAACTCCTGCAGGTTCAGTCTGGGACCAAGAAGAAGTTGCTGATGGCGTGGGTAGACCAAAAGAAGTTCCAAGTTACGGAAAAGATGGGAGTGCTCGTGATAGAGACCCAATTGGTAAACATGGTAAACGTATGGCTTTAGCTCATTATGATGCCCTAAAAAAATCATTTGGGGATAAAGATAAGGAATTACTTAGGGAAACCACCGAAAGTGAAGAATTAAATAAAGAATATAAAGAATTTACGGATAAGAAATAACGAATTATTTGAAGTTTTTATATTTATATATGGTACGAATATTTAACAATGGAGTGTATTGATGTCAAGCAATAGAAAGCATAATAAAATAAAAAATACAGGTCTTTTATTCGAACTTTTAACGAGGCAGATAACTGTCGACGTATTAAATAGTTCAGATGATTCATCTGCAATAAAAATTCTTAAAGAGTTTTTCAGCCCAAAAACAGAATTGGGTAAAGAATATGAACTTTATAAGATACTTTTAGAAAAGAAGTATTCTAAAAGTGAGCAAGCTAATATATTAATAGAAGCTGTAACTAAAAATCGAAGAAAATTATCTAATCGTAGATTAAAAAATGAGAAGTATAATCTAATTAAAACGATTAAAGAAAATTATTCAGTAGTTGATTTTTTCAACACAAAAATACCGAATTATAAAATCTTGGCATCCATTTATAATGTATTTGAATCGGAATCGGCTAAACTCGATATTACACCAGTTGAGGAAACTGATAGTAAAGTAACTATCATTGAGACAGTATGTACTACTCCAACAAAAAAATCTATTAAGAAACATCTTATGGAATCCCAAGAAGAAGATTTACGTTTACTTACTTATCAATTATTAGTTGATAAATTTAACAAAAAATACAGCACTCTAAATGAACATCAAAAGAATCTATTGAGAGAATACATAAACAACCTTTCCAATACTAATTCATTAAGGGAGTTCATTGATACTGAAGTTATAAAAGTTAAGAGAATCTTAAAAGCTCACTTAAATAAAGTGAATGATAAGATAACTAAAATAAAACTAAATGAAGCAATAACACATACAGAAACTTCTACTACTGGTAAGTTTGTAAAAGATTCGCATGTAGTTTCATTGATGAGGTATTACGAACTTATTAAGGAGTTAGATAATGTCCACAAAATTAAATAGAAAAACATTAAGAGAACTTCTTCGTACATTAATTATGAAAGAGTTGGAAGAAGCATCTACGACTGTAACTGCAGGTGGTTCAACTGGTAATGGTATTCACTATGATATACCATCTGCCTTTGATAAAAAGACTAAATCAGGCCACAAAGACCCAGAAGAAGCAGGATATAAAAAAGTAACTGAAGGTCTAACTGAAGGTCAAAAAAGAGATTATCATAATGCATACATAAAGTATTATAGAGCATATCAAGCTTTTGCAGGAGAAACTATGGACTTAGGTAAAACTATTTCTAAATTTAGTGGCGATAAAACAGATGAAAAACTTATTATAAAGAATTTTAAAAAATATGTCATTCCCTTTGCTGGTTTAATGAATAGTTGGGATAAAGGACAACAAAAGAATCCAGGGTTAAATGAAGGTCATTATACACAATATCGTAATGATAATACTTTAACGGCTAAACAAAAAATTGGTATATCAATGAGAGAGGTTAGGGATAAACTAACTGAATTAAGTAAACTTATTGATATGAATGTTAAATTAAAAAATGAGTTAAGTGTAGATTCAAAGTCATATTGGAAGAACACACACAAAGCAATGAGTAAAATTTCAGAGAGATTAGTCAAACTCGCTAACAAAGTAGGGAAACTACAATGAAACAAAACGACAAATATTTAAAAGAATCAATAGATGTACTGAATAGAGAATTTGGTTCACCATTAGTTACTCTTGAAGATACAATGAAAGCTCACAAATTAAAAAAAGAAGGTGGGCCAGGAAGTGGACGACCAACCAAAGATGGTTCAGCAAAAGATATCGAAAAGAAAGCTATGAAAGCTGCTGATGATGCAAACGCTAAAATGGACAGAGATGAAAAAGAAATGGAACGAAAAGCTAAAGAACAGGCGTTCAAAGATATGGAAAACGAATCTATAACAGAAGGCCCAGATGATGTAAGGTTTGCAAGAAATGTATTAGCAAAGATTGCTAAAACGGAAACAAAATTTAGAAAGCAAATGTATGAATTAGAACAAGCATTTCTACAAGACCCACGTGATGAAAATAAAAAATTGGCTAAAGAAATAAAGAGGTCATATAAAAGTGGGGTAACCAAGTTTATGAGAGATTCGATAGACATGATTAAAAGGATGAAATAAGATGAGAAGTTTAATTGTAGATTATATACCATTTGAGATATCAACAACCCAAATTAATGAATCCATTAAGGAGAATGATGGTAAGTTGGTAGTTAAAGGTGTTTTACAGAGAGCAGATGCAAAGAATCAAAATGGGAGAGTATATCCAATGGAGATTCTAACAAGAGAAGCACAGAATTATAATGATGGATTTATTAAACAGAAAAGAGCATTGGGTGAGTTAGACCATCCAGATTCATCAGTAGTGAATTTACAGAATGTATCACACAATATTACTGAAATGCATTTTGAGGGTGATAGTTTATTGGGGACAGTAGAAATTTTAACTACACCGAGTGGAAATATTTTAAGAGAATTATTTAAGAATGGTATTAAGTTAGGTATCAGTTCTCGTGGAATGGGGTCAGTTGAGACGGTACAAGAAGCAGATGGTAAATCACCAGTAATGAAAGTTGGACAAGACTTTGAATTGATTGCATTTGATTTCGTATCAAACCCATCAACACATGGTGCGTTTTTACATCCAGTCAATGAGGGTGTATCACAACCACTAACACAAGGTAGAACTTGTGGTACTTATTGTAAAGCAGAAGATATCATTAATAAGATTATAAGAGGAGAGTAAGATGCCTGGATTAGAAGAAATGCCAATACCAAATAATGGTAAAATAACACCACCAACTCATACGGAATTAGCAGATGGTGCAGATGCGGTAACACCACAGACTGGTAAAAAGGGATTGGATACATTTGCAATACCAGATACTGGTAAAGCTAATACAACATTTGGAGATGGAACTGCAGGTTCTAATCCAAATCCAATTGGCGGCTAATGCCTTCCAAATCAAAAGCCCAACAAAAATTTATGGGGATAGTTCACGCGTTTAATAAGGGTGAACTAAAAGGTTCAGAGGTTAGTAAACAAGTAAAAAAAATTATTAAAACAGTACGGAGGAGTAATTATTATGAAAATAACTAAATTACAATTACGAGAAATGATTAGAGAAGAAATTCAGAAGTTGAATGAAAGTTCATTGGACTATGAACAGGATTTCAAATGGGCTAATGAAAACGAATTAAAAGTAATTTCTAAACTTATTTGGATGAATCCACAAGGTATAGCTGGTGTTATTAAAATGGGAAAGAAAAAACCAGCAGAATTTAAAAAATTAATAAAACAAATGGCTAAAAAGGGATTGGGTGAATCTATAAATGAAGCAGTTCGTGTTCTGGCTATAAAAGAGGGTGTAAAAACATCCAAAGCTTTTAATAATTTTCAGAAATCTCGTAGTAGTTTCTTAGAGAGATGGGGTAAACTCAAAAAACAATTAAATACTATAAAAACAGAATCCCCAAATAATGAATATTTGAGGTTAGAAAAACAATTATATAAATTTGAAACTGCATTCATAGAACACTCGGCTAAGATTATGAGTTCTGTTTCAAAGATATCCAAGAGTAATCTAACCGAATCCGTAAATGAAGCAAAATATAAAGGATATGATTGGAAAAGACAAAATCGTAAAGATGGCCATCCACTTATCGTACCTGCATTACAAAAAACTTTTGCAAATATGAAAGACTTAAAAAAATATATTGATAAACATGGAACAATGGAATCCGTAAATGAAGTAAAACTTACAGAAGATTACAAAAACTCTGAATGGGAAGTATATGTTGCTGATGAAAAAGGTAAAGAAAAAATAATGAAAGTAGCTAAATCTAAAAGAGCTGGAGTTATTCTCTATAATAAATTAATTAATTCAGATAAATATCACGAAGTTGGAATGAGAGTAGTTAAAGAATCCGTAAATGAAGGTGGAATGGGTATTTTAGATAAAGACCAAACAGATGTATTACATGGCATAGTAATGAAAAATAAATCTAAAAATTCAAAAGTTATTCTTAGTATTGTGATAAAAGATAAAATGTTTAAAGGTGTGGATAAAAAAGAATTATTAGGATATATTGAAGGTGCTAAACAATTTGTTAAATATATGAAAAGTGAATCCGTAAATGAAGGAAACTTAAAATATGTAATTCAATATAAGAAGGATAAAAATAGATATTTAAGTAATAAATCCAGAGATGTTAAAAAAGTAAAAGACGCATTACAATTTAAATCTGAAAAGGACGCAAAAAATCAATTAAATGGATTGGATTGGCAATTCAGAGGAAATTATAAGATTGTTAAGTTAAAAGAATCCGTAAATGAAAAAATTTCAAAAGATGAATGGTCAGAATATCCTAAATACGCAAGAAAATTAAAACCATATATGCAAAAACTTCTTAAAGTACCATTGAAGGTTAGAGTTATAAAACAGGCTAATCACAATCCCTGGATAGAAGTAAGAGTAGCAAGATTTGGAAAAGATGTAATACCAAATGATTTTAGATTGAAAGCTGCTAAAGTTATTGGTGCAACTTCTATAAAGGATAAGAGTAATGTAAATTATGGTAATATTAGGTCTAACTCAGTTTCAATGAAACACGACCAATGGGTAAAATTATTAGGGAGAAAAGTATAATGGATTTTAAAAAAGAATTTAATAGAATTGGCGGGAGTTCAAGATGATTAAATTAAAACAATTATTAGAATTAAAATATATTGACCAGGAAGATGCTGGTAAAGCTATAAATTATGCACTTGAAGAACTTGAGGGTTCATTGAAAAAAATTAGAAACCCAGAAAAGTGGGCAGAAAAATATCATCGGAGTCTACCAGGAGTAATTGAGATGGTAGAAAGATTAACTAAAATTTTTGGGAGAATGAAATGAGTAACATGAAAGAAACTTTTAAACGAATCGGTGGTGGTAAAATAAACACTCCGTTAAACGAAATCAGTACGGGTTGGAAAAAATACAAAGTCTATGATATTAGTGATAAGTTGTGGAAAGAAATGAAATATGATTTAAGAGACCAGCTTGATGAATTGGTAAAGATTGGTGCAGATTATGGTGTATTTCAAAATGCCCAAGGTACTGCTAAGATTTTAAAACAAATTAAACGATTGATGCATAAGCTATAATGTTAAAATTAAAAGAGATTCTAACAGAAAAGAAAGAACTTGGTGGAGCTCTTATTAATAAAATAGAGCAACTTACTGATAGAAATGCCCATACAGAAGCTAGAATGACTTTAGCAAAAGAAGTAGATAAAAATTTATTGAAAGCGTATGAAGGACTTAATATAGTTCAAGATTATTTAAGACGAGCAAATGAAACAAATATTGCCCGAGATGCATTAGACAAAAAACTATTCGCATTTGCTAAAAAGAAATTTAGTGATTATGATGCAATCAATGGAGCATTTTAATGATAAAATTAACGGAATTAATAAAGGAAGAGTGTTCTTGTGATGAAGATTGTTGTTCAGCAAAGTTGAATGAAAATATGGAAATGGGTAAAGTATTTACTGGTGGTGGTTTTGCATTTAAAAAAGAAGAATTTAAAAATGAAAGTCTTTACAATGTATCTCAAGATATGAAAGATGGAAAGTTTGACCCAAAGAATCCACAAGTAGTTATTCAAGGATATGGTGTAACAAATTTAAAGACACTACAAGATAGTTTATCACGAAAGTTTATAGATTTAGCTAAAAAAGCTAAAAAGGGTGATGTTGAAAATATCGAATACATACTGAAACGAAATGGGGTTCTTATGGGATTTGTTGATGCATTAGTTAATGCAAACAAAGAATTATCATCATCAACGATGAAAAGAAAAATTACTATGTACAAGAGGAAACGATAATGAAACACGATACAATCCGTAATATAAATACAAAGTGGAAAGATTGGAGATTACGCGAAGATGATGTAGATACTCTCGATGAATTAGTACAAGTATTAGTAGAGTTAGATGGATATACAGACCCTAAACCAAAGGGAAAGTTTAATCCAGCAATGATGAAGTATTCTAATACAGAAGCTAAAAGCTTTGCAGAAGATGATGTAAAGAAGATGGGAACAGAATTAAATAAAGCTTCACAGAAATCAATCAGTATAATGTTAGGTAGTGTTAAGGATGGTAAGTATGATGCAATGGATATGATTCGTGCAATTAAATCCGGCGGTAAGAAAGCTGGTGATGTAAGTGCAGGAGTACCTGAAATGTTGAATGTTTTGTGGAGTAAAGTAGAAAAAAGATTTCGTAAATATTTAGGTGGTAAAAAGCGAAGATAGTGATATTTATTACCGACAAAGGAGAATGTAATGGCCAAATTAAAAGATATATTAAATGAAAGTTTCTCACTCGTGGGTGGAGTAGTTTCCATACCCGCAATAGGTGGTGGAACACATACAGGGTTAAGTGATATTGTAGAAGATATCTATGGGAGTTCTGAAAAGGTTTCCGCTAAACAAGTACAAGAATCTATGACACAATTCACAGAATATGGTAAAGTATTTAGTAATCCAAATAATTTAAAAGAGATTGCTGAAAAGCTTTCCGAAATTGCAACTAATGCAAAATCATATACACTAAGTGAAACGGATGATTGGTTTGATAAAGTTACGGTCAATCGTAATATGAAAGAGTTAACTAATTTATCAAAATCATTTGGTAAGATTGCAAAAGAATCCAATTCCCTACAACAACGAATGGGTGGATTGTATGAAGATATGGGACACGTTCTTGGTAGATACTTTGAATTAGATGGTGGAGACGAAGACCACGAAGCAGGACATGAAGAAGAACCACAAGCAGACCAAGAAGATGCTATGATTAAAAGAGGTTTAAAAAATATAAAAGGTGCTGATATAAAAGAGGGCGATTATGATGTGTTCTTTCAAGCAGCAATGAAAAAATTTGGAATTAGTTCACCAGATGAATTAGATGATGATAAGAAAAAAGCGTTTTTTAATTATGTGGACAAAAATTACAAAGCAGATAATGAAACAGATTAACAAGTAGAGGTTATATTGATAAAAGTAGAAGTCCGAAAAGGACAACCGATAGAAAAAGCAATTGCTATCTTTAAGAAAAAAGTAAAGCAAAGTGGGTTGATGATAGAATTGAGAGACCGTTCATTCTATAGTAAGAAATCCGATATTCTTAGAGAGAGAAAGAAAAAAGCTATTTTAAGAAACAAGTATAAAGTATTAAAAGAAAAAGAAACTGAATAATACACACTTTATGTGCATATTTTTTAGTTTCTGTATATTTATATAAAACTAAATACACTTTCGTATTATTCAATACAACATAAAGTGTACCCTGATTAAAACTAATCATATTATTGTTCCTAATAACAATACTGAAATCCAATTATGGAGAAACAAAATGGATGATTTACTAAAAGAAGCCATTGCCGACGCAAAAGCAGTTAGAGAAACTGCATTAGCAAACGCTAAAATGGCACTTGAAGAAGCATTCACACCACAACTTAAATCAATGTTGTCGAAGAAAATTCAACACGAAATCGAAGATGATGAATCTGAAGATGGAGTTGAAGAAACTTACGAAGAAGATGACGCACCAGACGGAGCTGAAGAAGCCCCTGCTGATGACCAACATGCTGATGAAGATGCTGCTGTAGAAGAAGCTGAAGTTCCTGATGATGAAGAAGCGGCTGAAGAGCCAGTTTCAACTGAAGGTGAAGAAGTAGACGATGCAGAAGAATCTGAAGATGCAGTGGAAGAATCCGAAGAAGAAGCAGATGAAGATGATTCAGTAGAAGAATCTGAAGAAGCTGAAGATGAGGACGACCTTGATTTAGAATCTATTCTTGCAGAATTAGAAGCAGACATCAAAGAAGAAGAAGATGAAGAACCAGTCGATGAGGACTTGGAAGATTCATCTGATATCGGAGAAGATGATAATGCTGTTGATGACGATTCAAATGACTCTTCCGAAACTGGCGCGCAAGCACCAGAAGGTGAGGGGGCAGATGAAGAAGCTGGAGACGAGGGTGAGGAAGAAACCGCACCTGAAGCTGAACAACATGCTGACGAAGATGCTGACGTCGATGAAGATATTGATTTAGAAGAAGTTCTTAAAGCATTATCTGAAGAGGAAGATGAAGAAGATTCGGTTGAGGAAGTGAAGAAGCTTTCGAAAGAAATTAAGGAACATAGAGATGTTGTAAAATATCTTCGTTCAAAACTAAATGAAGTTAACCTATTAAATGCGAAACTATTGTTTTCCAACAAACTTTTCCGTGCGTTTGGTCTAACCAACGAACAGAAAATGAAAGTTGTTGAAACTTTTGATAGAGCAGCAAATCTTAGAGAGATTAAACTTGTGTATTCTACACTTGCAGAATCATTCCAAGGTCGTAAAGCTCAACCTATTAAGGAATCAAAAGGTTCAAGTTCGAAAACAGTCGCTTCAACAAAACCATCTAAAGATGTAATATCTGAAGGTAGTGATTTGAAGAATCGTTTTCAAAAGTTAGCTAACATACTTTAATACTATTGGGAGACACAATAATGAGTAAAAAACTAAGTACAATAGAAAACTTGATGGATGGTTATAATCCACAAAGACAACTATTGGAACAAACTCGCAAATTGGTCAAGAAATGGGAGCCAACAGGTCTTTTAGAAGGCATGGGCAAAGAACATGAAGTAAATGGAATGGCAGTACTGCTTGAGAATCAAGCTCGTCAATTAATTGATGAAGCCTCAAGAACTGGTACATCTGCAAACTCAGAAGAGTGGTCAGGTGTTGCACTTCCTTTAGTTCGAAGAATTTTTGGGGAGCTTGCTGCTCAAGAATTTGTTAGTGTTCAGCCAATGAATTTACCTTCAGGTCTGATTTTCTATCTTGACTTTAAATATGGTACTGCACAAACAGATAACCATACAAATAATGCTGATGTACATGGTAACACATCAGGTTCAAACGTAGACGCAACTGGCGGTTTATACGGCGCTGGTAAATTTGGATATTCAATCAACGACACCGATTCTGGTGTTCAAGCTGCAGCTGCAGCATTATCAAGTGGTAATTTTACTACTGGTTCTGCTGCCTGGGGTGATGTTGATTTTGAACCAGACTTATCCGCATCCATATCAACTGGCTATTTAGCTGATGATGGTTTGGCAAAAGTAACAATCCACACTGGTGGATTAAGTGATTTCGACTCAGATGGTGTTCGTGCATTCACAATTAGTGGTTCAGGCTTCGATGAAATATTCCCAGCTTACACTACTTATGATTCATCTACATCCGGAATAACTTTTATCGTAAGAAAAGACGTAGCAACTGCAATAGCAAATGTTGTCGTTTCTTACCATAAAGTTAAAGGTCAGAATTATGATAGAACTGACTTTGAAGCAACAGCAGCAAATATAGATGCTAACCCAGAGGGTGACATTGATATTCCTGAATTAGATATTGCATTAAAGAGTATTCCGATTATCGCGAAAACTCGTAAGTTAAAAGCAGTCTGGACTCCAGAACTTGCTCAAGACTTAAATGCTTATCATTCAGTTGATGCTGAAGCTGAATTAACAGCACTATTAAGTGAATACATTTCAATGGAAATTGATTTGGAAATTCTTGATATGTTGTTTGCTAACGCTTCTGCTAAAGCAGAAAAATGGTCAGCAAAAGTTGGTAATGAATACAATTCTGCAACAGGTCTTTTCGAAGAAACAGCTGCTAACGCATCTGCTTACACAAAAGGAACTTGGTTCCAGACATTGGGTAACAAAATCCAATCAGTATCTAACGCAATTCATCAAAAAACTCTAAGAGGCGGAGCAAATTTCATCGTGGTATCACCTGAAACTGCTACAATTATAGAGTCTATTCCTGGATATGCTGCTGATACGAATGGTGATGCTACTAATTCATCTTTCGCAATGGGCGTACAAAAAGTAGGAGCTCTTAATAACAGATATACTGTCTATAAGAACCCTTACATGCTAGAGAACAAAATCCTATGTGGTTTCCGAGGAAGTAATTTCCTTGAAACCGGTGCGGTTTATGCTCCGTATGTTCCATTAATTATGACACCACTTGTCTATGACCCTAAAAACTTTACACCACGTAAAGGGGTAATGACACGTTACGCTAAGAAAATGGTTCGTCCAGAATATTACGGAACAGTCACGGTCGCAGACATAAACTTAGTTTAATTAATTTATTAATTAGATTAAAGTCGTAAGTGGTGTTTATTAATACCACACAACCTGAAAAAGGGATGATATTTTCATCCCTTTTTCTATGCGTTGATATTTATTATTGCAGAGTTCTAAACAATCTATAGGAGAATTTATATGGCACAAGAACCAATATGGCCAGGGAGTGGTTCGGCAGTAAGTGAATCAACACCATTTGGGTTTTATGATACTGATACTACATTCCAATCAGATGCACCAAAATTTGCATCATGGTGTGCGAAACGATTGGGTTATCCAATAACCGCAGTTGAAATACAAGATTTACAATTTTATGCATGTTTTGAAGAAAGTATTACAGAATATTCTGCCCAAGTAAACCAATTTAATATTAAAGATAATTTATTAAGTTTAAAGGGACAATCAACAAGTTCTAATTATACACATAAACGATTATCTAATACTATGGGTGAGCAGATATTCTTATCAGAAACCTATGGAAGTGAAGCAGGTGTAGGTGGACAGGTAGAAGTTTATAAAAATAAGATTACACTCACGAGTGGTTCACAAGATTATGATTTAAATGAATTAATAGCAGACACCAGTGGTAGTGGTCCAATCGAAGTTAAGAGAGTATTTCACGAAGCTAATCCAGCAATCACAAGGTACTTTGACCCTTACGCTGGAACTGGAAATCAAACAAATAATATGTTAGATGGGTTTGGCTTTGGTGGTAAATCACCAGCAATATCGTTTGTATTACAACCAGTATTTGCTGATTTACTTAGAGTACAGGCAATAGAATTTAATGACCAAATTAGAAAATCTGGACATTCATTTGAAATAGTTAATAACAAATTACGAATATTCCCACGATGGACAAGTACCGCAACAGGTTCACTATGGTTAGAGTGGAGTAAGGTAACGGATAGAGATAACGCATTACGAACACGATATAGTGGTTCTAACGATACTATATCAGATATTAGTAATGCACCATATGATAATATGAAATATGTTAATATCAACGATGTTGGTAAACAATGGATTAGAAAGTATGGGATGTCATTATCAAAAGAGTTATTGGGTATGATTAGGGGAAAATATGGGAGTATTCCCATACCAGGTTCAGAAGTCTCATTAGATGGAGATACTTTGAGAGCAGAAGCAGCTGCAGAAAAAGAACAATTGATAGAACAATTGAGAGAAATGTTAGACCAAACAAGTAATAAGGCATTATTAGAAGCTGATAGAGAAGTTTCCGACAACTTACAAGAGAAGTTAAAGAAAGTTCCTTACCCAATTTATATAGGATAATCAAATGGCAAGTAGATATTGGCCAACAAGAGACACAAACTTAGCTAAACGATTCAACGATGAACTCGTGGGAAATCTCAAAGATGGAACAGAGGGAATCATTGGTCAAGATGTGATACTTTACAGAGTTTCATTATATGATACAACAACAAATATGTATGGTGAAGCAGGTGAGGGTAAAACTTATGAATCAGGAATTAAGTTATCGTGTATCATAGAGGCAGAAGATTTCAATTGGGAATCAAATGAGTTTGGACCCGATGCGGGACAAAATATAACAATACATTTTCAACGAGATATGTTAATTGATGTTAGTTTCAGGCCTGATATTGGTGATGTTATCAGTTGGAACTTAGGTTATTTTGAAATAAATGGTACGAATGAGAACCAATTAGTTGCAGGAGATTTTAATAAAAATTGGACAATCTCATGTACAGCAAACTTAACAAGAATAAGTTCACTAAATATTGAACAAACAAGGGCGTTTTAATGGCAAGAAGTAAACCTATACCAAGAAAAGTTCGTAGAGATTTGAACTCGGTTGCAATCCGCGATGATTACAATAGAGGTAATGAGATACGAAGAGATAATGATAAGGTACAAAACATATCAAATACCATTATGGATATTGATGGTGCAATCATGTACTATTTCAATGAAGTAATTAAACCTAATGTCGTAGAAAATAAAGAAACAATCAAAGTTCCAGTTATGTATGCATCACCAGAGAGATGGTTTTCTATACAAAAACAGGGGTTTATGAGAGATAAACGACAACAATTAATTACACCAGCAATTGTATTCCGTAGAACAGGTATGGAGAGAAATGAAAATATACCTATTGATAAGATGGATGCAAACAAACCACACAATTTTCAAACATTCCAACAGAAATATTCACAAAATAATCGTTACGACCAATTTTCAAAAACTGTCGGTGAAACACCAAATAAAGAATATTACAATGTAGTTATACCAGATTATATGATATTGAGTTACGAGTTTACTATTTGGACTTCATATATTGAACAGATGAATGCAATTGTAGAAAAGATAAATTATACGGATGGTGCTTATTGGGGTGAACCTGGTAAGATGAAATTCAAAAGTAGAATAGAAACCTTTACAGATGCAAGTGAATTGGATGCTGGTGAACGAATAGTAAAGACTAATTTTAGTGTTCAATTAATGGGGTATATTATACCCAAAGAATTTAATAGTTTAATAACTACAAGAAAACAACTCACACCTAAAAAGATTATATTCAATATGGATGTTGAGAAGAGTTCAGCAGAAATCTCTGCAGTTGGACCAGGTGGTGGGGTATCCATTTCAACACCAGTACAAGATATATTTTCCATAGCGGTATCAAATGGATTAACATTTCAAGCAGGAACAGGTGTTACATTAAGTAATAATGGTGCAACATTTGATGGTTCACAAGCAGTAGCACAAACAATTTCAATAGGTCAAGATGTTAGTACTACATCAAATGTAACCTTTAATCAGATAACTGCTGGTTCATTAATATTTGGTAATCCGACAGTCTATTCCTACACTGGTATTAGTGGTAGTGTAAATATAACAGGTTCATTAACTACAAGTGGAGACATGACTGTACAAGGTGATACCACAATATTAGGTACACTAACTGCAAAAGAATTTAAAACAACCTATGTTTCTTCGAGTATATTATTTGAAAGTGGTTCTACTAAGTTGGGAGATACCATCGATGATAATCATCACAGAACTGGTAGTGTAAACATAACTGGTTCGTTTAGTTTAAATGGATATAGTGTAAATGAAATATCTAATGATAGTACATTAGGAGACCAAAGTACAACTACATTAGTAACTGAAGCAGCATTAAAAGCATTTACAACAAGTAATGTAGAAGATACCCAAGATTATTTAAGAAAACAATTTTATAAATCTACCACATCTATTCTTAATACTGCAACTGCATCGTTTACTGCTGTAACTGCATCTGCACCAGCTGGTGTAACTGCAACAGATGAAAATGATTTCCTATTCTTTATCAACGGGCAATATATGGAACACGATGCAATAACAATTCAACAAAGTGGTTCATCTTTTTTACTACAAGTAGATACAGATGGAATCGGATATGAATTAGAAAGTGATGATGAGATTATATCGGTAGGTAAATTTAACTCATAAGGTAATAGATGCCATTATTTACATTTAAAAACCCATTAACAATATCAGATGGAACAGGTTTCACATCATCCTTTGATGGTGAGATGGATGGGTTATTGCCGGCAATAAACGAATTAAGTATAGGGCAGACTGTTGCCACAAGTTCCAATGTAACTTTTAACGAAACCAATCTTGATGAAACTCAAACATTTATTATTCCTAATAATGCCGGTACTCAAAATATGGTATTGGGATATGGGTTTATATCAGGTTCAACAATAGCATTTACAAATGACCTTGTTGTTAGTGAGAATTATACACATGAAGATGATGTAACAATACTTGGTTCGGTATCATATGGAGCATCAAATTTTAGTGGTTCATCAGTAACCACAATACACCAAAGTGGTAGTACAACATTCGGTAATACACTCGATGATGTACATAATATAACTGGTAGTTATTCTATTAGTGGTTCAATGAGTGTTAATGGTGTTGAGATAGATACCATAAGTAATAATTCAGATTTTAGTGATGGGAGTAGTACTGCACTCGTAACAGAAGCAGCAGCATACACAGGGGTGTTAGGTGCTTCAGGGCCTAATAGTGTTTTCCTTAGAAAGAATTTTGCAAAATCGGGAACGATGACAAATTCAACTGCCTCATTTACTGCAGTTACCGCATCAGTAAGTACATTAACAACTACAACAAAAAATGATTTTCAATTCTTTTTAAATGGTATGTTAATGGAACCAGATGCATTAACAATAGAACAAAGTGGTTCTAAATTTTTAACCCATATAAATACTACATCGTTAGGATTTAATCTGGTAAGTGGTGATGAAGTGGTTGCTTGGGGAAAATTTAATTCATAAATATAGAGATTCCCACATTGGTTTTACCATTGTTTGATATTTATTAGTATGAGAAAAAGAAGTGTTAAGGATAGAAAAAATAGAAAATGTCCATCTTGTACTAAGATGTTAACATATTCAAGAAAAGATGCTTTTGATAGAGCAGTTGGTAATAATAGTGTGTGTAAATCGTGTGCACAATCTGATAGAAAGTTAACGTTGGATACGATTGAAAAGATGAAACAACCAAAGACTATCCAACATAAGAAAAAGATTTCTAATTCAATACAGAATTGGTGGGAAGAACGTAAACAAGAAGAGATAAGACATGGCATTAATAGATAGTAAACAACTGAATCCACGATTGACTGGTTCATTTTATCTTAGTGGTTCACTAAGTGGTGGTTCAACAAGGTTCGGTGATAGTTTAGATGATACACACCAATTTACAGGTAGTGTTAGTATTAGTGGTTCACTTACACCTACCGCAGATGATATTATGGATTTGGGAAGTTCAACCTTCCAATGGAAAGATTTACATATAGATGGAACTGCAAACATAGATTCACTAAGTTTGACAGATGGTTTCACCTATAATGGAGTAACCTTTAATACGAGTGGTAGTGGAGCAGCAACAGGTTTACAAGTTACTGGTTCTAACTTCGAGTTTAGGGCTAACAACCCAGACAATTTATTCACACTAAAAAATAGTAGTGATGAAATATCTATACAGATAGATAATAAAGTAATAATATTAGGGGAATCTACTTCAATACCGACACCACAAAAGGGTGGAATGTATTATAGTAGTTCAGTATGGTATTTAGGGTACGAAAACTCACCAATCTAATATTTATAATTGATAATTAAAAGTCCAATTAGGAGAACAACATGGCACAATGGAGAAAAGTAGTAGTATCAGGTTCATCACCAGAATTTTCGGTGGTGAGTGCATCATCTGATATATATGCTACAGGGAACGTAAAAACAATCGGTGATTTAACAGTCGCTGGTGGAGATATTGTACTCGGAACAACGAGTATATTTTCTGGTGGTAATACCACTTCCTTGAATAATATAGATGCAATTGACGCAACAACGGAAGCAACTATAGAATCCGCTATTGATACATTAAGTAACCTAACTACAGTCGGAGCTTTGGATGCGGGT